>Ga0182742_1004912_pt1 | contig 11685 bp, 8 predicted proteins | sample eDN5th37CBELigMG_FD_128880 | JGI IMG/M metagenome (GOLD analysis project Ga0182742, IMG submission 128880) | Enriched Miracle-Growth compost microbial communities from Emeryville, California, USA - eDNA 5th pass 37_C BE-Lig MG (version 2)... ... | reverse complement strand
TCTTGTTCTCCTTCTTGCCGTCTTCCTTCTGATGGCGGGAAACGGGCCTCTCGGCACGCTCATTGGCGTTCGATTGGAGGCCGCTGGGACGAGTCCCACGGTCATCGGGCTCGTGATGGCGTCCTATTTCGGGGGACTGACGTTCGGCTCCCTTTTCGCCTACCGGATCGTGACCGGCTATGGCCATATTCGGGCTTTCACCGCGTTCGCCTCGGCGCTTTCGGGCATAGCCCTGCTCTACGCGTTGTATTTCCATCCGCTGCTTTGGGGGGCTCTGCGCCTGTCTGAAGGCTTCTGCATGGCGGGGCTGTTCATCTGTGTCGAAAGCTGGCTGAATCACACCGCCACGAAGGAGACAAGGGGCAAGGTTCTGGCTTTTTACATGATCTGCCTCTACTCGGGGCAGGCTGGAGGCCAGTTCATTATGAATTTGCAGGACGCTTCGGGCTTCCTCCTTTTCGTTCTTGTGTCCATCCTCATCTCCTTCGCCGCGATACCGGTGGCCCTGACCCGCGTCGCTCCACCAGCCATGCCCCACGTGCAGGGGCTCAGTTTCCATCGCCTCTACCAGGCTTCGCCTCTGGGAATGGTCGGCACGGTCGTGAGCGGGCTGGTCCTCGGCTCGTTCTACAGCCTTGGACCTGTCTTTGCGCGCGAGAACGGCCTCGATCTTTCGCAAACTGGCCTGTTCATGAGCGCTGTCATTTTCGGTGGTGTGCTGTTGCAACTTCCTGTTGGCCGCCTTTCCGATATCTTCGACCGCCGGCTTGTCATCGTTGGCGTGCTCGGCGCGACGGCAATCGTCAGCGCCGGCACTGCGGCCGTGATAGACCCTCGCAGTGCCGCACTCTACCTGATTGCGCTGATCTTCGGCGGCGTCTCGTTTGCCCTGTATCCTCTTTGCGTCGCGCATACGAACGACCACCTGGACGCCACAGCACGCGTGTCCGCCAGCGGCGGCCTGATCCTCGCCTACTCTGCGGGCGCAACCCTTGGGCCGCTCCTCTCATCGGTCAGTGTAACGCTCGTCGGAAGCGCAGGCCTGTTCGCATTCACGGCCGCGATCAGCGGATTTGCGCTGATCTTCGGCCTCTGGCGCATGAAGGCGCGCCCCTCTCCGCCGGCCGAGCAGCAGGGCCTCTACCAGATGCTGCCGCGAACCACGCCTGTGGCCGCACCGCTCGACCCGCGAGCGGAGCCGGGCAACAGCGAATGAATACCGGCAGAGCCATTGCGGGCCTGAGTTCCGAAGGACGAGAACAATATGTGCCCGAAATCAAGCGCCCGGAGAAAATCCGGAGTTCCGCTTTTGCACGCGCGCATCCAGTCTCAAGGCCTGACGTCGCTCATGCCGCATAACCCCAGATTTATCAGCGGCGTTGCCCGTGCGGATCACTTTCCGATTTTTCGGCCAGGTTCCTCAAACCATGTGTTCTGGTCGGCCGTGCTCGGTGCGAAGGCTAACCAATCCCATGCATGCTGCCCCTCAGAGTTCCAGCGCCAGGCACGGCATCTCGTGCTTTCGGAGTTGCTCGCACGCGTCCCGGGCTGCCTCTCGATCAGCAAAGCCAGCGAAGCGAGCCCGGACGAAGGTCTTGTAGGTTTCTGTCACCGGCGTAAGTCCAGCGAGGATCCCGCTGTAAGTCGATTGGGCTTCCTTGAGCATTCTCTCGGCCGCTTCGCTGCTTGGTAGCGCACCAATTTGAATCAGGTGCCCGCTGTTCGTCGCCTCGGGCAAGGCTGCCGCCGCCGTATCGACCACCGCAGGGTGCAGCGAAGTGGTGCCAAGGCTCGGATCCGCGGAGGCGACGACAACCGGTGGCCTCTTGACCATGGCCAAGACCGCCGCGGCATAGCCGTTGCCGGCTTGGGCCTTCGGAAGATGGCGGCTGATCAGTGATGCCATGTGACTGTCGCGGCTCTTGGCCGTGCGTCCGCCCAGGACGACGGCGACGATCTTGCGCCCGCCACGCCGCGCGGAGGTCACGACATTGAAGCCGGATGCCCGGATATAGCCGGTCTTGATGCCATCGACGCCGTTAACCCGGCCGACGAGGCGGTTGTGACTCCTGTATGTTCGGCCCTTGTAGGTGAACGCGCGGGTCTTGAAGTAGGCATAGTAGCGCGGGAACCTGACTTGGAGCGCGGCGCCGAGCATCATCATGTCCCGTGCCGTCGTGACCTGGTCCGGGTTGGGCAGCCCCGAGGCGTTGCGGAAGCGGGTGCTGGTCATGCCGAGGTCGTGAGCGGTCCGGGTCATGCGCTCGGCAAAGGCCGGCTCACTCCCGGCAAGGTTCTCGGCGATCACGACCGCGGCATCGTTGGCGGAGCGCGTCACAAGCGCCTTGATGGCGACCTCGACGGGAATGGTCTCTCCCGCCCTCAATCCGAGTTTGGTTGGAACCTGCGCTGCGGCATGGGGCGAGACTTTAAGCTGTGTCTTGAGTGTGACCCGTCCCCTCTCCAGATCCTCAAACAGGACAAAAAGCGTCATCATCTTGGTCAGCGATGCCGGATAGCGGCGCTCGTCGGCAGCGTCGGAATAGAGCACTTTGCCTGACGTGATGTCCCACACGATGCCGGCGTAGCGCTCATTCGCCCAGGCGGAGGCCGGGATCAGAAGCAGCGAAAAGATTATGAAATGAGCCTGCACCAAGCGCGATTGAACTGCAGTGCGGATGGAACGGAAAAGCAGTCGTCTCAACAACGATGAACCCTGAAAAATATCGGATGGAGAAAGCAGCGTCTGCTGGGGGAGGCTCAAGGGCAGCGGTTAACGTCGGGTAAAAGCCGGGCGGCCTTAGAGCAAGCAGCCCCTCACCCCCATCGTTCACAAAAGTGTGAGCCGTGATCCCACTGGTCAGGAGGAGCCCGCCACAGCCGTCGTAGCCCTCCGATCAGCGCAATTTGAGCAGGCGGAATTGGAGCGGGTGCGTGGCCGTGAGATTCGCTCTCTTAGCGCCTACAAGGATCGCCTGCACAATCCGAAGCAGCAGCGCCCATTCTCTCCGGCTTACGCGCTAAAAGCATTGAGCACCGCAATGGCACTCACCAGCAGCAATCGATTTCCGTCAGGTTCCTCGTCCGACACTTTAGGCGGTACTCATGGCCGTCGGGACGGGCCCTTCGAGCGTGAACGCACATAGCCCATGATCGTGAAGATCAGCCAAGCGGAATACATGACGAACGACGGGTAATTGAAATCAGCGATGAGGGAATAAAGAATTGCCAACGTGCCAACAACATTGAGCAGCACAAACTGGGCATCCTCGACTTTCAATCTGCCCATTTGCAGCAGGCCGTAAGCCAACAGGTAGGCCGCAGCCCCGCACAATCCAACGAAATTCGCTACGCTCATATTCCTATTCCATAACCCTCTGTACGAGTGGCGACGGCCTTAAAACGCTTCGTTCGCTCAAGGGCAAGCCCCTTGAGAAGATCCTGACACCAAGGTGTGCGTCCCCTCATCGCGGCCCTGACCCTGGACCTGCAACGGTCAGGCATCAATCACAGGAGTGCCTCGGCCGACGAAGGAGTAGGCCTCGCGCATGCTCAGGCGAAGCTATACATCACGAAGGGAAGAGCCACAAAATAGCACCAGGCCAAAGTGAACATCAGGGGTGCCTGTCGCGTGAACAGCGCCCCTTCCCGGGAGCGCTTGTGGAGCCACTCGTCCGGCTCGTCGCCTGTTTCAGGTGGCGCTGGAAGGTAATCGAACTCGTTCAGGTTATTGTCTCCGGCGAGCAACTGGCGCTCTTTCTGGTACCACAGCCCGATCACGGCATACCCGGCCCGGATGCCTGGCCAAGCCTGAAGCGACAGCACAAGGCCCAGGACGGCCAGGACCGGCGGAAACACCAGGGTAAAGGGATCCTTCCAGTGGCCGATGAGCCCGCTCATGGCTGAAGCGTAGGCGATCAGCAGGAAGGACTGTGAAGTGAGCAAGGAACTGAGGCGGCTCGACAGGAGGTCGCTTTGGTACTTGATCTCGCCTCTGTAGAACCTCAGCAGCTCTAGATTGCTCGTCGACACAGTAAACCGTCCTTACTTCCTGCAGCCCGGTCCGTGCCGCCCCTCGAAGCAGGGGCCCTTAGGAAATCCCGATGTCGGACCGAACTGCTTTGGCCTCCGACCCCTAGCGCACTGTGGTTTGAACCCTCTGCATGTGCCGCTCATACTGCGCAATGAAGTCATTGATGATCTGGTCGTGGGTGTATCCGGTGACTTCATAGTGCTGTGCGCCGTCCGACAGAAAAACCTCGGCCCGGAAGTGGCGCCGCTCCTTGCCCTCGCGCGGCGCGAGCTCGGGAAAGGCGAAACTCGGCACGCGATAGCTGCGCATGGCCACCCGATAGCAAAACTCATCATGTGATCCGTGCGGAACAATGATCTTCACGCTATCAATCTCGGACGCCACCTGAGCCTCCAAGCCACGCTCCCGCAATTGTACTGCCACAGCCTCAAGGGCTGGCTTGACGCTGTGGTCAAGGAAGGCGCTCACCTCGTCACGGCCATGAAAGCGGATGATGCGGTTGAGGGTCCGCTGCCAATTGCCGCCAATGGCGGCCTGGGGCACAGGACGATAGGCTGGGATGCTCAAGCGTTCCGCCGGATGGGCCCGCTCGCTCTGGAGCGCCCGCAGCAATCCGTAGCACAGGACAACCATGATGACAGCAAACGGCAGCGCGCCGGCGATGGCGGCCGTCTGCAACGATTGAAGCCCGCCAGCCACGAGGAGGACGGCGGCAATGATCCCGGCCGCCACGGCCCAGAATACCCGCTGCCATACGGGCGGCTCCTCCGACCCGCCTGAGGCAATGATGGAAATCACCAAGGCTCCCGAGTCGGCTGAGGTCACGAAGAAGGTCACGATGAGAAGCGTTGCCACAAGCGATGTCACCGTTGACAACGGCAGCGCCTCCAGGAGCGCGAAGAGGGCCACGGGCATGTTGTCCGTGACGACTTGGGCAATGGGAGCAATGCCATTCATCTGCATCCAGAGGGCCGTGTCGCCGAAGACCGTCATCCAGAGGAAGGTGAACAGAACCGGGACAAGAAGCACGCCCATGACGAACTCGCGGATCGTGCGCCCGCGGGAGATGCGGGCGATGAACATGCCGACGAAAGGCGACCACGAGATCCACCAGCCCCAGTAAAACAGGGTCCAGCTGCCGAGCCACTCGTTCGGCTCATAGGCATAGGTGCGAAAGGTCAGACGCACGACGTCACTGAGGTAGGCACCGATGTTCTGCATCAGGGCCCGAAGGAGGAACAGGGTCGGACCGGCGATGAGAACAAAGCCAAGAATGACGATGGCGAGAATGACGTTGAGCTCGCTGAGGCGGCGGATGCCAACATCAAGGCCCAGGACCACCGACACCGTGGCAAGCGCCGTAATGGCTGCGATGAGCATGAGCTGGATGCCGACAGTTGAGGGCAACCCAAAGAGATGCTCAAGTCCGGCATTCACCTGCAGCACGCCCAACCCGAGCGAGGTGGCGACCCCAAACATGGTCCCAAACATCGCGAAGATATCAACGGCATTTCCAACCGGACCGTGAATGCGCTCTCCCAGAACCGGGTAGAGCGCCGAACGGACTGTAAGGGGAAGGTTATGGCGGAACGAGAAGTAGGCCAGGGCCAAGCCGACCACGATGTAGACTGCCCAGGCATGCAAGCCCCAATGGAAGAAGGTAATCACCATGGCTTGGCGCGCGGCGTCCAGCGTGTTGCCGGGCCCCACCGGCGGCGCCGTGTAGTGGAAGATCGGTTCGGCCACGCCGAAGAACATCAGGCCGATCCCCATTCCGGCACTGAACAGCATCGCAAACCATGACACATAGCTGTAGTCCGGCTCGGCGTTGTCCGGGCCGAGCTTGACCTCACCGTAGCGGCTCAGCATGAGAAAGAGCGCGAAACCGAGAAACCCCGCCACTGCGGCGATGTAGAACCATCCGAACCCCTCGACAATGGATTGCTGCACGGCTGAGAAGGAAGCACCGGCAGTCTCGGGAAAGATGGCGCCGAACGCCACAAACACTGCGATGAGGCCTGCCGAGATGAGGAAGACAGGCCTGTTGATATTGGGCGTTGGCTGCTCAGCATCTGGCCGTGGCATCGCTGGCCTTCCTGTGACCGCTTGCCCCCACCTCCTCCCGATAATCCTTCATTGTTGGATTAGATCCACCCAAGACAGCATCTTGCCATCGGACAATCCGGCCGTGCTCGGCGCCTAAACCCTGAACAGGTGCGCTATTCGCCAGATCGCGTCGGTAGACGGAAGGGTCTCAGGCAATGAATAGGCGTCTTGGAATGATGAGTGCCGCCTGTGGACTGGCCGTCGCTGTCGTGCTTGATACATCGTTTCAGGATTGCTCGGCGCCAACCCAGATCCCTGATGCCAGGGGCGGAACAATTATCCCGGGCAGAGTTTTCGCGCTCAGTCTTCCTCTCCCGCCAAGGCCCAGATGGGGCAATCGCCGGACCCCGTCAAACTTCCGAATCCGTCGAGCACCCCTCTGGAGCGGTTGAGCAGTTGCACCGGAACATTGGGAACAAGCCCCACGTTGCGCTCCGACCTTGGGAGCTATAGCAGGAGCCCTGCCGTGGAAACAGACGCCAACATCACGCTGGAGCGGATCGAGGGTTTCATCACCGGGTTCTGGTGGATCCTACCTAATCTCGGCATTGCCTTGGTGGTGTTCCTGATATTCCTTGCTATCGCATGGGGGACACGCTCCGCCGTGCAGCGGGTCTTCATGCTGCAGCGACGTCCGGATCTGGCGGCGCTGCTGGCAGGTTTCGCCCGCTGGTCAATCATCATACTCGGGCTTCTGGTCGTCGCCACCATCGTGTTCCCCTCGGTCAAGCCCGCTGATGTCCTGACAACCCTGGGCGTCGGCTCGATTGCGATTGGATTTGCGTTCAAGGACATTCTGCAGAATTGGCTCGCGGGGCTGCTCATCCTCCTGCGCCAACCCTTCCGCCAAGGCGACCAGGTGATAGTGGGATCGCATGAAGGAACGGTCGAGCGTATCGAGGCGCGGGCGACTCTGATCAGGACCTTTGACGGCCGCCGGGTGATCATCCCTAACAGCAACGTTTACACCGAGGTCGTGACCGTCAACACCGCCTTTGAGCAGAGGCGCAGCGAGTACGATGTCGGCATTGGCTACGGGGATGACGTGGCGAAAGCCTGCGAGGTGATCCGCAACGCATTGGAAGATGTGCCTGGCGTGTCGGACAGCCCAGCCCCGGAGGCCTTTCCGTGGGAGCTTGCCGGGTCGAGCGTTAACATCAAGGTGCGCTGGTGGACCGCGCCCCAGCGCGCAGATGTGGTGCGGGCTCGCGGACATGTGATCCACGCCGTCAAGCAGGCCTTGGGCGAAGCAGGCATCGACCTGCCGTTCCCGACCAATGTTGTGCTGCTGCACGACCAGACCGAGGATACGGACGGCGACCGCACGCGTCAGCGCGAAGGGTGGCCTGCGGGCGATGCCCCTCCTGCACCGCGCCACCTCAATGAGGTGATCGTTGACGGTAGAAGCAAAGATGAACAATCGAAGGGCGCCTCTCGATCAAGCCTCTGACCCCAGTGAATGCTGTTGGCGTGCCAAGCGAGCGGGGTTGCGAGTTGGGCAACGATGAGCCAAGCGCGGCTGCCCCCGTAAGAGCTGAAGATCAGAGTCACTGCGGAACCATTCCCCGCCTGAAGTGATAATCAGGCAGTTGGCTTCGTCGCGTCACGAGGCCTGTTTCGCGGCTGCCACCAGTAGTGGCTGCCGGTCACTGGGACATGGGATGGGCAGGTGTCACGCCCGCCATCCAAGCCAGAGTTCCGTTCACTCGACGAGAGGAGACTAGACATGAAGCTTCGCTTATTGGCTATTGCTGCATCGACTGCCCTCGTGCCGGCGGTCTCGTTGGCGCAGACCAGTCCGTCGCAAACCCCGCAGAGCTCACAGGCTCGCCCGGCCCAGCCCGGCGCCCAGGCTCCCGCCGCGGCCGAGTTCGTCAACAACGCCGCGATCAGCAACATGTTCGAAATTCAGTCGAGCCAGCTTGCGCAACAGAAATCGCAGAATGACCGCGTTCGCCAGTTCGCCCAGCGCATGGTGCAGGATCACACGGCCGCCACGGACAAGCTGAAGTCCACCGCACAGGGCATTCAGGGCGTCACCGTCCCGACCAGCCTCGATCAACCTCACCAGCAGATGATGCAGACGCTGCAGAATTCCTCAGGTACCGGCTTCGACCGCGCCTATGTCCAGATGCAGGTGACCGCGCACCGGAATGCGGTCACGCTCTTCGATCAGTATGCACAGAACGGCGACAACCCACAGCTCAAGCAATTCGCGCAGCAGACCGTCCCGAGCCTGCGCGAGCATTTGCAGTCTGTCGAGCAGATCCAGAACGCACTGCCGCCGGCCCAGGTTGGCGCGACGCAGGGCGGTAATCAGCAGACGGCACAGAGCCAGGGCGGACAGGATCCGTCACGCATCGTGGTGCAGCAGCCCACTCCGACCGTGCGCGTCGACCAGGCCTCGCCGCAGGTGACGGTTCAGCAACAGCAGCCGCAGGTGACGGTGAACCAGCCGCAGCCCGAGATCCTTGTGCGGCAGCCGCAGCCGACGGTGACCGTCGACATTCCGCAGCCGGAGATCATCGTGCGGATGCCCCAGCCCGACGTGAACGTGGCGATGGCGCAGCCGCAGGTGGAGGTCAACCAGCCCCAGCCGCAGGTGCAGATCCAGCAGCCGCAGCAGCCGCCGCAGGTTCAGGTCGAGCGGGCGCAGCCGCAGGTGCAGGTCCAGCAGCAGGCAAATGCCGAGCCCAACGTGCAGGTTCAGCGGGCGGAAGGCCAGCCGCAGGTGCGCTATGAGCGCGCCGAGCCGCGCGTCGTCGTGAACCAGCCTCAGGGCCAGCCACAGGTGCGTATTGAGCGGATGGGCGAAGGCCAGCAGACGGCTGGCGCGCAACAGCAACAGCCGCAATCGCAGCAGCAGGCCGCCGCTTCCCGACAGCCGGCGGACACCAGCCCGCAGGCGACCGGCGCGCTTCCGGGCGGGCAAGCCCTTGCCGTCTCCCGCGTCACCGACATGGACCTGTACAACGCGCGCGGCAATGAGCTCGGCGATGTCGAGAGGGTCGTCCAGGGGCAGGACGGCAAGCAGTATCTGGTTGTCGGTGCCGGCGGCTTCCTTGGCATCGGCGAGCGCGACATCGCGGTTCCGACCGACCGGGTGGCGATGCAGGGCGACCGGCTTGTGATCCAGGGGGTGACCGAGGATCAGCTCCGCGCCATGCAGCCCTTCGACAGCAACAACCGCAACTTCCGCGAGCTCGACAACAACCAGCAGGTCCAGATCAACGCCATGCGCTAAGGGCCGTCTCGGCTCTCCGACGTGGCAACAAGCCTGGCGAGGGGGATCCTCGCCAGGCGGCCCTTATCCCTAGTCGACACAGCGGGCGCTTGGAACCGTAGCACCCTGTGCCCGTTCGCCTCCTATGGACAGGCTAAAAATTTGTGCTTTCAGAGATGCGGAGCCTTCAACTCTCCTCGCAGCCTGGCTGCTAGCTGCGGTCGGGATCCTGCCGATGAGTTCCGACGTCCAGGCTCGTTCGCCCGGCGATTGCAGTTCAACGGTTACAATCTCGCCTGGCGATACCCTTTCGGCTATTGCACAACGCTGTGGCACAACCTTATCCGCTCTGATCGATGCCAACCCGCATCTTCATGATCCCAATATCCTGCCGGTCGGGACCATGCTGACACTCCCGCAGGTCCGGCAGGAAGGCGAGTTCCTTCAAGCTGAATTGGTCCGCGACACCCACACTATAGCAGTCAAGCCGCCAGTTCTGACACCCGGGGGGCGCATTACTATCACAGCGTCCAACCTGCCGCCCGGCGCGCGCGTCTGGATTAAGGGCGGCAACAGCAGTTTGCCGGAGCACCACCTCATCTTGAAAGCCGCGCGCGTGGATGATCAAGGTGAACTCCACGCAGGTCTTCGTCTGCCGGAGTGGCTGAGAGCAAGAGACCACGGGTTCACCCTTTCTATCGAAGTGCCGCGGACAGGCCTCACATTGAGTTCCGATTCACTTGAGGTGAATGCACGCTACGCCGCGGGAAAGGAACGTTGAAGCTATCGCCCATATCTTGGGATGATCATGCCAATTGGCGTATATCACCTACGGTCGGCGGTGAGCCCAATGTACGCACCTACAACGCTCGGCGGGCCCCGGGAGCGGGATTCCCATGATCGCCGCTTGTGCGAGATCGAGGGCTCCACTGGGCGACATCACTCGACTTCGACAGGAGTGTCGGGCCGGGCCTTCGGCGATGATGATCAGGATCACGAGACCTGTCTGGATACCGTTCAAGGACGCCGCATCGGTCGCTGATGTGGAATGCCGAATTGACTTCAATTCGTTCCAACAGGTCGCTCTGTCTGAGTTTCGAACTCTTCAGGGCCTCGATCCGGCTACTGTGATCGGCGCGGATCTAACACTCCACTCACTGTTCTCTGCAGCCACCACGATTGTCAGCTGCCTCATGTCCGTTGCCCAATCGGGAACACGCACGTTCATGCGAAGGGTACCATCAGACGCTGTACGCGTCTGTTCAATGACCTCGTAGGCCGACTGGCGTCGGCCGACGCCGATGATGACTGGCGTGTCGGACGGTAGGCCCTGTGCCGTCACCGCTAGCGTCGCACCTGGGGCAATCTCTGCCGGAGTGACCGATACCGATCCTTTGACCGAGCCTGTCCCGGAGCTCTGGAGCCGACGCTCAACGCTCTCCATCCGCTGGCGAAGGTCCGGGTTTCTGTCGAGAAGATCCTGGGCTGAGGAGCCGAGATTGCGGGCGAAGTCCGATAACGTGCCGACAGCCTGCCCCGCAAGGGACCCAAGGCGCCCGAGCCCCTCGCCGACATCGCCATTTACATCGAGCTGCAAACCAACTCGGAGATCTCGGGACCCCTCGATACGTGGGTTGAGCCGCATCAAGCTCCGCTCTGTGACGTCGCAGCGCTCGGCGATGCTGCTGAGCGTATCACCCCTCTGCACCGTAACCGCATTACCGCACCCTGAGGACTGCGCCTGCGACAGGGCCACGCTCGGCAAAAGGGCGCAAGCGAGAAGCGGAAATATCAAGCTGAGCGGCTTTGCCATGCCATGGCCCTCTATTAAGAAAATGACAGATCAGAACAACAGGAACAGAAGGATAATGATCGGGATCGGAATACCAATCAGCCAGAGCAGAAGGCCTTTGAACATGATCATCTCCTATCGCGACGAGACAGCAAATCTGATGAGGCAACTCAGCGCGGTGCCGATGGTTCACCTCCATGAGAGCAGAGGAGCAAGCTCGTACGCCCAGATCGTTCGATCATGGTCCTTATCTGCGGCTCGCGGGCGGACTGGCATGGGCGGCTGGCGAAGGGCCCTTGTCACCGTGTTCTAGGCGGAAGCATTGTGCTCCTTTCTTGTCCGGTCGGCAGACTTCGCAAGCACATTCGGCCTTCCATCCTGTGTTTCGGCATGCAATCTTGACCCTCTGAGACGGGGGATCGGCATCTAAATTTGACCCCTGCGGCTTTCACGCGAGCAAACTGCCTGTCCTGGATCAGGATGGGTGGCAGGGGATGAAGGGCGTGGACACGATTGCACGGATCCGGCGCG
>Ga0182742_1004911_pt1 | contig 11693 bp, 10 predicted proteins | sample eDN5th37CBELigMG_FD_128880 | JGI IMG/M metagenome (GOLD analysis project Ga0182742, IMG submission 128880) | Enriched Miracle-Growth compost microbial communities from Emeryville, California, USA - eDNA 5th pass 37_C BE-Lig MG (version 2)... ... | reverse complement strand
TGCCGTCCGTGGCCAACGCCGTGGCGGCGGGCTCCAACGCGGCCGCCGCCGTGGTGCAGAGCCTGCTGGCCGAGGACCACCACCTGGTCGGGTGAGGGCCAGGGCCCGGCTCACGCCACGGTGATGCCGACCCGGTGGTCGTAGAAGGCGATGAGGTCCCGCACGGGCTCGCCCTCGGGCCGCAGCACGCCGCGGTAGGTCCAGGCCACGTCGACCCACTCGCCGCCGATCGTCATCCGGAAGTGCGCGGCGGTGCCCTTGTACGGGCACTCGGTCAGCGTCGGGCTCGGCGCCAGGAGCTCGAGGCGCACGTCGGCCGCGGGGAAGTACCACCGCACCGGCAGCCCGGTCTCGTGGAGGGCCTTCGTGCGGGTCGACTCCGCCAGCACCACGCCCTCGACGTCCACGCGCACGCGCCGCGACGTCCGGAAGGTCTCCACCCGGTGGAACGGGTCGCGGGGGTGGACGAAGACCCGCTCGTCCTCCTCGAACCAGGCGTCCACCGCCGCCCAGGCCACCCGCACGAAGCCCGGCAGGGCGGGCTCGGCCTCCGAGGGCACGTCGACGTCCTTGGCCGGGAAGGCGTAGCGGGGCAGCGAGCCGGTGCGCCACACGAGGTGGGCGTCCTCGCTGTCGATCCGCACCCGACCGTCGAGCACGCCGCGCACCCGCCGGCGCAACGGCCGGGCGTAGACGACGGTGTCGGGTGGGTCGAAGTCGAACACGCCGGCCCGCTGGGGGCCGAAGGGGTCGTCGCCGAACGTCAGTCCCATGGCTGCTCCCCCTTCGTCGAGCTTCGTCGAGGTGCGGGCCGCCGCCGCTAGGGCGTCACGGTGATGTGGAGGGCCTCCTCACCCTCCACCTCGCCGCCGAGGATGCGCAAGGCGCGGTCGAGCTCCTCCAGCGGCAGCGTGTGCGTGTGGAGCCCCGACAGGTCGTAGCGACCCGACGAGAGCACCCGCACCGCCTGCAGCTTGGCCCACTCGCTGACGCTGTAGGCACCCTTCACCGTGAGCGCCTTGCCGATGATGCGGCTCACGAAGTCGGTGATGACGCCGTCCTTGCCGGCGGTCAGGACGAGCGTGCCTTCTGCCCGGAGGGCGTCGATGCAGTCCTCCACGGGCTTCACGACGTGCGGCGTCGTGTCGATGGCGACGTCCACCATCGCGCCGTTCGTGACCTCGCGCACCACGTCGGCCACGGACGCCTCGTCGGTGTTCACCACGTCGGTGGCGCCGAGCTGGCGGGCGAGGTCGAGCTTCCACGGGCGCAGGCCGCGACCGCCCACGATGATCTGCCCGGCGCCGGCCTCCTTGGCCGCGATCACGCACGCCAGGCCGCGCTGGCCGGGGCCCATGATGAGGACGCGGTCGCCGAGGCGCACACCGCCGATGCGCAGCGCCCAGTCGAACCCCGAGCCGAGGGGGTTGAAGAAGACCGCGTCCTCGACGCTCATGCTGGCCGGCAGGGGGTACACCCGGCTGTTCGACCGCATCACCAGGTACTCGGCGTACCCGCCGTTCAGCCCGCTGCCGTTGGTCACCGAGGTGAGGCCGTAGATCAGGCGTTCGTCGCAGAACAGCCACTGGCCCCGCAGGCAGGGCGCGCAGCGGCCGCAGGGCCGGGTCGACTCGAGGGCCACGCGGTCGCCGACGCCGACGCCGAGGCGCTGCGCCGCGGCCGGGCCGATCCGCGCGATGCGCCCCACCGTCTCGTGCCCGCTGATCACGGGGTAGCGCGCCCGCTGCCCGACGCCGCCGAGGTACTGGTCCCAGTCCGTGCCGCAGAGGCCGTTCCCTTCCACCTCCAGCAGCGCCTCGTCGTCAGCGAGCTCCCGCGGCACCGGCAGCGCCTGCAGCTCGATGCGGCGGTCACCCACCTGGACGGCGGCCCGAGCCTCCATCGCGCCCTCCTCCCCCGGGTGCGCGCCCTTCTAGCACGCGGCGGGCGCTCAGGACCCGGCGCCGCCGTCGTTGTCGTCGTTGTCGTCGTTGTCGTCGTCGCCGGGGTCGACCTCCCCGGCCCGCTCGTCGCGCGCCGCCCACTCGAGCAGCTCGTCGATGGCGAACACGGCCTCGTCGATGCCGGCGTGGAGGTCGCCGAGCTCGGCGAAGCGGGCCGGCACCGTGGCCATGGTGCAGTCGCCCGGCTCGACGCTGTCGATCTCGTCCCAGGTGATCGGCGTGGACACCGTGGCGTCGGGGAAGCCCCGCACCGAGTAGGCGGCCGCCATGGTGTGGTCGCGGGCGTTCTGGTTGTAGTCGACGAAGAGCGCCCGGGGGTCGCGGTCCTTGCGCCACCACGCGGTGGTGACGAGCTGCGGGGCGCGCCGCTCCACCTCGCGGGCGAAGGCCAGCGCGGCCCGCCGCACGTCGGTGAAGCCGTGTCGCGGCTCGATGCGCACGTAGACGTGGAGGCCGCGCCCACCCGAGGTCTTGGGCCAGCCCACGGCGCCGAGCTCGTCGAGCACCTCGTGCACGACGTGGGCGACGGCGCGCACGGTGCTCGGCGGGCAGTCGGGCATCGGGTCGAGGTCGATGCGCCACTCGTCCGGCTTCTCGACGTCGGCCCGTCGCGAGTTCCACGGGTGGAACTCCACGGTCGACATCTGCACCGCCCAGATCACGTCGGCCAGCTTGGTGACGCACAGCTCGTCGGCGTGGAGCCCGTAGCGCGGGAAGTGGACGCGCACGGTCTCCAGCCAAGGCGGGGCGCCGGCCGGCACCCGCTTCTGGTGCACCTTCTCGCCGCTCACCCCGGTGGGGAACCGGTGCAGCATGCAGGGCCGCTCCCGCAGGGCCCGTACGATGCCGGGGCCGACCGCCAGGTAGTACTGCGCGAGGTCGAGCTTGGTGGCGCCCGTGGCCGGGAAGTACACCCGGTCGGGGTTGGTGAGGCGCACGGTGTGCTCGCCCACCCGGAGCTCGGTCGCGGGGGCCTTGGCCTTGGCCACCGCGGCAGGCTACCGATCGCGTCAGCGGGCGCCAGGAGGTACGGTCGGCCTCGCGAGTCGGAGGGGGAGCAGATGGCGCAGCAGGCGAGCGGGGGCGCGAGCAGCGGCGGCGCGCCGCCGGGACCGCAGGCGCTCGACGGCCTGCGCATCATCGACCTGAGCGGCGGCATCGCCGGGCCGCTCGGGGTGCTGCTCCTGGCCGAGCACGGTGCCGACGTCATCAAGGTCGAACCGCCCGGCGGTCACCCCGATCGCGCCCTGCCGGCGTCGCGGGTCTACAACCGCAGCCGCCGATCGGTCACCCTCGACCTCACCCGCCCGGAAGGCCGTGACCTCCTGCTCGAGCTGTGCGCCACCGCCGACGTGCTGGTGGAAGCTTCGGGGCGGCGGGCCATGGCGGAGCTCGGGCTGGGCTACGACGACCTGCGCGACCGCTTCCCCCGGCTGGTCTACTGCTCCATCCCGGCGTGGCCGTCAGGCGTGCGCTACGAGGACCGACCGGGCGACGAGGCGCTCGTGCACGCCCGCACCGGCCAGCAGTGGGAGAACACCTCGTTCCGGTCGGGCCCGGTGTTCCTGCACAGCGCGGTGGCGAGCTACGGCGCCATGTTCCTGGTGCCGATCGGGATCATGTCGGCCCTGCACGCGCGGGAGCGCACCGGTCGCGGCCAGCACGTCGAGGTGTCCCTGCTGCAGGGCGTGCTGTCGCTCACCACGCAGATCTGGAACTGGACCGACAAGGGGCAGTTCCTGCTCCAGAAGTCGCACCCGCCGGGCGTGCACCAGGCCACGATCTACGAGTGCGCCGACGGTGAGTGGATCCACGCCTCCACCCAGGCAGGGATCACGCCCACCCGCACCGAAGCGTCGATCCTGGGCATCGAGGACGTGCCGCTGGCGCAGCTGTTCCAGATGTCGCCGGAGGAGCGGGCGGCCTACGAGGAGACCAAGCGGGCGGCGTTCAAGCGACGCCGGCGCGACGAGTTGATCGAGGAGTACCACGCCGCGGGCCTCGGGGCGGAGGCGATCGTCGCCCCGCACGAGCGCTTCTCCCACCCGCAGCTGGTGGCCACAGGCGCGGTGGTGCAGGTGGACGACCCGGAGGTGGGGATGACGACGCAGTACGGCGTACCGATGTACCTGCAGGGCACGCCGGGCGCCGTGCGCGGCCCGCAGCCGCTGCCCGGCGCGCACACTGACGAGGTCCTGGCCTCGCTCGGCCGCAGCGCGGCCGACATCGCAGCGCTGCGCGAGCAGGGGGTGGTCTGATGCCCGGTCCGCTGGAGGGCCTCCGCGTCATCGACTTCGGCCAGTTCCTGGCCGGGCCGTTCGGCCCGATGCTGCTGGCCGACCTGGGCGCCGACGTCATCAAGGTCGAGCCGACGCGCGGCGACGGCATGCGCGGCAACGTCGTCGGGTCGTTCATGGGTTGCCAGCGCGGCAAGCGCGACATCGCCATCGACCTGAAGCAGCCCGAGGGCGTGGAGATCGCCCTGCAGCTGGTGGCCACCGCCGACATGGTCCACCACAACATGACGCTCGGTACGGCCGACCGCCTGGGCGTGGGCTACGAGCACTGCCGGGCGGTCAAGCCCGACATCCTCTACTGCAACAACTACATGTACGGCGCCGAGGGGCCGCTGGCGCACATGGGCGGGCTCGATCCGCTCGCCCAGGCCGCGTGCGGGATCGAGTGGGAGCAGGGCCCGGTGGCCGCCGGCAACCCACCCCTCTGGTACCGCTACGGGCACGGCGACGTGGCCGCGGCCATGCCGTCGGCGCTGGCGCTGCTGATCGCGCTCTACCACCGCGAGCACGGCGGTGGCGGGCAGTCGATGTGGATGAGCCTGCTGCACGGGGCGATGCTCTACACGGCCGACAGCTGGCTCGGCCCCGACGGCACGCCGACGTCCCGGCCCAGCCTCGACGCCCGCCAGCTCGGCATCGGGCCGCTGTACCGCCTGTACGAGACGGCCGACGGCTGGCTGCAGCTGGCCGCCCACCGACCCGAGCACTGGGAGGCCCTGTGCCGGGCGGTGCGCCGCCCCGACCTCGTCGACGACGACCGCTTCGCCACGGTGTCGGCGCGCGACGAGCACGGCGACGAGCTGGGCAAGGTGCTCGAGGAGGTCTTCCTCGGCGACCTCGCCGTGAACTGGCGGCGGGCCCTCGACGCCGCCGGCGTGCCGTCGGAGGTCTCGGTCGACACCTGGGACGGCGAGACGGTGCTGTTCGACGGGGACCTGGTGCGCCTCGGCCTCGTGACCGAGTACGAGCACCCGCTGCTCGGCCGCGTCCGCCAGTTCGGCAACCTGATCTCCTTCAGCGACACCCCCGGCCGCCAGGAGCGGGCCGCACCGATGCTCGGCCAGCACACCCGCGAGATCCTGGCCGAGCTCGGCTACGACGACACCGCCGCCGAGGACCTCCGCGCCCGAGGCGTCGTCACCTGGCCCGACGACACCTACGCCTGGCCCGTCTGATCGCCCTCAGTACACGCCGGGCAGCTGGGGCGGGACCCGCTCGCGGCGGGTGAACGACCGGAGCACGGCGAGATCGCCGTGCTGGCGGCGGGCGAGGTCGAGCACGAAGGCCAGCGCCACCTCCATCGCTTCCGGCGACGGTGCCGGCGGTTCCAGCCCCGCGCTCACCGCCAGGTCGTCGGCGTGCACCAACGCCTCGGTCACCCGGGAGCCCAGGTACTCGTCGAAGGGGAGGACGTGGGTCCCGAGCGGCACGGCGTCGGGCACGTGCTCGGCGAGGCGCTGCTCGAGCTTGGCCACTCGCTGGGCGTAGGCGTTGGCCACCGCCTCCCAACCCCACGCCGCCACGTGCGCGCCGTCGGCCCGCACCTGGCGGTGGACCTCGTGCTCGAGATCCTCGGACCGCTCGACCCGCAGGGCCGTGTAGCGACCCACGGGCAGCGGGTCGGCGCCGGCGCCTTCCACCTCGTCGAGGTGCTTGTCGACGCGCCGCACCACCAGGAAGAGGTGGCCCGCCACCGTGCCCACGTCGGCCCGCGCCAGCGCGCTCGGCTGCGTCCAGACGGCGCCCACCGCGGGGTGGCGCAGCACCTCGCCCGCGTAGGCCGCGGCCGACAGGAACGCGGCGACGTGGTCCGTCCCGACGCTCATCGCGCGCCCACCTCGGCGGCGACGGCCGCTTCCACGTACGCCGCCAGGTCGCCCAACGCCATGCTCCCCGGCGGCGCACCCCGCTGCGCGAGGTCGCGGGTGACGCGCTGCACCAGCGCGTTGACCGGTGTGGGGACGCCGTGCAACCGGCCGAGGAGCACGATCTCGCCGTTGATGGCGTCGACCTCCACGCTCCCGGTCCCCCGCGCCAGGCTCTGCCACGCCGACCCGGCGGCCCGCGGCCGGCCCGGGATGGGCCGCGGCGTGAGCATCCCGTCGTAGCGGCGTCGCCGCTCCTCGGGCGTCGGCAGCTCGATGCCGGCGGCGGCGTAGCAGGCCAGCGCCTCGGCCTGCAGGCGCTGCTCCAGGTCGCGCCGCACCTCGGCGTCGCGCTCGGTGTCGTCGCGCTCGGGGCCACACGCCGCCCGCACGCCGCTGGTCAGGTTGAGGAGCAGCTTCTCGTACTTCCACCGGAGGATGTCGGGCTCCGGGCGCGACGAGAACCCGCTCGCGCTCAGGTCCCGCGCGATGCGCTCGGCGCGCTCGTCGGTGCCCGACGGGATGCGACCCAGGTCGAGCACGCCCACGACCGGCAGCGAGTCGGCGTCGACGGCGCCGGGCTCGAGGTGGGTGGCCGGCATCATCACGCACATCCCGTAGACGTCGGCGAAGCGCCGCAGCACCTGGCGCTCGTTGTCGACGCCGTTCTGGGCGCACACCACCGCCACCGACGGCGAGGCGGTCGAGGCGAGGTCGTCGAGGGCCGCCGGCGTGTCCTGGCCCTTGACCGCCAGCACGACGACTTCGTCGTCCCGCCACGCCACCTCACACGGGTGGCCTGCGACCGGGATCTGCAGGACCCGCGTCCGCTCGGGATCACCGAAGCGCAGGCCCCGGTCGCGCAGGGCCGCGAGGTGCGGGCCCCGAGCGAGGAGGACGACGTCGGCGCCCTGCTCGAAGAGCCGGGCGCCGATCGTCGCTCCGATGGCGCCGGCGCCGTGGATCACGTAGCGCACGGCGCCATGCTGTCATGCAGCCGCAGCCACGGTCGCGAAGCGGCCAGGGTGGCCGGAGCGAGTCATGTCGCGGCGAGCACGGGGGGTTCGGCCGGGGTGAACCGGTAGAGCCGCTCGGCGTTGCCCCGCAGGATCTTGTGCTGCACCTCGGGGTCGAGGTGCGCGATCCGGTCCCGCACCACCTTGATGGAGTCGGGCCACGTGGAGTCCGAGTGCGGGTAGTCGGTCTCGCACATGATGTTGTCCTCGCCGATCTCGTCGATGCTGGCGATGCCGTGCGCGTCGTCGATGAAGCAGCCGAAGACGTGGTTGCGGAACGTCTCGCGGACGTCGAGCGTGTCGAGGTCGACCCCGCCGCCGGCGCCGTGGTCCATGAACTGGACGCCCCGCTTCACCCAGTGCCGCTGCTTGTCGAGCACCTGCTCGGCCCGCTCGAGGAAGTACGGGATCCAGCCGATCTCGCCCTCGGAGAGGGCGATCTTCAGCTTCGGGTACTTCTGGAACATCCCGCTGAAGATCCACGAGAGCATGGCGCCCGAGGTGCGCACCGCGCCCCAGGTGAGGTTGGCCATGAACGGCGAGTCGGACGTGATCTTCGGGACCTGCGACGACGAGCCGACGTGCATCGACACCACCATCTCCAGGTCGTTGGCGGCCGCCATCACCGGGTCCCAGTAGCCGTTGGGGTCGTGGATGGTGGGCAGGCCGAGCGGCTCGGGGTTCTCCGAGAAGGCGAACGACGTGGCGCCCTTGGCGGCGCAGCGCTCCAGCTCCGCGACGGCGAGCTGCGGGTCCCACAGCGGGATGATGACGAGCGGGATGTAGCGGCCGGGGGCCGCGCCGCACCACTCCTCGATCATCCAGTCGTTGTAGGCCTTGAGCAGCTCGAGGGAGAACACCCGGTCACTGGCCTCCATGAACATCTGCCCGCAGAACCGCGGCAGCGTCGGGAAGCAGAGCGAGGCCAGGATGCCGGCCCGATCCATGTCCTCCAGGCGGGCCTTGGCGTCGTAGCAGCCGGGCCGCATCTCGGAGTACGGCAGCGGCTCGGGGCTGAACTCCTCCTTGCGCTTGCCGGCCACGGCGCTGAGCCCGGAGCTCGGGAACGTCTTGCCGTCGTAGACCCAGCACTCCACACCGTCGATCGTGGTCATGTGGGGCGCCCGGTCGCGGTCCTTGGCGGACACGCGGTCCGTCCACACGTTCGGCGGCTCGAGCACGTGGTCGTCCACCGAGATCAGCCAGTCGAGGTTGCGGTCGGTTCCGTCGGTTCCCATGCTGCTGCTCCTCTCGTCGCAACGGGCCCTGACGACGCTCAGGGGATGACCCCGGCGTCCTTCAGCTTGGCGATGTCCTCCCAGCTGCAGCCCAGGCCGAGCAGGACCTCTTCGGTGTCCTGGCCGTGCTCGGGGCCGCGGCGCAGCGCCGCGGGCTGCTCGTCGAACTGCACCGCACCGGTCGGCAGGCGGAAGGGCTCGCCGCCCTCCACCTGCACCTCGCCGATGTAGCCGTTGGCGGCCACCTGGCGGTCCTCGATCAGCTCGGGGACGGTCTGGAACGGCGCCCACGGGAACCGCTCGTCGGCGAAGGTCTCGCACCACTCGCGGTAGGTGCGGCTGCGGAACACCTCGTCGAGCAGCGCCACCAACTCGCCGCGGTGCTCGGCGCGCGCCGCCATCCCGTCGAAGCGGGGGTCCTGGGCCAGCTCCGGCCGGCCGATGGCCCGGCAGAGGTGAGGCCAGTCCTTGTCCGCCTGCAGGAACACCAGGTTGATCCAGCGCCCGTCGCTCGTGGGGAAGATGTTCGTGAGCGGGTTCGGCGCCTGGTCGCGCCGGTCGGGCTCCGAGGGGCCCGAGCCCGTGAACTTGCCCTGCAGCGCCGAGATCACGTCCGACGCCAGCGTCCACATCGCGGTGGCGAGCAGCGACACGTCGACCACCGACGGCTGGCCCGTGCGCTCGCGGCGGAACAGCGCGCCTGCGATCCCGAAGGCAAGCTGCACGGCGCCGTTGCGGTCGCCGAACGCGCCGCGCTGGCCGATGGGACGGGGGAGGTCCGACGGCGTGAGGGTGGCGCCGATGCCGCCACGCGCCCAGAAGGCGGTGGAGTCGTAGGCGCCCTTGTCGGCGTCGGGCCCGCGCACGCCGAAGCCGTGACCCCGGGCGTAGATGAGGTTCGGGTTGACCTCGCGGAGCTCCGCCACGCTCAGCCCCAGGCGGTCGAGCACCGAGGGCAGGTAGTTCGTGAGGAACACGTCGGCATCGGCCACGAGCCGCAGGAGGAGCTCACGGCCCTCGGGCGTCTTGACGTCGAGGCCGACGCTGCGCTTGCCGCGGTTGGCCATCTCCATCGACTGGTTCACGCCGCCGGAGGTCTGCAGGATGCCCTGCGAGACCAGGCCGCGGTAGCCGTCGCCGAGGCGCGGGTGCTCGATCTTGATCACCTCGGCGCCCCAGTCGGCCAGCAGCGCGCCGGCGACGGGCACGAACACCCACTGGGCCAGCTCCACGACCTTCACGCCGTGGAAGACGTCGACCGACGGTCCGGTCATGCCTCCACCTCCTCGATCACGTCCGGGGTCACGACGGGACTACCTCTTCACGTAGAAGGAGTCGAACAGCGGCAGGCCCTTCTGGCCCGAGAACGTCGGCTCGCCACCGATGTGGTCCGTGTTCCAGGCGTAGAACAGCGGCGCCTTCACCAGGAACACCACGTAGGCCTGGTCGTGGATCCGCTGCTCGATCTGGGCGTAGAGCTCGGCCACCTTGGGGTCGTCGGGCGAGAGCGACGCGATCTCGTCCGCCCAGCCCATGATCTGCTCGTCGGTGGTGCCGCACAGCGCCTGCTGCGACGTCGGGTTGAAGAACTTGGCCACCCGATCGATGCCCGGCCGCGAGCCGGGGAACATCGCGGCGCCCGGCTTCTGCGGCTGGATCCAGTCGACCACCACGTTGGGGAAGAACTGCAGGCGGGCGTTGATGCCCACCTCGGCCAGCTGGGCCTGCACGATCTCGCCCAGGCGGGTCGTGAGCGGGGTCTGGCCCGACTGCACGAGGTCGAAGGTGACGTCGCGCACGCCCGACTCGGCCAGCAGCTGGCGGGCGCGGTCGTGGTCGGGGCCGGCCGCCGCCTTGCCCTCCTCGTTGTGGTAGCGGTGGCCCTCGGGCCAGAAGCCGTAGGCCGGGCTGCCCTTGCCGCCGAGCAGCCCGAGGTTCAGCGCGTCACGATCGATGGCCGCCTGCACCGCCTTGCGCACCTGGATGTTGTCGAACGGCGGCTTCGCCCGGCAGAAGTTGATCGAGTAGTAGTCGAAGTCGCGGCTCACCGGCTGGGTCTCGAAGCTGCTGTCGGCCTCGAAGCGGGCCATCTGGCCCTGGGTGATCTGGCCCAGGTCGGCCTGCCCGCCGAGCACGGCGTTGGCGGCCGCCTCGCCGACGGCGTGGACGAAGTCGATGCCGCCCAGGGGCCACTCGTCGGCCTCGAAGAAGGTCGGGTTCTTCCGCAGGGAGAGCACCTGCGAGGGCCGGTAGGTGTCGAGGACGTAGGGCCCCGCGCCGATCGGCTCGTCGCTCGGATCGATGCCGGCGTCGAGCGAGGCCGGCGACGGTACGGCGACCTCCCGGCCGGCGAGGACCTGCATGAACTCGCCCGCCACCGGCGAGCTCAGCTGGAAGGTGAGCTCACGCGGGCCGTCGACCACGAGGTCGCCCAGCTCCTTGAACGTGAAGTTCCGGCCCGTCACCACGGCCGGGCTGCCCGGCTCGTTGAGGTTGCGCAGGACGCCGCGGCGCACGGCCTCCGCGTCGTAGGGGGTGCCGTCGGAGAAGGTGAGCCCCTCGCGCAGCACCACCTTGATCGTCTGCGAGTCGACCACCTCGACCGACTCGGCCAGCCAGGGCTCGAGGCTGCCGGACTCGGTCTCGCGCAGCAGCGTGCCGTAGATGGCGAAGATCCAGTTCTCGTCGGTGTTGATGGCGCTGTCGGCGGGGTCGAGCTGCACCCCGCCCTCGCTGTCGAGGCTCACGGTCATCCGCACGACGCCGTTGGGATCGGCGTCCTGGGCGGCGGCCCTCCCCGACGTGGCCGGACCGGACGACGGCGTCGCCTCGTCGCCGGTGCCCGGCGCGCCGGCGTCGTCGCTGTCGTCGCCGCCGCATGCGGCCATCGCCAGCGCACCGGTGGCCACCAGCGCGACCAGCGCCCGGCGGCGCGTCACCCAACTCGACATGAACGGTCCTCCCCCTCCGACGATGGGACGTGGGCTCGTGGGGGCGCGGCTCACGACACCGGATGGTGCGCCCGGTCCGCCCCTTCCAGCCGCGGGGGCGGCTGGGCTCGGGGCACCCTAGGGAAGCGCGCGCCCGCGGAGCAAGATACGGGCGCGCGCTCCAGGGAGAACGACGTTCAGACCAACCCGAAGAGGCGAGCGCAGTTCTTCCAGAGGATCTTGGCCTTGTCCTCGTCGCCGTACGGCGTGAACCACTCGTCGGTGAGGCTCTTCGAGTTGGGCCAGGTGGTCTCGGAGTGCGGGTAGTCGCTGGCCCACATGATGTTGTCGATGCCGATGTGGTGCCGCTCGCGCAGGCCCAC
>Ga0182742_1004910_pt1 | contig 11700 bp, 11 predicted proteins | sample eDN5th37CBELigMG_FD_128880 | JGI IMG/M metagenome (GOLD analysis project Ga0182742, IMG submission 128880) | Enriched Miracle-Growth compost microbial communities from Emeryville, California, USA - eDNA 5th pass 37_C BE-Lig MG (version 2)... ... | reverse complement strand
TCCACCAGACCAGCCCCGCACTGCCCGCCACCCCGGCCAAGCGCAAGCGCCTCGCCAGCTGACAACCGCCTACCATCACCCCGGGCCGGAGATCACTTCTCCACCACAACACGGGGCGTCATCGGAACGCCGCGTAGAACGCTGACAGATCGAGCTCCGCCACCACATCGAGCACGAACCAGCAAGATGGTCCTCAGGCAGCCAGTCGCTCACAGATGGCGGCATGAGGAACATCTGCTCGCGGTCGCTGCCGCGCACATTCCAGGCCATGCCGCATCCTCGCCGCCAAACCTAAACGCGGGTGGGATAGTCGGGATTCGTGCGACAGCCTGTGCTCTGCCGTCGCCACCACACCCGGCTGCACGGCGGCACCGGTTGGCGGGCGAAGCTCCTCCCCGATGGCACCTTCGAGCTCACCCGGCCCGACGGCACCGTCGAGGCGAGCGTGCCGCCCGGACCGTTGCCTCAGCCGTTCTGGTGAGGGAGGGGTGTGTGGGCGACGACGACGAACTCGTTGTAGATGAACCACCGGCCGAGGGCACGGGGGAACGGGAACGAGCGCGCCTGTGCCACCTCCAGGCCCAACGCCTGGCACAGCGCCCGGAGGGCGTCGAGGTCGACGAAGCGGACGTGTGTGTCGTCGGAGGCCTGCCCGCGCTCCTGCGGGGTGATGAGCACCACGCGCCCGCCGGGGCGCACGTAGGGCACGTACTGCGCCACCAGCGCCTGGGCGCCATCGGCGTCGAGGTGCTCGAGCACGTGGGCCAGCAGCAGGTTGTCGAAGCTGCCCGGCTCGGCCTGCAGCTCCTCCGGCAGCAGGGCCTCCAGCCCCCGGGAACGGGCCACCGCCACCGCGTCGGGGTTGTGGTCGACGCCCACGCCGCGGCCGTCGAGGTGGGCCAGGTTGCGGCCGATGCCACAGCCCACGTCGAGCGTGCGGCCGGGGCAGAGCCGCCGGACGTTCCAGCGGTAGGGGTCGAGCAGGCGCAGTCGCTGCTTCCACCCCTTGGACTGCAGGGCGACCAGGCGGGAGGCGTAGCGCGAGCTGCGCGTGCCGCCGTCGACCATGGGAGGTCAGCCTAGTTCCGGCCCACCGGTAGCCTGAGGCCCGTGGCCGTGCGCTTCGTCATCATCGGAGGGGGGCCTGCCGGGAACACGGCAGCGACCCACGCCGCGCGGCTGGGGGCCGACGTCACGCTCATCGAGCGGGACGTGGTCGGCGGCGCGGCGCACCTGTGGGACTGCATCCCCTCCAAGACCATGATCGCCACCGGCGGGGCGCTGGCCTTCGCGCGGAACCTGGCCGGCATGGGCCTCGACAACACCGACGACGCGGCGATCGACCCGGTGGCGCTGCGCGAGCGCGTCGAGAGCATCTCGTCGCGGCTGCAGCACTCGGTCGAGGAACTGCTCACCAGCCAGCGCGTCCGCCTGCTGAAGGGCACCGCCCGGCTGAAGTCGGCCCGTCAGGTGCTGGTCGAGACCGACGACGGCATCGAGGACCTCACCGCCGACGCCATCCTGCTGTCCACCGGCTCGCGGCCTCGGATCCCCGACTGGTGCCAGCCCGACGGCGAGCGCATCCTCACGACCCGCGACTGCTACCCGCCGCCCGTCATCCCCGAGCACGTGGTGATCGTGGGGTCGGGCGTCACCGGCGTGGAGTTCGTGCACATGTTCTCCTCGCTCGGCTCCAAGGTGACGCTGGTCGTCAGCCGCCAGCACGTCCTCCCCGGCAAGGACCCCGAGGTGGCGGCCGCGCTGGAGGAGAACTTCCTGGCCCGCGGCGTCACGCTGCTGAAGGGCGCCCGGGCATCCGCCATCGAGCGCGAGGGCGACGGCGTGGTGGTGCGCTGCGACGACGGCCGCGTCGTGTACGGCAGCCACGCGGTGCTCACCATCGGGTCGATCCCCAACTCCGACGGGCTCGGGCTCGAGGCCGCCGGCGTGGAGGTCGACCAGGGCGGCTACGTCGTGATCAACCACCACTGCCAGTCGAGCGTGCCGCACATCTACGCCGGCGGCGACCTGTCGGGGAAGCTCCCGCTCTCGTCGGTGGCGTCGATGCAGGGCCGCAAGATCGCCGAGCACGTGATGGGGCTCCACACCCGCGAGCACCGCCACCTCGACTACGACAAGGCGGCCTCGGCCATCTTCACCGAGCCGGAGATCGCGGACGTGGGGCTGGCCGAGGCCGACGCCTTCGCCATGGGCCGCAAGATCCGCGTCACCAAGGTGCCCTTCTCGTCCACGGCCAAGGCGCTCATCAACGGCGACACCCGCGGCTTCGTGAAGATCGTCTCCGACCCGGCCACGGGCGTGGTGCTCGGCGGGTCGATCGTCGGCAGCCACGCCGCGGAGCTGATCTCCGTGATCGCGCTGGCGGTCACGGCCAACCTGCGGGTGAGCGACATCATCGAGAGCCTGCTCGTGCACCCCGCCCTCTCCGAGGCCCTGGCCGAGGCGGCTGAGTGAAGCCGCTGCAGGGGCTCTCGCTCGACCTCGCGTCGATCGGCCAGCGCTTCGCCGCCCGGCTGATCGACGGGCTCATCTTCCTGGTGCCCTACCTGGCCCTCACCGTGCCGCTGGTGGAGGAGAACACCGACGGCGACCTCACGCTGCCGATGTGGACCACATGGGCGATGCTCGCCGCGTCGGCCATCTACGAGGTGATCCTCGTGGCGGTGCGGGGCCAGACCATCGGCAAGGCCGTGATGAAGGTGCGCGTCGTGCGGGCCGACGGCACGGGCCAGCTCCCGTCGCTCGGCGCGTCGGCCATCCGGTTCCTGCTGCCGGCGGTGGTGGCCGGCATCCCGGTGGTCACGCTGCAGGTCGCCTCGTTGCTGATCTACGCCTGGGCCATCTGGGACCCCAACCGGCAGGGCCTCCACGACAAGGCCGCCGGCACGGTGGTGGTGCGGGCCTAGCGCCCGCCCAGCCACGTCAGTCGTCGATGACCACCACGACGTCGCCGCTGGCGACGGTGGCGCCGGCCTGCACCTTGACCTCCTTCACGGTGCCGGCCTTCTCGGCGAGGATGTTGTTCTCCATCTTCATGGCCTCGAGCACGCAGACGGCCTGGCCGACCTCCACCGTGTCGCCCTCGGCCACGAGGACCTTCACGATCGTGCCCTGCATCGGCACCGTGACGTTGCCGCTGCCGGCCGCGCCGCCCCCACCTGCGGCCGAGGCCCGGGGCCGGGGACGAGGCGCCGCGCCGGCGCCGGCCACCGCGGCGACCGGCGCGGTCTCGGGCACCCACACCCGCACCGCGTAGCGGCGGCCGTTGACCTCCACGTCGACGTCGCGGCGCACCCGCGGCGCCTCCTCGCCCTCGACGCTGGGCGGCGCGGGCGCGGCGGCCGCCAGCGACGCCAGGTCGAGGCGCTCCTCCACCCACTTGGTGGAGTGCTGGGCCGACACGAAGTCGGGGTGGGAGAGGATCGCCCGGTCGGCGGGCACGGTGGTGGACACGCCCTCGACGACGAGCTCGTCGAGCGCCCGCAGCATGCGCCGGATGGCGGTCTCGCGGTCGGCGCCCCACACGATGAGCTTGCCGATCAGGTTGTCGTAGTACTGGCTGACCTCGTCGCCGCTGCTGTAGCCGGCGTCGAAGCGCACGCCGAAGCCGTCGGGCGAGACCAGCTTGGTGATCCGGCCCGGCGACGGGAGGAAGCGGCCGCCGGCCGGGTCCTCGGCGTTGATGCGGCACTCGATGGCGTGGCCCCGCCGGACGATGTCGTCCTGCGTGAACGAGAGCGGCTCGCCGGCGGCCACGCGGATCTGCTCGGCCACCAGGTCGATCCCCGTCACCATCTCGGTGACCGGGTGCTCCACCTGGAGCCGGGTGTTCATCTCCAGGAAGTAGAACTCGCCGTCCTGGTACAGGAACTCCACCGTGCCGGCGTTGTGGTAGCCGACGGCCTTGGACACCTTCACGGCCGCTTCGCCCATGGCCCGCCGGACCTTGTCGGGGAAGTCGGGCGCCGGGCTCTCCTCCACCAGCTTCTGGTGGCGGCGCTGGGCCGAGCAGTCGCGCTCGCCCACCCAGACCACGTTGCCGTGGGTGTCGCCGATGACCTGCATCTCCACGTGGCGCGGCCAGGTGAGGTAGCGCTCCATGTAGATCTCGTCGCGGCCGAAGTAGGCCTTGGCCTCGCGCTGGGCCGACTCGATGGCCTCCTCGATGGAGGCCTCGTCGGCCACCACCTTCATGCCGCGCCCGCCGCCGCCGTAGGCCGCCTTGATGGCCACGGGGTAGCCGTGCGTGCGCCCGAAGGCCCGCACCTCCTCGGCGGAGGTGATCGGCTGGGTGGTGCCCGGTACGCCCGCCACGCCGGCCTTCTCGGCCGCGATGCGGGAGGAGATCTTGTCGCCCATCACCTCGATGGCCTCGGGCGGCGGGCCGATGAACGTGACCCCCTCGGCCGTGATGGCCCGGGCGAAGTCGGTGTTCTCCGAGAAGAAGCCGTAACCGGGGTGGACCGCCTCGGCGCCGCTGCGCCGGATGGCGGCCAGGATGGCCTCGGTGTTCAGGTAGCTCTCGGCCGCGGTCTGCCCGCCGAGCGCGTAGGCCTCGTCGGCCAGCCGGACGTGGAGCGCGTCGCGATCGAGCTCGGAGTAGACGGCCACCGTGCCGATCCCGAGCTCCTTGCAGGCCCGGATGACGCGCACAGCGATCTCGCCCCGGTTGGCGATGAGGATCTTGGAGAACATCGGGCCGTATGTTGTCAGGCGTGCTGGGGTACCGCGCCAAGTGGGAGGTGCGGTGGGTCCCGTCGACGGGCAGCACCAACGCCGACCTCCTCGCGGCGGCCCGGGCCGGAGCACCCGCCGGGAGCGTGCTGGTGGCCGACCACCAGACGGCGGGCCGGGGCCGGTTGGGCCGGGCGTGGGTGGCCCCGCCCGGGTCGTCGCTGCTGGTGTCGCTCCTCCTGCGGCCCTCGCTGGCGCCGGCCGAGCTGCACGTGCTCACGCGGGCCGTGGGCGTCGCCGCCGCCCGGGCGTGCGCGGCGCTGACGGGCGTGACCCCCGCGCTGAAGTGGCCCAACGACCTGGTGGTCGGGGCCCGCAAGCTCGGCGGCATCCTGGCCGAGTCCGTGGTGACCGGGTCGAGCGGAGCGAGCGGGCGGGACGGGCCCGCTCGCGACGGCGGCCGGGTCGAGGCGGTGGTCGTGGGGCTCGGCCTGAACGTGGCCTGGCCGCCTCCGGCGGAGGTGCCGGCGGAGCTGCGCGAGCTGGTGGTCGACCTGCGCGAGCTGGGCGGCCGCGACGTCGATCGCGCCGTGCTGCTCGGCGCGCTGCTCGCCCACCTCGACGAGCTCGACCGCCACCCGGACGAGCTCGACCCGGCCTACAAGGGCCTCCTCGCCACCCTCGGGCGGGAGGTCCGGGTGCACCTGCCCGACGGCGAGCTCGACGGCGTGGCCGTGGACGTCACCGCCGCCGGCCACCTGGTGGTGGAGGCGGCGGGGGAGCGGCGCGAGATCAGCGCCGGCGACGTCGTCCACCTGCGGGTCCCGTGACCGGGTGACCCAGCTGACCGGGTGAGGCTCGGTAGCGTGGCCCGCCGTGGCGGCCATCCTCCCGAAGCCCCGACGCGTGCGACGGACGTGGCCGCAGCGGTTGCTGATCGGCTTCAACCTGTTCGTGATCACCGCCTGCCTGGTGACCGCGGGCGGCCTCTACTACGCCTTCGACAAGCTCGGTGACCTCCCGCGGATCAACCTGAGCCACGTCATCACCCCCGAGCCCGACACCGACGACGGGGCCCTCAGCGCCGCGCAGAACTTCCTCCTCGTCGGCTCCGACAGCCGGGCCAACGTCGACCCGAGCTCGCCCGACGCGCCCGGGATGCTCGGCGAGGGCGAGGACGTCACGGGGCAGCGCTCCGACACGATCATGATCCTGCGGATCGAGCCGTCGTCGAACGAGGCGGCGCTGCTGTCGCTGCCGCGCGACCTGTGGGTGACGATCTCCGGCACGGGCCGCAAGAGCCGCATCAACTCGGCCTTCAGCCAGGGCGCCGACGTGCTCATCGAGACCATCGAGGAGAACTTCGAGATCCCCATCCACCACTACGTGGAGGTGGACTTCATCGGCTTCCAGAAGCTGGTGGACGCCATCGGCGGGGTCGACGTGTACTTCCCGGCGCCGGCCCGCGACGGCAACACCGGCCTGAACATCACCGTCGAGGGCTGCGTCACGCTGAACGGCGAGTACGGGCTGGCCTACGTGCGCTCGCGCCACTACGAGGCGCTGGTCGACGGCCGTTGGCGGGACGACCCGCGCAGCGACCTGAGCCGCATCGACCGCCAGCAGTACTTCATCCGCCGGTCGCTGGAGCGGGCCATCGACCGCGGCATCCGCAGCCCGTCGGTCCTGAACCGGCTGCTCGACGTGGCCACCGAGTCGGTCACGCTCGACAGCGAGCTGACCGTGCGCGACATGGCGCGCCTCGGCAACCAGCTGCGCCGCTTCGACCCGGCCTCGCTGCAGACCTTCACCATGCCCAACATCGGCACGACCATCGGCCAGGCGTCCGTGCTCCTGCCCCAGCTCGACACGCCCGAGGCGCAGGCGATCCTCTCGCTGTTCCGCACCGGTGCGACCCCGGAGGAGCCTGCGCCGGGCGGCTCCGAGGGCCCGGTCGAGCGGGTCGACCCGAGCACGGTGGCGGTGCGGGTGCTGAACGGCTCGGGCCGGGCGGGGCTGGCCGTCGACGCGGCCGAGGCGCTCTCGGGGGTCGGCTTCGAGGTGGTGGGGCGCGACAACGCCGAGCGCTTCGACTACCAGCGCACGCTGATCCGCTACGAGCCCGACCAGCGGGCCGCGGCGGAGACGCTGGCCGCCTACCTGGCCGGCGGCGCCGACCTCGAGGAGACGCCCTCGCTCGGCTCGGCCGACGTCGCCCTGGTGCTCGGCACCGACTTCACCGGGGTGCAGGACGAGCCGACGCCCACCACCACGGCGCCGCCGCCCGACACCACGCCCGACACGGTGCCGGAGGCCCCGGTGGAGCCGGAGGAGGAGCCGTTCAACCCGTTCGTGCCGCCGGCGGACGCCACGTGCTGAGCGCGATGAGACGGGGGTCACAGGAGTGGCCGGCGGTCGCGCGCTGCGTGCCACACTGCGCACCGTGAAGGGCCTCATCCTGGCGGGCGGCGCCGGCACGCGCCTCCGGCCCATCACGCACACCAGCGCCAAGCAGCTCGTGCCGGTCGCCAACACGCCGATCCTCTTCTACGGGCTGGCCGCCATGGCCGCGGCCGGCATCAAGCAGGTCGGCATGATCGTGGGCGAGACCCGCGACGAGGTCATGGCCGCGGTCGGCGACGGGAGCCGGTGGGGCATCGAGGTCACGTACATCCCGCAGGAGGCGCCGCTCGGCCTGGCCCACTGCGTGCTCATCGCCCGGGACTTCCTGGGCCAGGACGACTTCGTGATGTACCTCGGCGACAATCTGCTGGAGCAGGGGCTCGTCGAGTTCGTGGAGCGCTTCGAAGCCGCCCGCGAGGCGGCCCGCCACCCCACCCTGCACGCGCCCCACTCGGACGTCCCCTCGGCCCAGGTGCTGCTGACGCCGGTGCCCGACCCGCGCGCCTTCGGGGTGGCCGAGCTCGCTCCCGACGGCCGCATCGTGCGGCTGGTCGAGAAGCCCCAGGACCCGCCGTCGAACCTGGCGCTGGTCGGCGTCTACCTGTTCGACGCCAGCATCCACGAGGCCGTGCGCAGCATCGAGCCCTCGGCCCGGGGCGAGCTGGAGATCACCGAGGCCATCCAGTGGCTCATCGACCACGGCCACCACGTGCGCCAGGAGGTGCTCGACGGCTGGTGGATCGACACGGGCAAGCTCACGCCGCTGCTCGAGGCCAACCGGTTGCTGCTCGAGAAGCTGGAGGCCCGCGTCGACGGCGAGGTGGACGACGACTCGCAGCTCGACGGGCGCGTCGTGGTCGAGGCCGGGGCCCGCGTGGTGCGCTCCAGCATCCGCGGGCCGGTGATCATCGGCGCGGGTGCCCGCATCGAGGACAGCTTCATCGGCCCGTTCACCGCCATCGGCGCCGACTGCGTGGTCGAGCGCTCCGAGGTGGAGCACAGCGTGATCTGCGAGCGCAGCCGCATCGTGGGCATCCCGCGGGTGGAGGACTCGCTCATCGGCCGCGACGTGGAGGTGCTGCGCAGCGCCACCCGGCCGCGCGCCACCCGCCTGATGCTCGGCGACGACTGCCGGGTCGACCTGGAGTAGACGCATGGCGACGGTCACCGAGCTCCCCGAGATCAAGGGCGCCTACCTCGTGCAGCTCGACGTGCACGGCGACGCCCGCGGTCGCTTCATCGAGACCTACCGCCGCTCGTGGTTCCCCGACGGGGGCCGCGAGATGGTGCAGGGCAACCGGGCCGACCGCCAGGCCGGCGCGCTGGTGGGCCTCCACTACCACCTCCACCAGGCGGACTACTGGTACGTGCCCTTCGGCACGGCCCGGGTGGTGCTGCACGACCTCCGCGAAGGCGGGCCCACCGACGGGGCCACGGTCTGCTTCGACCTCGGCGGCGGCGAGGAGCGCGGGGTGTTCATCCCGCCCGGCGTGGCCCACGGCTTCGCGGCCCTCACCGACGTGACGGTCACCTACCTGGTCGACGGCTACTACAACCCCGGCGACGAGCTCGGCGTGGCCTGGGACGACCCCGACGTGGCCGCCGACTGGGGGATCACCGACCCCGTGCTGTCGGGCCGCGACCGCGAGAACCCGCGCCGGGCCGACCTGCCGCCGGGCCTGCGCCCGCGCTGGCCCATGAGGACGTGACGCGATGCGGCTGTTCGTGACCGGCGGAGCCGGGTTCATCGGCTCGAACTACGTGCGCCTGGCGCTGGCCGAGGGCCACCAGGTGACCAACTTCGACGCGCTGACCTACGCCGGCAACCTGGCCTCGCTGCGCGACGTGGAGGACCACCCCGGCTACCGGTTCGTGCACGCCGACATCACCGACCGCGCCGCCGTCGCCGACGCCATGACCGGGCACGACGCGGTGGTGCACTTCGCGGCCGAGAGCCACGTCGACCGCTCCATCGTCAGCCCCGACGAGTTCGTGCGGACCAACTGCGACGGCACCAACGTGCTGTGCGACGTGGCCCGCCGGCTGGAGATCGGCCGCTTCGTGCACGTCTCCACCGACGAGGTGTACGGCTCCATCGAGCGCGGCTCGTTCACCGAGGACGACCGGTTGGGGCCCCGCTCGCCCTACTCCGCGTCGAAGGCGGGGTCCGACCTGATCGCGCTGTCGTACCACGCCACCTACGGTCTGCCCGTGCTGGTGACGCGCGCCTCGAACAACTTCGGCCCGTACCAGTACCCCGAGAAGGTCATCCCGCTGTTCGTCACCAACCTGCTCGACGGCGAGAAGGTGCCGCTCTACGGCGACGGGCTCAACGTGCGCGACTGGCTGTACGTCGAGGACCACTGCCGGGCCGTCGAGCTCCTGCTGCACGAGGGCGTGGTGGGCGAGATCTACAACATCGGTGGCGGGAACGAGCTGGCCAACATCGAGCTCACCCGCAAGCTGCTCGCCCTGACCGGGCGCGACGAGACCTACGTCCAGCCGGTGGCCGACCGGTTGGGCCACGACCGCCGGTACTCGGTGGCCACCGACAAGCTCGCCGCGCTGGGCTGGCGGCCGCAGCGCCAGCTCGACGAGGCGCTGGAGGCCACCGTCGCCTGGTACCGCGACAACCGGTGGTGGTGGGAGCCGCTCAAGGCTCGCCAGGCGTGAAGGTCCTCGTCACGGGAGCGGCCGGCCAGCTCGGCCGCGACGTCGTGGCGGCATGCACCGCGGCGGGCGACGACGTGGTGGGCGTCGACCGGGCCTCGCTCGACCTGACGGAGCGGTCGCTGGTGCTCGGCGCGCTCGGCGAGCTCCGGCCCGACGCGGTCATCCACTGCGCGGCGTGGACCGCGGTCGACGCCTGCGAGGCCGATCCCGACCGGGCCTTCGCCGCGAACGCGCTGGCGGTCCGGCACGTGGCCGAGGCGTGCCGGCGCACCGGCGCGCACCTCGTGCACCTGTCGACCGACTACGTCTTCGACGGCACCAAGCCCACGCCGTACCACGAGTGGGACGAGCCGCGGCCGCAGTCGGTCTACGGCGCCTCGAAGCTGGCGGGGGAGCAGGAAGCCGGTGAGGACGCCGCCGTGGTGCGCACCTCGTGGGTGTGCGGCGCGCACGGGTCCAACATGGTGAAGACGGTGCTGCGCCTGGCTCAGGAGCAGGAGCGCCTCCGCTTCGTGGACGACCAGCGCGGCCACCCCACCTTCACCGCCGACCTGGCGCCGCTGCTGCGCCGCCTGGCCGTGGAACGGCGGCCCGGGCGGTTCCACGCCACCAACCAGGGCGCGGTGAGCTGGTACGAGTTCGTGCGCGAGGTGATGGCCGCCGCCGGCCACGACCCCGCGCGGGTGGAGCCGGTGGCCACCGCCGACCTGGTGCCGCCCCGCCCCGCCCCCCGCCCGGCCAACTCGGTGCTCGACAACGCCGCCCTGCGCCTGTCGGGCATCCCCCTCCTGCGCGACTTCCGCGCCCCCCTCGCCGAGCTCGTCGCCCGACTCCGCTGAGAAGCCGCGGCGCGCCTGGGCTGTCCGTGACATGCCTCGCTCCGGCCCTCCGTGGCCTCCGCTCGTGTGCCGCGGCGCCACTCGCTCACCAGGCTCGCGGCCCCGGCGAGGCGGCCATCCTGGCCGCTTCACGCGGCGACTCCTCTACATCAGCCACCGCGCGAGGGCGGCGGTGCGGTTGTGCACGCCGAGCTTCTCGCGCAGGTGCTCGACGTGCTTGTCGACGGTGCGGGCGCTGATGCCGAGCTGCGCCGCCACCTCGGCCGAGGTGCGGCCGGACGCCAGCAGGTCGAGCACCTCGGCTTCGCGGGCGGTCACGGCGGCGGAGGTCTCGTGCAGGACGACGAACCGGTAGCCGTTGCCGTCGTCCGGTTCGGACCGGACCTGCAGCCGCCCGGCGCGCGGGCCCACGGCCGGGGGCAGCGGCCGACCGGCGCTGACGCGCACGCCGAGGTGCGCGGCCGCCAGCCGCTTGGCCTGCGTGGTGGCCACCACCACGCGGCCGTCGGGGCCGAGCACGATCACCCCTTCGCCGTGGCGGCCGAGCGCCGCGTCGAGCGCGCTCATCACCTCCACGTGGTGAGCCCTGTGGGTGGCGGTGAGCCGGCCCATGGCGCCCCCCTCTCCCCGTACGCCGACGAGCGTATTCCTCGCCGCGCGTCGCCGTGGTTCGATGCCGGACGCGGGCCGGGCCCACGCGCGCCGGCCGCAGGGGGGACTGATGGCCACGATCGAACGTTCCGACCTGCTCACCGATGACATGCTGCGCCGCTTCGACGAGCGGGCGCCGATGTACGACCGGGAGAACCGCTTCTTCGACGAGGACTTCGAGGAGCTGCGCCAGTCGGGTTACCTGCGCGGCCCCTTGCCCATCGAGTACGGCGGCGCGGGGCTCAACCTGTCGGCGGTGAACCGGTTGCAGCGGAGCCTGGCGTACCACGCGCCGGCCACGGCCCTCGCCGTCAACATGCACCTCTACTTCGTCGGCATGGCCGCCGACCTCGCCCGCATGGACGTGCAGGGGGCGACGTGGCTGCTGGGCAAGGCCGCGGACGGGGCCATCTTCGCCGCGGGGCACGGTGAGGTCGGC
>Ga0182742_1004909_pt1 | contig 11700 bp, 10 predicted proteins | sample eDN5th37CBELigMG_FD_128880 | JGI IMG/M metagenome (GOLD analysis project Ga0182742, IMG submission 128880) | Enriched Miracle-Growth compost microbial communities from Emeryville, California, USA - eDNA 5th pass 37_C BE-Lig MG (version 2)... ... | reverse complement strand
TTAAATCAATACATGCCCTGGTCAAAAACAATTCAGGCAGAATGTAGCAAATAAATGAAAGAAGCCGTAATTCGATTTGAAAAAATCAGAATGTACGGCTATTTGTGTCGCGTACTGGAAGGTTGTGCGCTTATTTTTTATAATTCGGGCTTACCCAATAGATATCATAGGAAAAGCTGATTAAAGTCTCCCTCTTCTCGGTCTTTAATCAGCTTTTTGATTGGAACGATATTTTCTTTAGATTTAGGTACGATAATTTCGTCCTATGTTTTTGGTAGTTTTATTGTAATGGTTGTCCCTAGATTTTCTTCACTCTCTATATTCATTATACCTTTATGGTTTTCAATTATGCTAAAACAGGTTGCAAGGCCAAGACCTGTTCCATTGTCTTTCGTAGTGAAAAATGGTTTTCCTAGTTTAGGCAAGATATCTTTCGGAATTCCTCGACCCTCATCCTTAATCGTTAGGCAAAGTGTTCGACTAGTTTCTGTTAATCCAACATTGATTTTCCCACCAGTTGGCATCGCTTCAAGGGAATTTTTCAGAAGATTGATAATAACTTGCTTTAATTGACTTTCATGACACCTGACAATCGCTTCATCTATAACAATATCCGTGTTAATTTCGATATTGTGCAGAATAGCCTGTGGATTAAAAAGGTTAAGCACATCGTAGATAATTGATGTTATTTCACTCTTTCTATAATCCATCACCTTTGGCTTAGCTAAAAGGAGAAGCTCGCTTATTATTGTATTGATACGATCAATTTCAGTTAAGATGATTGGATAATATCTTTCAAGATTTGTATTCATTGTTTGTGCTAGCTGAATAAAACCTTTTATACTTGTTAACGGATTGCGAATTTCATGCGCAATACCAGCAGCTAACTCCCCTGCTGCGGATAGATTCTCTGCGTCCTGTAATAATTCCTTACTTCGCTTCAACTCGGTAATATCTCTCATAACAACCTGAATAGCTTGTTCACCTTCGAAGAGGATTGGCATTGCAGTTATTTCAACGTCAAGAATTTCGCGATTTAAAGTAATACATTTTACATGAAGATTACTAATCTTTTCACATTCCTTAATTGAATTTTTAATAATTCTGTACAAATAATGATACTCTGGGTCAACAAAATCTGACACTCTTTTTTTCATTAATTGCTCTTTCGATTTGGCCCCAAACATGCCTACGACCTTATTGTTTATAAATAACAACCGATTTCCACCTAGAATGACGACAGCCTCAGGAAATTCGTCAATTAATCTTCTGAATTTATCTTCGCTCTTTTGACGCTCCATTTCAACTTCATGTCTTGCCTTCTTTTGCTCAGTTATATTTTTGGCAATTCCGTATACCCCAACGATTTTATCATCGATAATAATTGGGACATTGGTAACAATTAAGTCAACCGTCTTTAACTGCTTAGTAACTATTGTAAGTTCATATGTTTGCTTCTCCCCACCAACCGCCTTTTGAAAGAGGATATTTGCTTTTGCAATATTAGCATGTTCGATTAGTGGATGATATGTCATGTTAAGCAGTTCTTCCGTTGAATAACCTGATAACTGCACTGTAGCATCATTTAATGATGTAAATCTTCCTGTCAAATCAAAGGAAAAAACAGCATCTGGATTATGTTCAAACAAAGATTTCAGGCGTTGCTCACTTTCATTGACTTGGCGTTCCCATTTCTTTCGATCAGTTATATCCCGTGAGACAACTAGCACACTTGTTACTTTGTTATCGTCTAAGATAGGCGTTAAAATGGCCTCAAAATCAATCCAGTTACCATTTACATGTAATGTTCGGTACTCAATCTTTTGCTGCTCTTTTTCGCGTAATACTTGGTAGCAGGTTTGAATACACTTCCCAATGTCATCTGGATGGATATAATCAAGGCTTAAATTATTTATCCAAGCATCTTGGGCATAGCCAAGTACCGTTTTAATTGATGGTGATATATATTTAATAATAAATTTGGTATCTAAAATCTTAATAACATCGGAAGTATTTTCAGCTATCAATTGGTATTTACTTTCCGTCTCTTCAATTCTCGTTTCATGATTGATATGCTGCTCAATCGCAATGCTAGCCAAATAGGTTGAGAATTCATTAATTTCCAAATCAAACTGACTAGGTTGCTTCTTTTCCGTATAATACATCGCAAAGGTACCAAGGACTTTGTTAGTCGAACTAAAGATTGGTGTTGACCAACAAGACTGCAAGCCATGTGCAAGTGCTATGTCTTTATCGAAACTCCATAAGGGGTCGGTACTGATGTCAGTAACGACAACCTTTTTTTTAAGGTAAGCAGCAGTTCCACAAGATCCGACAGCAGGCCCAATTTCTAGCCCTTCCACAGCATTATTAAAACTTTCTGGAAGTGATGGAGCGGCTCCAATATGCAAATATCGTTCTGATTTATCAAGTAATAATAGAGAACAAATCGCTTGATTTGATAATTGTTCACTGGATAGAATAATTTGATGTAAGATATCCTGTATAGGCTTGCCCTTTGCAATCATTTCTAAAATCAATCTCTTTTTTGCAAGCATATTTTCTTTTTGTATTTGTTCAGTTATCTCAATTAGACAAATGTTTATACCATATGTGCCAGGATACACTCGTAGCTCAAACCATTTATGTAATGAAGGATAATAGTCTTGAAATTCTAGGTGTGAAGATTGAGTAATTGCCGTAATCAACTTTTTATAGAATGGAGTTTCTTTGAAGTCTGGCAAAATATCAACTATGTGTATATGGTTCATGTCTGGTAAATCCCGCGTCAAAACGTGTCTAGAATCATCATTCATATATATAACCTCTAAATTTTCATTTAGAGAGAGAAATAATTGTCTTGTAGCCAATTGACTAGTTAACTCCATCATTATTGTCCTTTCACGGTAAATATATTAGTACTATTATAATATAAAAACAGGTAGAAATCTGTATAATTATTGGGTATTTTGATGTAAATTGTAGATTATTTGAACTTAGGAAAATTATTCTAACATAATGTGAATGATCACGATTCTAGTAAGGAACAAGTAAAAAGGACCAACTACTTAGGTAGTAATTAGTCACATATGGTCTTACTCATTTTATACACTTCGGACGGTTAATCCATACTTAATGTGGATAAATATCCGGAAACTCACTGCCACATGGACCTGAATCTGGATTATCCTCGATATCTATTTTTGTCCCATCGCCGCGGTAAAGAGGGGTATAGTAGTTACCAATCTTAGTTGTGGATTCACTAGCATAATGACAAATAAACGCACGCCGAAACCGGTCCTTTGTCTTATTTCGGTACGAACCATGAATTAGATTGCCATTAAAAAACAATACATCGCCAGGGTCCATAATCGCAGGTATTGCTTTTTTTCCTTTTGGTACTTTAACAAAATGGTTAGTAAACGACTCTCTTTCATCTGCTAGTTCTGGGCAATAGAGTTCATTATTGTTTGTCTTTGGAACAACAAGAAGACCACCATTTTCATAGTCTGCTTTATCAATAGCTGTCCATGCTGCAATACACGTTCCAGGTTCAACTTTTAAATAAAAGTTATCTTGATGTAACGCTTGTCCTCTAGAACGAGGGGGTTTAAAGTAAAACATACTTTGCGCCGCTAATGGTTCTTCCTCATATAAATCAGTTAATACTGCCATTACCTTTGGATCAAGCATATATTTCATAGCGACATCATTTACTCGGTGAGGATGCATCATTCTTGGATATCTTTTCAACGGGTCCTCCACGGCCTGATCGATAATTGGAGCAAAACAACCAGGAATTGGCGCCTTACTTAACTCCATAAACGTTTCTTTCATTTCGTCTACTTCATCCATTGAAAATAAGCCTTTAATGATTAAATATCCCTCGTTCTCAAATCTTTCCTTTTGCTCGTTTGTAATTGTATTTACTTGATACCTCATCAGATCTCCCCTTCCACATAAAATCACAGACTATTATAATTATATGATTCTCTTATCAATCATTACTTAAAAACAAATATTTTTGTAAATTCAAAAAGGCTGCTAAAAAAATAGCAACCTTTAAAGATCATTAGTTTTGTAAGGAATATACGGGTAATATAACATATATATAATTCATCCCGTATATTCTTACAATGGTAATGAAATTGAATTAGTAGCCAAATCCGCCACCAACATAAGCTGACCCTACAATAACTAGTAGGATAAACAATACTACGATTAATGCAAATCCTGCACCTGCACCATATCCTCCGCTCATCATAACACCTCCCAGCTCATTTGTTTTTAGTCTATGTACGTAACTCTTGATTTGCTTAGGATAATACCCAGTTTAGTCAAATTTGGGCATTTGACCAATTTTAATAAAAATAATTATTCTTAATGCATTTTTCTTCAAAGGAGGGAACAGGTGACCCACCGCCACCTTGAGTTTATTCATTCGAATACTATCCCACAGTACCGTTTTTTATTCAAGGGCTTCAATCATTTGGACTCTTTGATTACCTTGAGTCCTATTCTTCATCGTCCAAGGGCTTCATTCGGAGCCTATGAATACCTTGAACCCGCTTTTTCATCGTCCAAGGGATTCATTCGGATCCTATGAATACCTTGAACCCGCTTTTTCATCGCCCAAGGGCTTCAGTTGGAGCCTATGAATACCTTGACACCGCTTCCTCATCGCTCAAGGGTTTCATTTGGAGCCTATGCATACCTTGGCACCTCTTTTTCATTTCCCAAGGGATCCATTCGGAGCCTATGAATACCTTGACACCCCTTCCTCATCGCACAAGGGCTTCATTCGGAGCCTATAAATACCTTGAACCCGCTTCCTCATCGCTCAAGGGATTCATTTGGATTCTATGACTACCTTGACCCTTCTTCTTCATCGCTCAAGGGATTCATTCGGAGCCTATGAATACCTTGACCCTTCTTCTTCATCGCCCAAGGGATTCATTCGGAGCCTATGCATACCTTGGCACCTCTTTTTCATTTCCCAAGGGCTTCATTCGGAACCTATGAATACCCCTTGACACCGCTTCCTCATCGCTCAAGGGATTCATTCGGAACATATGAATACCTTGACCCCGCTTTTTCATCGCTCAAGGGATTCATTTGGATTCTATGACTACCTTGACCCTTCTTCTTCATCAATCAAGGGCTTCATTTGTTTTCCGACGAAAAAAAGGCCGGAGACAATTCTCCGACCTTACTATCCGCTCTTATAGTTGTAAAAGAAAAAGGATTGGAATGGCAATGGCTTTCTTGTTTAAAATCACAGTGATAACTCTAACATATTTTGTAAAAGGCAGGAACATGACCGCAGAGCATAATGCAATCACATGTATTTTAAATAAAACAGGTGTTGCTTCTAATCCTTCGATATTCGGATTGAATGTCAGTAAACTTGTAAACCACTCCACTACTTGCAAATGGCTGTTTATATGAAAGTAAGAAAGTAGCCCTGTAATTGAGGCAAATACGGCAATACCAATAAACACAATGTTTTTATATAGTTCTTTCTTTCCGTTTGCTTCTTGCATCTCAAATCTCCATATATATCCCATCACTAAAATCGCTAATGATGAATAAGGTAAAACGACCCATAAAATACTTTGAGTTATATTCATATTGCCACCTCCACTTATTTGACTTTCAAATTTAAAAATTCTTTTAGCACATTGCAAATAATTCATCAACCTGACGGATTACAATTTGCTTATTAATTACTTCAATGATTCCTTCTTTTCTCCACGCACTTAGTAAACGATTGACACTTTCTCGAGTAGAACCGATGAAATCTGCAATCTCTTTATTTGTAAGCTCAATGGTTAAAATAATTCCGTCTGAGCATTTCACACCATATCGGTTTGAAAGTCTTAATAATGTTGATGCTAGTGCTCCTGATTTATCATAGAATAAGACATCGTACAATTTCGATTGTGTAACACGGTTCATCCATCCTAACCAACTCATAAATTCAACTGCAAAGCTTCCGAATTGATAGAGGAGTTTTTTTAGCTCATTTACGGAGATTACACTTACTTCCGCATCTTCTGTGACCTCTGCACGGTAGGTAAAGTACAATGGCTGTTCATTCGCAAATTCACCTAGTAAACTACCCTCTTCTTGAATTGAAAGTAGAAATTCTTTTCCCGTTTCTGTTGTTGTGCGGAGTTTTACCTGACCAGAATGGATAAAGTACATTTTTTCTGCTTTTTCGCCTTCCCAGAACAAATGATTTCCAGCCTTCACCTGTTTTGTTCTCATAATACTAGTTAATTTCTCGAAATTCTCCTCAGATAAAAAGGAACGAATATCACCTTTAAATGTATCTATATAAACGTGTAAATTTTGTTGCTCTTGAAATACCATTGCCATTTTCAAGTTATCCCCTTTCTCAAACTTGTTACCTTTATCTTATCGTTTGTGACAGATTCGTGTAATCGGGAGAAATCCTGAAATTCCATTTCGCTATTTCCCTATTTTTTCTTACGAATATTCCCGACGAATTTTTAGATTTTTACCGTAAAGGCAATAATGTTTAATAAAATATCGGAAAGTAGATGATTACTTTCAGGGAATTCCCTTACATACTTTTTATAAAAAAAGAATTACAATGTAAGAGAAATAGATCTTATACTTACTTGGTTAGTCTAAACGGGTAGGGTTAAAGGCGATTGCCTGGTAGGTCAAATAAAAGAAAGTATGGAAACTTTCTATTTATGGTAAGAAGGAAATGTCACAGCTTCAAGCCGAGGAGAGACAACCATGGAACAAATAAAAATAGAAATCATTAAACAATTAGATAACGTACGGAACGAAACAACTAGTGACTTTTCAGCATTCGCTACCCTACGTCAAAACGATCAAATTATTCAATGGAACTATGTGTCTGGGAATACCAACAATCGTTATAAAAATATGATAGGTCGGCCTGGAAAAGGATTAGCAGGCTTTGTTATTCGAGCGGACCGTGCAATGGTGATTGATGAATCAACACCAAATTATCTGCAAAAACGGTTGGACTACCCCATTATGCTTGCTGAAAATCTTCAGGCAGCCGTGGCAGTACCTGTTAAAGCGGACAATAAGACTGTTGGCGTGCTAGTAATTGGTTCCAGAACAGCCAAAACCTACACTTCGAGGGAATTAAAAAACATCGATGTAACAGCAGAAGCACTTGCTTCTGCTTATCATAAAAGAAAAGATAATATTTCCATTAAATGAATCCTTATTGATAGGATTCATTTTTTTTACTATTATTAAAGGTAAGTGTGAGAAACATCACATTCCAAGGTCTGTTTTGGGGGAGTGTACGTATGATAAAATTAATGGTCGTTGACGATCATGTTGTCGTGAGATCTGGACTCATGATGCTTTTAGATGGAAAAAATAATATGACAGTGATTGGCGAAGCTGCAGATGGTGACGAGGCGATACAGAAAGCGCAGGAACTAAAGCCAGATGTGGTTTTGATGGACTTAAGTATGCCCCATGGCAAAGATGGGTTAACAGCGACAAAAGAATTAAAAGAGCTGCAACCCGATATTGCCATTTTAATATTAACAATGCACGATGACGAAGAATATCTTTTCCGCGCCATTCATGCTGGTGCTTCTGGATATATATTAAAAAGTGCTCCTCACGAGGATCTACTCTCTGCTATTACGTCTGTTGCAAACGGAAATGCCTATTTAACACCTGACGCAACCAGAAAGTTAATGAGTGAGTATATGGATAAAATGAAACACGGTGAAGGAACAAGTACCTTTGATTCTCTTTCAGACAGAGAAAAGGAAGTGCTTGAATGGATTGCAAAAGGTTATTCAAATAAAGAAATAGCCCAACACCTTGTAATCAGTGTAAAAACAGTTGAGTCACATAAAAGTAATTTAATGGAGAAACTAGGAATCAAAACACGTCCGGAATTAGTGAAGTATGCAATGAAGAAAGGATTGTTGAACTTTGAATAAAAACGACCGTTTGTTGCAACAACCAAATATCGGACCTGATGTCGTTTCCCTTTTATCAAATTTAGATCACCATATTGACGATTCAACGTTTAGGGAAAAGCTGAAGTACTCACTAGAACAGCTAACTGATTTAAAATTTGCATTGGATGAATCTTCAATTGTCGCTGTCACAGATAAACGAGGAAAAATCCAGTATGTGAACAAAAAGTTCTGTGAGATTTCAAAATATAACTATGATGAACTAATTGGTCAAGACCATCGTATCATTAATTCTGGTTTCCATAACAAAGAATTCATGCAGGATTTATGGCGAACGATTGGATCTGGAGAGGTTTGGCGAGGAGAAATTAAAAACCGCGCGAAGGACGGTTCGTATTATTGGGTAAATACAACAATTGTTCCGTTTTTAGATGAAAACGAACGTCCATACCAGTACCTAGCCATTCGAAGTGAAGTCACACAGCTTAAAAAGGTTGAGGAAGAGTTAAAAGAGATGATGAATAAAGTCATTCTCATTCAAGAAGAGGAGCGTAAAAGGTTTTCTCGTGAACTTCATGATGGAATTGGACAAAGTCTGTTTTCTCTACTAATCCAAATGGACCAGCTCATCAATAATGGAGTTGATAAAGAAAGTCTTCAGCATATCCGTAATAATGTGTCATTTATTATTGAAGAAGTTCGAGGCGTCGCATGGGAGCTAAGGCCCTCTGTGCTCGATGATTTAGGTGTTGTTCCAGCACTTCGCAGATACATTGATAATTTCTCGCAACATTATGGAATAGAGGTTACATTTGAATGTAACTTACGAAAAAGATTTGATATTCAAATTGAAACCACTATCTACCGTGTCATTCAAGAAGCATTAACGAATATCGGAAAATATGCTAATGTGTCTGAATGCTTCGTCTCACTGATGGATACGGATTCTTGGATTGAAGTTGTTGTAGCTGACAAAGGACAAGGCTTCACTCGCAAAAAGGACGGGAAAGGTGTAGGCCTGTTTAGTATCGAAGAAAGAGCACGTGGAGTGAAAGGCCATGCAGAAATTCGTTCTGTTCAGGGTGAGGGTACAACAATTAAACTTACGATTCCGAAATAGAAAAGCGGAAGCGCCTAGGTGCAATTTCGGTACAAGGCACCACAAAAAAATGAGTTGTCACATAAAGTGACAACTCATTTTTTTGACACGGCCTAGCACCTATTATGGTAGGAGATATATTAAGGATGAGAAACTATGAACTGCGCATTCCCTTTTATCTCGAAACTTCCAAAATCAGCCGGAAGAATAAAATGATCGCCTTTGTTAAATCGGTAAGTTCCTTCCTCAGATATAATTTCCCCTTCCCCCTCAAGGACACTACCTATTAAGAACGGTTTTTCTTGAGTAAAGCTTGCTCGGCCATTGATATCCCACTTATAAACAGAAAAGAACTCAGACTGTACATACGTTGTAATGGCTGCCCCTTCTATTTGTTGTGTTGAAGGAGTTGTAGCCACACCCTCGTGCGGAACAGTTGTAACGTCAATCGACTTTTCAATATGTAGCTCACGCTTTTGGCCACTTTTATCTACGCGATCATAATCGTATACTCGATATGTTGTATCAGAACTTTGTTGTGTCTCGAGTATTAACACTCCAGCACAAAGAGCATGAATCGTTCCACTAGGAACATAGAAAAAGTCCCCAGCCTTCACTTTTACACGACGGAGTAGGTCATTCCATTCACCGTGTTTTATCATTCTGACCAATTCCTCTTTTGTCGTTGCATTGTGTCCAAAAATAATCTCCGCGCCTTCTTCTGCGGCAATAACATACCAGCATTCTGTTTTTCCTAGCTCGCCGTTTTCATACTTATTGGCATATTCATCATTTGGATGTACTTGTACTGATAGATCATTGTTAGCATCTAAGATTTTTGTTAATAGCGGGAAGGTATCTCCTTCTAGGTTACCAAATAATTCTCGATTGTTTTTCCATAACGAACCTAAAGTTTTCCCTTTATGTTGACCATTTTTCACTGTTGACTGTCCATTTGGGTGCGCTGATACAGCCCAGCACTCCCCAGTCAAATCAGATTCGATTGGGTAATTAAATTCTGTCTTTAACTTCGTTCCACCCCAAATACGTTCTTGAAAAATGGGCGATAAAAAAATCGGTTCTTTCACAAGTTACACTTCCTATTCTAATATGTAATACCCTTATTATAATAAATAAAATCTATTTACGTTATTTTTTCAGGAAAAAATATGCGAAAATCAGTGCTGTTTGCACTAACTTTCACCTTTGCTAGACTAGTTATAATAGCAACCCTATTTTCTATATTCGTAAATCCACCTTTTATATGACCAAGAGACAATAATCATAGAAACATGTACAAACAAATTTTCTATAGGTATCCTAAATTTTGTTTTTAGTATATTCATCTTTATAAGTAGCGAGTCAACACCAAAACAAACTAACAAGATACTTAGTTTCGGTAACAGCCCTCTTTTGATATTTGCCCATGCTGCATAAAGCGACAAAAACATACAGTAGATAGGTGCAATGATAAAATGTTCCCTCCATGAAGGATATTTCCCCTTTCCAAAACGGTATACCCCCATGACGGCCAATAAAAAGTATAAGTTTATTCCTGTAGACAGGATACTTAAATAAAGTGTAAGAAGCTTAATAATAGGATTGTCTTTTTTTAATAAACTGTGCCACTTATCACTAATTACAAAATAGATCGGAATCAATGTCAATGTATATACGGATTTCCACCAATTATGTTTGTAAACTTTTAGTTTTAGGAAGAAAATATCGATTATGTAAAAATAAAGTCCAAATAACAGTTTAGCTTTCCACCTTAGGTTCAACGCCGTAATAAATACGGATGTAATTGGGACAAAAACTGCTTGTGATAGTATGGCCCCGAATATATTATCAATGGTCTGTTGTTTAAAAACCTTCGGCATATACTTATATGCGCGAAAGAGATTTAATACAAAATACTCAAAAATGTAAGCAATCCCTATATTCGTTATGAGCATAACAAATATATTCTTCTTGTCTTCTTTGCTTTTTGTAAAGGTATATATCAACATAATGACATTGATTATCGTTAATAGTAGGAAGGGAACTCGATTACGCCAATGTTTCATTTAAAATTGCTCCAATCCATGAGACTTTTTACCTAACTTGAATATATAGATGTAGTATTTGATAAGTAAGGAAGGTTATGCAATCTTTAAGAAATCATGTGAAAAAAGATTACAAAAAGAAAACTCAATCACTTCATTTTTTAGATAATATCCCAACATTTTAAGATAGTGAAACCTTTTTGGATAATGTTATAATTGTTATTAATAACGTTGGAAGTGAGTGAGTGCTCTGAAAGAAGCTATAAAATTTTTAGTGGATATTGTAAATAATTTTCATGATATATTAATTTACCTATCGAATGATTTACTAGGGTTACAATTAAGTGATAAAGATTTGCATTTTTATATTATGGGATTTATCGGAATCTGTTGTTTCCTAGTGGTATTTTTTATTTCTAAGAAACTATCACAACTACCTTTTGGTATTACATTGCTATCATTCTTTTATACCTTAACAGTAAGCCCGTAATCAAACAACGCATATAAATAGAGCAGCACCTCCGGTACTATAAACGTATCACTTAAAGGAGGTGCTTTCGTATGCCGCAACAAAAACTTACCATCGTCCCCGTTAAATTAC
>Ga0182742_1004908_pt1 | contig 11700 bp, 11 predicted proteins | sample eDN5th37CBELigMG_FD_128880 | JGI IMG/M metagenome (GOLD analysis project Ga0182742, IMG submission 128880) | Enriched Miracle-Growth compost microbial communities from Emeryville, California, USA - eDNA 5th pass 37_C BE-Lig MG (version 2)... ... | reverse complement strand
TGATCCGCACCATCGCAGGCCAGACCAACCTGCTTGCGCTCAACGCGACGATCGAAGCCGCCCGCGCGGGCGAATCCGGTCGCGGCTTCGCGGTCGTCGCATCGGAAGTGAAGTCGCTCGCGGTGCAGACCGCCAAGGCGACGGAAGAGATTTCCCAGCAGATCATGTCCGTGCAGGGCTCGACCGGCAGCGCGGTAGAAGCGATCGCACGTATCACCGATCGAATGCTGGAGATCGAGCGCTTCACGTCCGCGGTCGCGGCTGCTGTCGAACAGCAGAACGCGGTGACAGGCGAGATTTCGCACAATGTATCGAGCGCGGCGAACGGCACGCAGGAAATCGTGGTGGTGCTCGATCAGGTTGCGCGGGCGGCGACCGACACCCGCGCGACGGCAGAAACGGTGCTGCGCACCTGCGGCGAGGTGGAGCAGGCAGTCGCGAACATGCGCGACGAAGTCGACCATTTCCTGAAGAAAGTCGCAGTCTGAATGACACAGTCCGAATGCAGCGGCGGTCGGCCGCCGCTCAAGCCCACGGATATCTACCGTCCCCGCCTTGGAGCGCAGCGAACGCCGCGTTCGCGATCGGCCATGTCTGAATTGCAGGCCTGGCGCGAAGTGTCGAGGCAAGCCGCACCCAATCACGACGTCGAAATATACATCGAGGCAAAGGCGCAAGCCCGCGCCGGGAGTTTTGACAAAAAACAACAGGCCGACCGCAATCTGGTTCTGACTGCAAGAACTAGGTCATGAGGGCATCCAAAAGGAGGCGAAGCTTTTGTAGCCGAGAGTGGGCTCATTACATAAACGAGCTACCCGAATCGGGAACGAAACGAGCGAGGTAGTTTGAGCTCTTACTGAACAGCGGGCGAATCCCGCGCAAGCTCACTACGCCAACAATCACTGCAATCGCGTATCAGCCTGCGCTGTTGATCGTTCTGCAGCACCCGAAAAAGCGGCGGGACGGACCAGTGGAATCATCTCGTGATGTTGAGTGAGGATGTAATCCACCCCGTCATCGATTAACCCTTGAAGTGCTGCAAGATCGCGCCAATGATAATGCACGAAAGTAACGACCTGCTTGCCCTTAGAGTGCACGAAATCGACGATATCGCCAATGCTGCCTGCCTCGTTCGGCATCTCAATCATCACACCATCCAACCGCTGATCAATTCTGGAAAGCCATGTAAATGGGATGGTTTCGGGCTGGCCATATCGCTTGGAAAACACGGAAGCCTTAGGAAACGCCTCTTTAAAAAGTATCCCCTCACGATCCGAATAGGCACTGATCTGAAGGAGCTTCTCATCAAATCCTGATGCAACAATGGCTCGACGGATAGCGTCTATTGCTTTCGCATTGATCCGCATGTCGCAAAGGAACGTCCCTTTGTCGCCGTTGACCCTCAACGCTTGTTCAAGAGACGCGATTCTAACGGGTTCGCCCTTCCAACGCTGCTTTATCTCGAACTGCTGAAGCTCTGCGAAGCTCAACGAGACAACAGGACCAGAGCCAGTCGTCGTCCTATCAAGCGTGTCATCGTGCATGAGCACCGGGACGCCATCCCCTGTTAGGCGGAGATCCATCTCAACGCCTGAAAACCCCAGTTCGTAGGCATAGCTGATCGCTTCAATGGAGTTTCCCGGTGGCTGCTCACCCTTGGCGGAAACCATCTGCGCCCATGCAATAAACTTGCTCTTCAAACCACTCTCCCTGACGTGACGCATCCTTATCCCGCGTGTCCGACCTTGATCATCCCGCACAAACAAAATGACTTCAAGTGAGCGCCCTTTGCAACTGACCCAAGCAACCGGTGTGATTTGCTCAGCGCTTGGCGAATTTAACTGGATGCGATCGCCCCGATCTCCTCGAGGGATCTCAAACGACTTCTTCAAGAGCTCAAAAGCTCCGGCTTGCGGACCTCCGCCGATCTTCCCGTTGGCACGGTAGCGAGGCTAAGTCTGTAAGACATCGAATAGTGAAGCCTGTGCTGGAGCACATAATTTCTTAGAACCGAGTGGTGATATGTGTTTCGTTGCTTTGACTTGACCGCTCATCCCGGCGCGACCTTCGCATCGATGATCTGCGAAGACCGCAGCCACCATATCTTTAGCCGGCTGGGCGAACTCTCCGTCATGCACCCGCCAAAAGTGAACGGCGATCACGCCTGGCTCGCGATTTCCTTGCCCAGCGCGGCCTGCGCCGCGGCCAGCCGCGCGATCGGCGCTCGGAACGGCGAGCAGGACACGTAATCAAGCTTCACCTCGTGGCAGAAGGCGACCGAGGCCGGATCGCCGCCATGTTCGCCGCAAATCCCGACCTTGAGATCGGGCCGCGCCTTGCGCCCGCGCTCCACGCCGATGCGGATCAGTTCGCCGACACCGTCGCGGTCGATCGACACGAACGGATCGACCGCCAGGATGCCGCGCGCGGTATAGGTCGCAAGGAAGCTCGCGGCATCGTCGCGACTGATACCAAAGCAGGTCTGGGTCAGGTCGTTGGTCCCAAAGGAAAAGAACTCCGCTCCGCCGTCTCCTTCCGCGATCCTGTCCGCCATCAGCGAGGCGCGCGGCAATTCGATCATGGTTCCGACCTGGTATTCGAGTTTGACACCCTTCTCTTGGGCGACCGCCTCCGCCATCGCGTCGATGCGGGCCTTGACGATGTCGAATTCGACCCGGGTCGCGATCAGCGGCACCATGATCTCCGGCACCACCGGCTTGCCGGTCTTCGTGCCGGCCTCGGCGGCGGCCTCGAAAATGGCGCGCGCCTGCATTTCGGCGATCTCCGGATAGGCGATCGCGATGCGGCACCCGCGGAAGCCGAGCATCGGGTTGAACTCCGCAAGCTCGGCGGCGCGGTGTTTGATCTTTTGCGGATCGGTATTCAGCGCCTTTGCGACTTCCGCGCTCTCCGCCTCCCCATGCGGCAGGAACTCATGCAGCGGCGGATCGAGCAGCCGGATCGTGACCGGCAAGCCCTTCATGATTTCGAACAGCTCGGCGAAGTCGCTCCGCTGCATCGGCAAGATTTTCGCGAGCGCGCCGCGCCGTGCCTTTTCAGAGTCCGCAAGAATCATCTCGCGTACGGCGAGGATGCGATCGGCCTCGAAGAACATGTGCTCGGTGCGGCAGAGCCCGATCCCCTCGGCGCCGAATTTCAAAGCGGTGCGCGCATCCGCGGGCGTATCGGCATTGGCGCGTACGCCGAGCGTGCGGACCTTGTCGGCCCAGGACATCAGGGTCCCGAATTCACCGGACAGTTCCGGCTCGATCATGCGGACCTGTCCCAGCAGCACCTGTCCGGTCGAGCCGTCGATGGTGACGATGTCGCCCTGATGGAGCGTATTGCCGGCGACGCTCATGGATTTCGCGTTATAATCGATGCGGATCGAACCCGCACCCGATACGCAGGGCTTGCCCATGCCGCGCGCCACGACCGCGGCATGCGAGGTCATGCCGCCGCGCGTCGTCAGAATGCCTTCGGCCGCATGCATCCCATGGATGTCTTCCGGCGAGGTCTCGACGCGGACCAGAATCACCTTGCGGCCCTTGCCCTTCAGCTCTTCGGCTTCCTCGGACGAGAAGACAATCTCGCCCGAAGCCGCGCCCGGCGAGGCGGGCAGCCCAGTCGCGACGATCTTGCGCTCGGCCTTCGGATCGATAGTCGGGTGCAGAAGCTGATCCAGCGAACCCGGATCGATGCGGGTGACGGCTTCCTCTTGCGTGATCAGCCCTTCACTTGCGAGTTCGACGGCGATCTTCAGCGCGGCCCTCGCGGTGCGTTTGCCGGACCGCGTCTGCAGCATCCAGAGCTTGCCCTGCTCGATGGTGAATTCGAGGTCCTGCATGTCGCGGTAATGCTTTTCGAGCGTTTCGTAGATGCGCGTCAGTTCCGCGAAGGCTTCCGGCATCGCGCTTTCGAGCGAGGGCTTGTCGGAGCCGGCTTCCTTGCGGGCCGCCTCGGTGATTTCCTGCGGCGTGCGGATGCCGGCGACGACATCCTCGCCCTGAGCGTTGATCAGAAACTCGCCATAGAGCCTCTTCTCGCCGGTCGAGGGATTGCGCGTGAAGGCGACGCCGGTTGCGGAATCGTCGCCCATATTGCCGAACACCATGGCCTGCACGTTGACCGCCGTGCCCCAACTCTCCGGGATATTGTGAAGGCGGCGATAGGTCTTGGCGCGTGCGTTCATCCAGGAGCCGAAAACTGCCCCGATCGCGCCCCAGAGCTGCTCCTTGGGATCTTGCGGGAATGGCTTGCCGCTCTCCTCCTCAACCTTCTGCTTGTAAAGCGTCACCAGCGTCTGCCAGTCACCAGCGGTCAGTTCGGTGTCGAGGCTGTAGCCGTTCGCATCCTTGTGCTCGGCCAGGATGTCCTCAAACAGATGATGCTCGATGCCAAGCACCACATTCGAATACATGGTGATGAAACGCCGATAGGAATCGTAGGCGAATCTCGGGTCGCCCGATTTGGACGCCAGCGCCTCCACGGTCTCGTCGTTCAGTCCGAGGTTGAGCACGGTGTCCATCATGCCGGGCATCGAGGCGCGGGCGCCGGACCTTACGGAAACCAGCAGGGGATTTGTGCGGTCGCCGAAGCGCTTGTCGGCAAGCGCACCGATCCGTTCCAGTGCGGCATCAACCTCGTCGGCCAATTCCGCCGGATAGCTCTCGTCATGAGCGTAAAAATAGGTGCAGACCTCGGTCGTGATGGTAAAGCCCGGCGGCACCGGCAGCCCGAGATTGGCCATCTCGGCAAGGTTCGCACCCTTACCGCCCAGCAGGTTCTTCATGTCGGCCTTGCCTTCGGCCTTGCCGCCACCGAAACCGTAAACCCATTTCGCCATCATCGACGTCCCGAAAGAGATAGGCCCGAACCGGCCGGCCCATGTCAGGAGCGGTTCTTGGCCGGTTTCCGCATGCAATTCAACCGCGACCAACGGCGCCGCGCAACGCCGCAGCCAGCCGCCTAACGGAACAGGCCAAGGCCGAGCAGGCCGACCGCAATCAGATAGATCGCCACGATGAAATTCAGGAGACGCGGCATGACCAGGATCAAGATGCCTGCAATCAGCGCGATGATCGGCTGCAGGTGTCCGATAGTGATCGTCATGTCAGGCTCCGTTGAGTTGAACTGTCAGAGAGAAGATCGCAATTCTGCACATACCGGCGGGGGCGGGTTTCGCGGGCACGCCTTGACACTAGCACGGCTTCAATATCCGCCTTGGCACCAATCGCGGGAGACACCATGCCAAACCTGAACGCACCTTCACGCATGACCTTTCTGATCTCGCTCGCGATCGCGGTCGTTTCGCTGCTGGGCGCTCTTGTCACCGTTCCTGTCGTCACCCAATATGCGTTCTGGCTGGCCATTCTTGCTTATGTGGTACTCGCGCTCGGGGTCATCATGAGAGGAATGTAGCCGCGCGCCGGGTTATCCTTCGATCCTCGAAAAGTCCGCGACGGTGCGGGTGGCTTCGCGGATCCGGTTGAGCAGAACCAGCCGGTTTTCCCGCAGCGCCGGATCATCCACATTCACCGTGACCTTGTCGAAGAAAGCATCGACCACGGGCCGCAGCTTAGCCATTGCCGCCATCGCGCCGGCGAAATCCTCGGCCGCATAGGCCTCGCTCGCTTGCGGAGCGATCGAGACCATGGCCTGTGCAAGCGCCATCTCCTCAGGTTCCTTCAGCAAAGACGGATCGGGGTCGCCGCCGTAGGCTTTCCCGTCCTTCTTCTCCTCGATGCGCAGGATGTTGGCGGCGCGCTTGTACCCGGCCAGCAGGTTCTTCCCATCATCCGTATCGAGGAATTTGGCAAGCGCATCGACCCGTCGCACGATGGTGACGAGATCGTTCTGATCCCCGACCGCAAGCACGGCATCGGCGAGATCGTGCCGGACGCCTTGCTCGCGCAACTGCACCTTCAGGCGATCGGCGAAAAATTCGCGCAGGTCCGACCCGGTCATTGCATCGTAGCTCATCCGCAGGCCCGACAACGCGTCTGCTCCCGCACCCGCTTCGCCGACGAATTCCTGCATGAAGGTCTTGCCCTGTTCGAGATAGCCCTCGGTCGCGAGCGCAAACAATTCCGCTAGGTTGAGCCGGAGATTGTTCGACAGGATGATACGGATCACGCCGAGCGCAGCTCTTCGCAGCGCGTAAGGGTCTTTGGATCCAGTCGGCTTCTCGCCGATCGCCCAGAAGCCGACCAGGGTGTCGATCTTGTCGGCAAGCGCCACCGCAACCGCGACCGGCTCGGCCGGCACAGCATCGCTCGGACCAACCGGCTTGTAATGATCCTCGCAGGCAACCGCGACGGCAGGGTCCTCACCCTGCGCCAAGGCGTAGTATTTGCCCATCAAGCCTTGCAGTTCGGGGAATTCGCCCACCACATCGGTCAGCAGATCGGCCTTGGCGAGCTTTGCCGCTCGGGAGGCTTTCGCTTCATCGGCGCCGACCAGCGGCGCCAACAGGCCCGCCAGCCGCTCGATTCGGGCGATCCGCTCGGCCTGTGTCCCAAGTTTCTGATGAAACACGATCTGCGCGAATTTCGGCAGCCGGTCTTCGAGCCACGTCTTCAGGTCGCTCTCGTAGAAGAATTTCGCATCCGACAGCCGCGCGCGAATGACGCGTTCGTTGCCTGCAATAATCGCCTTCCCGCCATCGGTGGCCTCTATATTGGACACGAGGAGGAAGCGCGGCGCCAGCGCGCCATCTCGGGTCTTTACAACAAAGCACTTTTGATTGTTGCGGATGGTGGTGCGGATCACCTCCGGCGGGATCGCCAGAAAGCTCTCGTCGAACGATCCCATCAGCACCACCGGCCACTCCACCAGCCCCGCGGTTTCGCCGAGCAGGCCCTCGTCCTCGATCAGTTCATAGCCTTGCGCGAAGGCGAGGTTCTTCGCCTCGGTCAGGATGATTTCGCGGCGGCGCGCCGGATCGACGATGACCTTGGCCTTTTCAAGCTTGGCCATCCAGTCGTCCTGCCGGCGTACTTCGATCGCGCCCGGCGCGAGAAAGCGATGACCGTAGGTTATGTTGCCGGATTTAAGCCCGCCGATCTCGAACGGAACGACCTGCGGATCTTCGGTCTCGGGCCCAAAGGTCGCAACGATCGCGTGCAGCGGCCGCACCCAGGACAGCGCACCGAGATGCGCCGATTCCGGACCCCAGCGCATCGCTTTTGGCCAGGGGAATTTGCGTGCGATGTCGGGCAGCATGTCGCTCAGAACCGCGATCGCATCGCGGCCGGGCTTCTCAATCACCGCGACATAGAACTCGCCCTTCTTGGGATCCTTCTCGATTCTGGCCTGGTCGATAGAGGTCAATCCCGCGCTTTTCAGAAACCCGGCGACCGCGGCGTCGGGCGCACCAACCCGTGGCCCCTTTTTTTTCTCGCGCACATCCTTTTGCCGCACCGGCACCCCATGCACGGCGAGCGCAATGCGCCGCGGCGTCGCGAACGCCTTGGCGCCCTCGTAGACAAGGCCTTCCTCGACCAGCCGGTCGGTGACGAGTTTCTTCAGGTCCTCCATCGCGCGCGGCTGCATCCGCGCCGGGATTTCCTCGGAGAAGAATTCAAGAAGAAGATCGGGCATCTCACGCCGCCCCGCCTGCTTCGGTGGCGAGCCAGGCCGCGCCGCAGGCCTTGGCGAGTTCACGCACCCGCAAAATGTAGTTCTGCCGCTCCGTCACCGAGATTACGCCGCGCGCATCGAGCAGATTGAAGACGTGGCTCGCCTTGATGCACTGATCGTAGGCGGGCAGCGCCATCAGATGACGCGCGTTCTTGGTGTCTCCCTTTCCCTGCCAGCCGGCATCGAGATATTTCCTGCAGGCGTTTTCTGCCATAGCAAACTGCGCGACCAGCATCTCGGTATCAGCATATTCGAAATTGTGCCGGGAATATTCCTGCTCGGCCTGCAGGAATACGTCGCCATAGGTGACTTTGCGGTCGCCAGGCTGGCCGTTGAAATCAAGATCGTAGACGCGCTCGACCCCTTGCACATACATCGCGAGCCGCTCAAGGCCGTAGGTCAGTTCGCCCGAGACCGGCGCGCATTCGAACCCCGCAACCTGCTGGAAGTACGTGAACTGGCTCACCTCCATGCCGTCGCACCAGCATTCCCAGCCAAGCCCCCAGGCGCCCAGCGTCGGGCTCTCCCAGTCGTCCTCGACGAAGCGGATGTCATGGAGCTTCGGATCGATGCCGATGGCGTAGAGAGACTTCAGGTAGAGGTCCTGCAGATCAAGGGGCGACGGCTTCAGGATGACCTGGAACTGGTAATAATGCTGCAGCCGGTTTGGATTCTCGCCGTAGCGGCCGTCCTTCGGACGGCGGGACGGCTGCACATAGGCCGCATTCCAGGGCTTCGGACCAAGCGCCCGCAGCGTGGTGGCCGGATGGAAGGTGCCCGCGCCGACCTCCATGTCATAGGGCTGCAGGATCACGCAGCCATAGTCGGCCCAGTAGCGCTGCAGGGCCAGAATGAGGCCCTGAAAGGAGCGCGTGGGCTCCGAGGCCGAGGCTGTGTCGGAGACGGACATTTCGGGCGAAATCCGAGGGGTTTGACTGCGCGGTTTACCTATCGGCCGAGCCAGAGCCGGTCAAGGAAGCCGCTGAAATGGACCACCAAATAGCTGCCGCAAACCATTGAAATAGAGGGGCCGGTTCGTCATGGTGACGGACCGGCAGGTGTTTTGGGGGCCTGTTGGACGCCGGTGTGGGGGTAGAAGACATCCATGGCCAAGCCGACCGTCATCATCGTGGGTGCCGACAAGGGCGGCGTGGGCAAGACCACGGTCTCGCGGACGATTCTCGACTATTTTACCTCCCGGAACGTGCCGATTCGCGCCTTCGACACCGAATCCCCGAAGGGCACCCTGAAGCGCTTCCACCCGGACATCACCGAGGTCGTGGACATTACCCAGGTGCCCGACCAGATGAAGGTTTTCGACACCCTGTCGGACGCCAAAGTGACGCTGATTGACGTGCGGGCCGGCCTGCTTTCGACCACCCTCGCGGCGCTCCGCGACATCGGCTTCCTGGACACGGTCAAGCGTGGCCAGATCTCGCTCGGGGTCGCCCATATTCTGGGTTCGTCGGTCGCCTCGCTGAACGAGATCGCCGACATCGCGCCGTTCGTGACCGACGGCAAATATTATCTGGTGAAGAACTTCATCAACGAGACCACGTTCTTCGACTGGGATCAGTCGACCTACGATTCCTATTTCAAGAAGATCAAGGACGCCGTCGACATCACGATCCCGAAGCTGAATGAAATGGCCTATGAGCAGGTCGAGCTCGCCTCGGTGCCGTTTGTCACCTTCATCGCCAACAAGGGTCCGCAGGATGCGCCGGCCAATTACTCCTTCGTGTTGCGTGGCTATGTCCGGCACTGGCTCGGCAATGTCTGGGCCGAGTTCGATCGGGTGAAGCTTTCCGAACTGGTGTCGCCCGCCTCGCCTGCCAAAGCGGAAAAGAACCTTGCAGGTCGGGCCGCGGCGGTTCACGAACAATCGCGCGAGCGGGGCTGACATAGCGGGGTGACATAGTGCAGCCTCGCAATTTGACAGACTAATCCCTATCCTCTGTTCATTCCCGCGCAAGCGGGAATCCAGTGCTTTGGGACTGGGTCCCCGCCGCTTCGCCCGGGACGAACACACGTGGAATGATGTCCCGGCAGAACGCAATCACCATCGTCTGCTCGCCGCGCCAGCGTGTCGGCAAGACGCTGATCGCGCGGGCACTGACCGAGTTCATCCTTGCCGACAGCCGCGCGGCAATCGCCTTCGACCTCAATCCCAACAACGCCGCCTTGTACGGCTTTCTGCCGCGCAACACCGCGCGCGCCGACATCGATTCGACCCGCGGTCAGATGGCGCTGTTCGACGAACTGATCGCGGAGGACGAGGTGGCGAAGGTCATCGATCTCGGCGACCAAGCCTTCGACAAGTTCTTCACGTTGCTGAGCCAGATCGGTCTTGCCGAAGAGGCGCAGCAGCGCGGCATCGACGTGGTGACGCTGTTCATCGGCGATCCCGACCCGCGCTCGGCCAAGAGCTATGCGCACGTCCAATCCGCGCTGCCGCTGATGAAGCTCGTACCGGTCCACAACGAATTCGTCGCCAATATGCAGGACTATATGGACGATTTTCCAAGCCCCGCGCCCGGCGAACGGCCGGTGCGCTTCCCGGTCCTCAGCCCGTTCCTCAAATCGGTGGTTGACCGGCCCGGATTCTCGTTCGACGACTATCTCGACCGGCACGCGGGAGAACGCACCGAACTGCATGAATGGATCGAACGCGCCTTCGTGGAATTTCGCGAACTGGAATTGCGGCTGTTGCTGCGCGAATTGAGGAGTGCGCTGACGGTGCGCTGAGGTGAACCTCGCATCCGGCCAGCGCGACCAAGCTTCAGGAAGCGCATGTCATCCACGCACCCGGAGGCGCCGCCGATGCTTATTGTCACCGCCCTTTGCCTCGCAGCCGTGTTCGCGGCGCTCGTCATTGGTCACGTGCTGGCGCTGCAGGCGATCTTCACCAGCGCCGATCACGCTGATTGCCGGCGCGAGGCTCGCGTAGCCCGCACGTTCCTGCCGGACGTTCCGGTCTGAGCGCTTGGACGGGCTCAATGCCCGTCGAATGACACCAGCGTGCGCACCGGTACGTCGAGCGCGCGCAGCTTCGCCGCCCCACCAAGGTCCGGCAGGTCAACCATGAACACCGCCGCGACAACCTCGGCGCCCATCTGGCGCAGCAGTCGGACCGCGCCCTCGGCCGTTCCCCCGGTGGCAATCAGGTCGTCAACCAGGATGACGCGCTCGCCTGGCGCCACCGCGTCCTCATGCATCTCCATCTCGTCGATGCCGTATTCCAGCGAATAGGCGACCCGCACACTCTTGTGCGGCAGCTTGCCCTTCTTGCGAATGGGCACGAAGCCCGCGGAGAGCTGGTGCGCGATGGCGCCGCCGATGATGAAGCCGCGCGCCTCGATGCCGGCGATCTTGTCGATCTTGGAGCCTGCCCAGGGCTGGACCAGTTCGTCGACGGCGCGCCGGAACGCACGGGCAGAGCCGAGCAAAGTCGTGATGTCGCGGAACATGATGCCGGGCTTGGGATAGTCCGGAATCGTGCGGATCGCGGCCTTGAGATCGTTTTCGAGCACGGGGCTGGTCATCGCATTCTTTCGTCGGTGAGGCACGGCGCGGGGCGCAATGTGGCCAACACGGCCGAGATGCGCAACCCGCTTGATGATCCAATTTGCAGCGGCAACCCTATTGCCGGAGTTTCCGCAGAATGGCGCCGATCACATTGGAATAGTCGTCGGTCCAGACCCACTCGTCGTCGTCGGGTTCCTGCTCGACCCAGCCGCTTCGTGTAGCCAATTCGCCGAAATCCTCATCCTTGCGGGCCACGGCCACCACCAGCGATCCGAACACGTGATTGTCGTCGTCGTAGCCTTCGTCGGAATCGTTGGCCCGCGACACGAGGTCGTTGGCCTCGGCGACGCCGGCCACCACCGGCGCCAGAGTCATGTGCTTGTTCGAAATGTGCATCAGGATCATGCCGTCGGGCCTGATCTTGTCCTTGAAGATCGCCATCGCCTCTTTCGTCAGGAGATGCGTCGGGATCGCATCGGAGGAGAATGCGTCGACGATCAGAATGTCATATTGGCTGTCGGGCGAATCCGCGAG
>Ga0182742_1004906_pt1 | contig 11701 bp, 7 predicted proteins | sample eDN5th37CBELigMG_FD_128880 | JGI IMG/M metagenome (GOLD analysis project Ga0182742, IMG submission 128880) | Enriched Miracle-Growth compost microbial communities from Emeryville, California, USA - eDNA 5th pass 37_C BE-Lig MG (version 2)... ... | reverse complement strand
TACCCAAAATATCCTTAACATCATTTCCTCCGAGTAACTCCGAAGCTTTTTTGTTAGCAAAAACAACATGTTGCTCCTGGATTATAATCACTCCATCAGGAGAATGCTCTATTAGACTGCGATGGAGCTGTTCACTTTCCTTTAGCTTCTTTTTTTGTTCGTTGGAATTAGTGATATCCTTTGCTATTCCATAAACACCGATAATCTCATTATCCACAATGATAGGAGAATTTGTCACTTCCAAATCAACTTTGTTGTTATTTTTTGATATAATCGTACATTCGTATTTTTGAATAGCTCCTGTTATCGAGTACTGAAACTTTGTCACTACATCTTCAAGATGCTTATTAATGATAAGCTCTTTATAAGAGAGACGAATTAATTCATCCTGTGTATATCCCGATATCTTTTCACATGCTTTATTTGCTTTTACATAATTCCCTTCTAGATCCATAGCATAATAAGCTTCAGACTTTGACTCGTCAAACAGTTGTTTAACTAACACACTATCTCTTATAAAGATTTCCAGTTTTTCTCTCTTTTTCTCTATTTTTATGCTATTCATGGTGTTCCCCTTCCTAGTTTTCATATGAATCTAGTTAAATAGATATGTATGTATGAACTAGTACCCATTTTTTATTGTACACTATCTAGTTTTCAAACTCTTCCCTTTTTTCATAATGATTCATTCACATTGATGAAAAAAGCGAAAAAGCTGACAATCAGTAAATGATCCGAAGGGGGGATAGATCATTTCATCATGTCAGCTTTATTATATATAAAGAGTAATGGCTTTTCCTATTGCAAGATGTGAGTATTATGCATTTGTTGCTTCACTAGTTGTTAGCTTGATCTGAACAGTAACTTTTTCACCTGCACGGTATAGCGTTACGTCTATTTCATCACCTATTTCTGTCTCGGTATATAGAAACTTTCTTAGGTCACTTGCATTCGTAATGGCCTGATCATTCATAGAGACGATCACATCTTGTTGCTGTAATCCTGCCTCATCAGCCGGGGAGTTTGGTGAGACAGTCCCAACGACCACACCTTCTTTTACATCCTCTGGCAGCTTCATTTGTTCTTGCAAATAATACTGAGGTATTTCACTCATTTCTACCAAACCTACACCTAGAAATGGCCGTTGGATTTTCCCATTATTCATTAACTCTTCAGCAATAGGCAGCACATCATTACTCGGAATAGCAAATCCTAAACCCTCGACACCACTTTCCGTAATCTTTAAGCTATTGATCCCGATAACCTGTCCGCTCATATTGATAAGAGGACCCCCGCTATTACCAGGGTTTATCGCTGCATCTGTTTGCAGAACATCCAGCGCCCAATTTCCTTCAGAAGTTGTGACATCAATGGTTCGATCAACTCCACTTATAATCCCTTGTGTGACAGTTCTTGTGAACTCTTCACCTAACGGATTTCCAATTGCAATCACATCTTCTCCTGTACGAAGTTCTGAAGAATCACCCATCTCAGCTACAACTGTCACGTGTTCAGCATTAATTTTCAGGACTGCAATATCTGTTAATGCATCTGTCCCAACTAATTCTGCTTCAACTTTATCACCGCTATAAAGTGTGACTTCGATCGATTGTGCATTTTCAATTACATGGTTATTTGTAATAATATAGCCTGCGTCTCCCTCTTTCTTAAAGATCACTCCTGAACCTGTTCCACTTTCAACACTTTCACCTGTGGAATTTTGAAAGATGTCTCCAGTTTTTTGCGTTTGTAAATTTGTAATACCTACAATTGCCGGTGAAAGGCTGTCTACTATATCAGCAATTGAATTTGAGCCTGTTGATAGTGCTTGTGTAGTAGCTGTAGAGGTTGAACTTTCATTTTGAGCAGCTGTTTCGACAGCTGGGTTATTTTCTGTGACACTTGGTTGTTGATCGTTAGTAAAGTTCGTTACACCCAGTACAAGTGCTCCACCAACAACACCGCTAATGATGGAAGAAAGAACTGGTTTAAAGCTTCTTCGCGGTTTTTTATATTCACGTGTTATTTCAGTTTCATCATAATATCCCATGTTAACATCCTCCTGTTATTCTTTTTTAAATTTTATATTTAAGCACCTTGTGAACTTACAAATCCACCAATGACGATTAAAAGTAAGAGTAGAGAAATTCCTGTGAAAATTATAGCTCTCATTGTTTTTCAGATCTCCTTTTTGGAATCAACTTTGTTTACTTGCTATTTGATTAGCTTAAGTATATGAAAAGAGTTTGGGATAATAATGAGAGAATTATGGGAAATTGTGAAAATAGTGAACGAGAAAGAATGAAGATTGTATAATAGCGTTGAGAGGAAGTGAAACAATGAGTTACAACGTCTATTTAGTCGAAGATGAACAAAATTTAAATGAATTACTGACGATGTACTTAAAAAATGAAAGTTGGTCTGTTACGTCCTGCCTGACAGGCTCTGAAGCAAGAAACTTAATAAACAATCCCCCACAATTATGGATTTTAGATATTATGCTGCCTGATGTTGATGGTTATCAATTAATTAGAGAAATAAAGGCTGCTACACCTGATGTCCCTGTTATTTTTATTTCAGCAAGGGATGCGGATATTGACCGTGTTTTAGGCTTAGAGCTGGGAAGTGATGATTACATTTCAAAACCATTTCTTCCCAGAGAACTGGTAATTCGTGCTCAAAAACTGCTTTCAAGAACTTATGTAGAGGAAACAAGTACTCAAAGCCACTTAATACAGGTCGATCCATATGAAATTGATGAACAAGTCCGTATCGTTTATTTTAATGGAGAAGAAGTGAGTCTTACTTCAAAGGAATTTGATCTTCTTCAGCTTTTCCTTCACAATAAAGGGCAGGCTTTTTCGAGAGAACAAATATTAACAAATCTGTGGGGAGAAGATTACTTTGGAACTGATCGGGTCGTTGATGATTTGGTAAGAAGATTACGGAAAAAAATGCCGGAACTTAAATTAGAAACGATCTACGGCTTTGGATACAGGATGTTAAAGGGATGAGAAACAAACCGTTAGCCTTTCAAATTTGGATTGTTTTCTCAGGCATTCTGCTTGTGATATCCCTATTATTAGTTATATTATTTCCCACTACATTAAGAGGATTTTTCACAAAAGAAATTTATAAAACGATTGAGAATGAACAGCTCGTATTAATGGAGTACGGAAATCTTGATAATAATCTTGGAATTGAAAAACAAAACGATCGTTCTGTTACCCACTTATACCTTCCTATTCAACGATCTTTTTACTTTTATAAAAATGAAATTGAACTGCCAGTCGATTTTCTTAGACAAACACAAGAATTAGCAGCTAATCAAAAAACGTCGGTTTATCAGTACGAAAAAAACTTAAAAAACCAAACACTGTTTTATGTAATACGCAAAATTTCTGTGAATGGGGAACCTAGCTACCTCCTTTCTTACTCTTGGGATTCCTATCGAAATGATCTAGTCTTTACTCTATATAAGAGATTAATGATTGTAATGGGGATCGTCTTTTTATTTAGCTGGATTCCCTCTATATGGTTAGCACGCTATTTATCAAAACCGATTGTGAAGCTTGAAAAACACGTAAAAAATATCGCTGATCAAGAATGGCATGAGCCTGTTGAAGTTGACCGCAATGATGAAATTGGAAAGTTGGGACAAACCATTGAAAAAATGCGGCAGCATTTAGTGAGAAAGGATGAAGCACAGCAAACTCTGCTCCAAAATATCTCTCATGATTTAAAAACACCTGTCATGGTTATCAGAGGGTACGCAAGGTCTGTGAATGACGGAATCTTTCCAAAGGGTGATCTTTCAAGTACGATGGATGTCATTGAAGATGAGTCTGAAAAGCTTGAGAAGAAAATAAAGGATTTGCTTTATTTAACAAAGCTTGACTTTTTATCGACCAGGAAACCAAGAAAAAGTGAATTTCGCATTGATACCCTTATTCGCGAAGAAGTTGAACGAATAAAGTGGGCAAAGCCAGAATTAAATTGGAAGCTCTCCTTAGAAGAAGAGATGATTGTTGGTGATTCGGAACAATGGGAAAAGCTTTTGGAAAACCTATTTGAAAATTCATTAAGGTATGCAGATCAAGTCATTTCCGTTTCAATAAGCAAAGATCACTCTAACCTCCGCTTATCCATATGGAACGATGGACCCCAGATTGATGACGATATGTTGGAACAGCTTTTTGAGCCTTTTCAAAAAGGGCAAAGAGGGGAATTTGGAATTGGACTTAGCATTGTAAAACGGATTGCGGATTTACATGGTGCCAAGGTTTGGGCAGTTAATGAACGAAATGGCGCTGCATTTTATATAGAGATTCCTAACAGGAAATAGCCTGGCAAACTCATAGCCAGGCTTCTTTATAAGGGATGAGAGTATTAAAGTTCTTACGAAGTGTTGGTGTCTAGCTCCAGCGCCTATCATACTTCAGATCATCTCTCTACGATAAGTCAACATCGGTTCGGTTCGCTTACCGTGTTTCCTATATCTTTAGTCGATGCTCCTCCAGTTTGTACGGCGATGATCAAGGCGCTTTCGCTTTTCTTATTTTGGATAGGTCATTTCCTCCGGCTTGACATACTGCTCAAACTGCTCTGCTGTAAGTAATTGAAGCTTCAGAGCAGCTTCTTTTAAAGTTAACCCTTCTTTATGTGCGAGCTTTGCAATTTTCGCAGCATTTTCATAGCCTATATGCGGATTAAGGGCTGTTACAAGCATTAATGAATCTTTCACATACTTTTCAATGACTGGTATATTTGCTTCAATACCTATAGCACAATTGTCATGGAAAGAATTCATACCATCTGATAAAAGTTGAACTGACTGCAGAAAATTATAAATAATGACCGGCTTATACACATTTAATTCAAAGTTTCCTTGACTTGCAGCAAAGCCAATTGTTGCGTCATTCCCCATCACTTGAACAGCAACCATTGTTAGGGCTTCACTTTGCGTTGGATTGACTTTGCCCGGCATAATCGAGCTTCCCGGCTCATTTTCAGGGATCGTAATTTCACCAATTCCACATCTCGGTCCACTCGCAAGCCATCTTACATCATTTGCAATTTTCATTAAATTGGCAGCTAATGCCTTTAACGCTCCGTGAGCATAAACGGTCTCATCATGGCTAGTTAGCGCATGGAATTTATTGCTTGATGAGTGGAATTTCTTTTTTGTAAACTTACTAATTTCCTCTGCAACTCGATCGCCAAACTCCGGATGTGCATTAATCCCGGTTCCAACCGCAGTCCCGCCAATTGCTAAGTTTTTCATATAGTGAAGAGCCTGCTCTATCATTTCCTTCGTTTGCGAAAGCATGTGAGTCCAGCCGCTGATTTCCTGACCTAAGGTTAATGGTGTTGCATCTTGCAAATGTGTGCGGCCAATTTTTACCACGTCATTAAATTGCTCTACCTTCTTATTTAATGTAGTAGATAGCTTTTCGATAGCCGGTATTAGCTTTGTTTCTACAGCTAACACACCTGCAATATGCATGGCTGTTGGAAACGTATCATTTGAGCTTTGGCTCATATTTACATCATCATTCGGATGGATGACTTCATCGATTCCTGCTCCCTTTAAAAGCTCGTTTCCCCTTCTTGCAATAACCTCATTTACATTCATATTACTTTGTGTACCGCTCCCTGTTTGCCATACAACCAGCGGAAAATGGTCACTTAATTTTCCCTCAATAATCTCACCACAGGCCTTAACTATTGCTGCCGCTTTTGATGTATGTAATTTTCCAAGTGAATCATTAACAATGGCTGCACTTCGTTTTAAGATGGCAAAGCCGATAATCACCTCATTCGGCATTTTCTCTCCACCAATTTTAAAATTCTGCTTGCTTCGTTGTGTCTGTGCTCCCCAATACTTTTCAGCTGGTACTTGAATTTCACCCATTGTGTCTTTCTCTACACGATAATTCAAACCTGCACACCTCCGGAATTGAATGATTTCACTTCTTTAGTGTATATTTTTTCCTTTCTTTTTAAAAGAAATGTGATAAATAAAAGTGCAAGGATGCTTTAGCTGGCACTAACTCTAAGTACAAAATTTTATGCTTTTTTACCTACTAAAAAGGCGTCGAATTATCCAACGCCTTCTTTGCTTTATTGAATTGTTTGTAAGCCGGCTTGATTTAAGAAGTTCCATGGCTTGTTGTAATGTGGCTGGAAGAAGAAATCTACAAAGCCCAGCTCATCCATTGTCATCTTATTTTGAATGCATACAGACAATGTATTAATAGATTGGGTAACGTCCACCTTAGACATGACTTGAGCTCCGACAATTCGTCTTGTGTCTTCTTCATAGACTACTTTTAAATTGATATCTTCAAAAGTCGGCATGAATTCAGGTCGGTCATGTTCCAAGATTGTGATACTTTTCACATTCATACCCATGCGAAGTGCTGTAGTTTCTGTTAATCCAGTTGTCGCAATATTTTGGTCATAAATTTTAATACCGGATGTACCTTGTGTTCCCATATAGCGAATAGTAGGTTTAACTAAGTTTTTCGCTACTAATGTGCCCATTCTTACCGCATTTGTTGCCAGAGGGATATAAGCATACTTACCTGTTGGATTGTAGCGAATAGCACAGCTGTCACCTGCAGCAAATACATCCTTGTTACTTGTTCTCATATAATCATCGACTATAATTGCCCCATTATCAAGCATATCAATTTGACCTTTTACTAATTGAGTATTCGGCTGAAAACCAATGCAAAGGATAACGAGTTCTGCCTCATACGTTCCTTTCGTTGTTTCCACTCCACTTATATGACCATTCTGCCCTACAAAACGCGTGACTGTTTCTCCTAAAGCCAGTTTCACGTCTCTAGCTTGAAAATCCTGTTCAATCACATCAGTAAATGCTTGATCTAAATACTTGCTCAATATTCTTTCTTCTCCATCAATAAGTGTCACATTCTTACCACTCATTTCAAATGCTTCTACTAATTCAATCCCTATATAGCCTGCGCCAACAACAACGATGTTTTGAACATCTTTTGCTTTTTTAATAATTGTATTAGCATGATGGAAGTTTTTACATAATAGTACATTTTCCATTTCAATGCCCTCAATTTTGGGGATAACCGGCCAAGAGCCTGTTGTTAAAACGAGTTTATCAAATGTATCATGTACAATTGAATTTGTTATTAAATTTTTTGCCGTAATCGTTTTTTCTTCAATATTAATATCATTTACTTCATGCTTCATTCTCATATTAACACCGAGATTTATTAATTCTTCAGGAGTACAATAAAATAAACCATTTGGATCCTCCACAACTCCACTTACATGTAAAGCAATGCCGCAAGATAAAAAGGAAATATTATCATTTTTTTCGTAAACCGTGATTTCTGCCTCCGGGTAAAGTTTTATCATATTTGAAACAGCAGCAGTTCCTGCATGTGTACATCCAATAACAGCAATTTTCATTTTAATTCCTCCTAAGAATATATTGTGAAGTTTTTCACATGAACTTGTGAAACATTTCACATTCACTTGATGACTTTATTATAATCCACCCTTTTTAAAAATACAATACTTTTTGTGAAGTTTTTCACAATGTGTTATAAAAAGAGGTGTGAGCCCTCATGAAAGTAGCTCACACCTACTGGCTTTTCTATTTTTCTTCGTCCATACATTCAATGAACACACCATCTACATGCTTGCGATTCATTAATTTCTTCTTTTTCCGCACATCTTTTGCATCAAATACCTGATCCATGTCATATTGATCTGGATATAATTCTTCTCCCTTGATAAAAGGTTTCACTCGTTTATGATTGATTGTCACTTTTTCTCCTTTTACAATCAGCTTCAGTTCCCCCATTGCATTCATTGTTTTTTCAACTATTCCCTTTGTTTGAAGATGTGGAATCCAAACTGAGTCCCCTATTTGGTAGGATCCAATTTGTTGTTTCTCTTTATGTGCAACCTTTTCATATAATCTTTCTCTTTCTTTTGTAGCAGGAATTATCGTTAAATCTTCAATAGATTGGCGGCTCGATATTTCCTTTGCTCTTTGAATAATGCCCATTGGCATCCCTAATTTTTGAGCAATAGAGAACGCTTGACTGTCCCCTCCTTTACCAACAATTAATTGATATAAAGGTTGCAGGGTTTCAATGTCAAACCCCATAGATCCATTTTGGAAACCCGCTGCCTTTTCAGCAAAGTCTTTTATTTCACTATAATGTGTTGTTGCAACAAGCATCGCCCCTGAATGATAAAGTGCTTCAAGGATTGAAATCGCTAATCCCATTCCTTCTCTCGGATCTGTACCTGAACCAATTTCATCAAGAATCACAAGTGTGTCTTTACGTGACTTATTTAATATCTCAATGACATTGGTAATATGTGATGAAAATGTGCTTAAGGAATGCTCAATGCTTTGCTGATCACCAATGTCTACATATATATCTTTTACGATACAAAAATTGCTGTTAGGATCTGCAGGAATATGCAATCCTGATTGAACCATCATAGCAAGTATTCCTATCGTTTTAATCGTGACAGTTTTACCACCTGTATTAGGCCCTGTTATAACCAGGGCCATGTATTCTTTCCCTAATGTCACTGACAGTGGAACAGCGTTTACTCCAAGTAATGGGTGTCTGGCACTCAGTATGTTAAATCCTTCACCTGGCAGAATGTTTACCTCATGTCCGTTCATATGTTTACTCAGCTTTGCCTTGGCAAAAATGAAGTCATACGAAACCATTCCTTCAATATTAATCAGCAATTCCTGTTTATAAGCAGCTGTCATATCTGTTAATTGTCCTATAATCTTTTGAATTTCTACTTCTTCTTCTACCTTTAAATACGTAAGCTCGTCTTGTAACTTATTTAAATCATGGGGTTCCATAAAAACGGTTTGCCCACTTGAAGATTGATCTACAATCACCCCTGAAAATTTCCGTTTATATTCACTTTTAACTGGTACAACATAACGTCCATTACGAATGCTGATCACTTGCTCCTGAAGGAAAGAAGAAGAACCCTTCATGATTTGTGCAAGTTTAGTTTTAATTTTTTCCTCAATAGCTACAAGTTTGCTTCTTACTTTCGTTAATGCTCTGCTTGCATAATCATCAACTTGATTATTCCGAATGCACCTTGTTATTTCTTCTGCAAGATCGGTTAGTTCATAAAGAGAGTATGCATAAGAACTAACTGTTGGGGCGTGATATTCCTGTTTCATCATAAACCGCTTTATTTTCTTCACACTATCTAGGAAAGCTCCTAAAAACTCAAATTGTACAGGAGTAGGCAAGTAGCCTTTATCAACTAGTGTAACAATTTGTTCTACTCCATGCAGCGAGTGAACAGGGATACTGGAAGATTTCTCAATGATTTTACACGCCTCAGTTGTTTCATTTAGCCATCTTTTGATTTTTCTTTCTTCATCAATTGGTAAAAGCTCCAAAGCTCTTTGTTTTGCCGCTTCACTCATAGCGTAATCACTTAGTAATGCTAATACTTTATCAAATTCTAGACTTTCAATTGTTTTCTTGTTCAATGGTTGAACCTCCAATGGTGTAATTTATGAAGTATTAATAAAAGACTGGTTTCCATACTTTGTTGTTTTTAATGCTGTATTCTTCCTATCCATTCCAAGGCTTAAATAATATTCAAAAACAACAATTTTTACGAAAACAGCCAATAAAAAAGGTGATGAACAATGGTTGTTCATCACCTTTTTTGATCACGATTGCATAGGCTTGAAGTGTGCACAAATAGACAAATCTCCCTCTAAAAAGAGTTATTTGTTTCATTGTGAAGATACAAAAAATCCGTACTTAAACAAGCACGGATTTTTTCACGGGCACTATGCAAGAAGATCGCAAATTGTGTACGATAACCGTTTTTGTTCTTAACCGTCCACATGTACATGCGTAAATAAACCTTAGATAAGGAAAAGTTTTTTTGCATATTCATGTAGATGAAGTATTTACTTCGTTAGTTAAGAACAGAAACCCTCACAAAACACATCTCCTAAACTGTAATTACCTTTAAAATACCAGAGACTGGAATACAATGTCAAGATGGAAATAAATTGTTAAAGCCCATTTCGAACATCCATTACACTCTTCCCGCCAAGAAATGCATGACCTGTCTTCACATTTAAAACAGTATCAAATCCCGACTTTCGGTAAACCTTCTCCACTTGTTCATTAATTGGCAATACCCATAAGCGTTCAACTTCCTTTTTCTGCATATCCTTTTGGATATAATGGATAAGGTGGCCGATCAATCCTCTCCCTCTATATTCCTTAACTGTTGCAACACTTTCTAACCTTGCATCTTGTTCATAAAAAAATATACAAGCGGTCGAGCACGGAATTCCATTATATTTTAATAGATAATGGATATAACAATCTTGCGAAAATTCTTCTTTAAAGGCCTGTTCACGAATTGAACCGCCAAGCTCCGGAATTTGACACTCTATACGAATCGCATCTTGCATATTTTCAGACGTTACTTTTTCAATCGTAATAAGCGAATTGGGTTCTATCTCTATTTCCCGCCTCCATAATTGAACAGGACTATCAAATTCTTCAAATCCAAAACCTTTATTTTTTAACACTTCAATGAACTTAGATTGTCCTTCGTAGTTTGAAAGATAAAAACGCGGAATAATATTTTTCTTTTGATAAAATGCTATCACTTCATTCATGATCTCTTCAAAATGACCATTGTATGAAGAGATGTGTGCATGATTTGCATCATAATAATTTGGTTGATTTTCATTATAAAAAAGATAACCCCAACTTCTTTCTAATTTTGTAGCAAAGGATGAAACATAGGCAATATCTAAAGCATCAATATAGTTCTCAATCATGATCGTTTTCCCCGCGTTCATATAAAGTGCGACTTCCATCAGTGAGGTTTTTCTTCGACCCACACTGATGGTTAGCGAATTTTATCAGATCTTTACAGGCAGTTATCCCCAAATATCTTCATTGTCTCTCTCAAACCTTTAGTGGAAGTTTTACTGCCCGTTAAGATGGGATATTTTAATTTCTATCTCATCATACAGGGTTCCAGCCTTGGAATCTACTGAAATATAGGACTTATTTTGTGATAGTTCCTCTTTTGAATCTTTCTATTTTTTCACTTACACATTGTATAGTGATTAATCAATGAACCAAACATTGTATCAACTCCGCCTTACAACCATAGCACATAACACACGATTTTCCACACAATCGGAAAGAGTATTAAAAATGGTTTTACCAGGATGGGATAAAGTATGGCTAAAAGTTAAAAGGGCCATCCAATGGAAAGTCCCTTTCTGGTATTTACAAGCATGTCTCTCTCTTTAGCTGCTTATACATAAAGTACGACCAAATTTATAGGAGAGTGAAAGAATGCGAACTTTTATACCTTATCTTTCTATTTTGTTCTTTTTATCCGTTTTAATAGGGTGTGCCAGCTCTGGAGTTCATGAAAACATTGCAGAAGCAAAAGAGGATTTTAAAAAAGTGAACGCCATTTATATTGGATTAATAGATTCACATTCAATTGAAGTCATTATAGGCCAAACACCAACGGCACTACAAATATCTGAAGAACAATACAAAACATTGGAATCAATCCCGCCAAATACATCCGTTACCATCTCATACACGTTTCAAAAAAACACCTCACAGAACATTTTAGAGGACATTGAAATATC
>Ga0182742_1004905_pt1 | contig 11703 bp, 10 predicted proteins | sample eDN5th37CBELigMG_FD_128880 | JGI IMG/M metagenome (GOLD analysis project Ga0182742, IMG submission 128880) | Enriched Miracle-Growth compost microbial communities from Emeryville, California, USA - eDNA 5th pass 37_C BE-Lig MG (version 2)... ... | reverse complement strand
GGTTGGTAACCGTACTCGAATTAAAGTAGTGAAAAACAAGGTTGCCCCTCCGTTTAAACAAGCTGAAATTGATATCATGTACGGCGAAGGTATTTCAAAGGTTGGTAGCATCATTGATATTGGTGTTGAATTAGATATTGTACAAAAAAGCGGAGCTTGGTTCTCTTATAACGGTGAACGTTTAGGGCAAGGTCGAGAAAATGCTAAGCAATTCTTAAAGGATAATCCAGCTATAGCCGAGGCGATAGATAAACAAATTCGTGATTTAAGTGTAACCAATGCTGGAGTTTCAACTGCATCTTTCTCTGCTGATGAAGAAGACGAAGATGAATTAGACGATTTATTTTAATATCATGCAATAAAAAATTGCCGTTCAGCAACTGAACGGCGATTTTTTTAACTTCATAATGAAGGCTGGTGATTATAATAGATATCTTTATATTGAATGTAAAGCTAGATGAAAAGGATCGAAAGCTGTATCATCTAACCTTGTCAAATGAACAAGTCTTAAGTGTACATGAAGATATTATGATTAAACATCAATTAACTAAAGGTACAGGTTTAGAAAACGATTTAATTGACGACATTATTAATGATAATCAAAGCTACCAAGCTTATATACGCGGTATTCGATATTTAGCATTAAAAAATAGAACGACGTATCAAGTGTCTACTTATTTAAAGCAATTAGAATTCGATCAGGAGCATATTGATTATGCCGTATACAAGCTCATAAATGAAGGCTATATAAATGATGAGCAGTTTGCCATTCATTTTGTAACATACTCATCGAAGGCAAAAAGTAAAGGTAAAAATTGGATAAAGCAATATTTGACTCAATTAGGTATTGCGAGACAAATCATTGAAGTTGCACTTGAACAATATGATGATGAGCAGGACCTGCAGCTGGCTCAAGAGCTCGCTATAAAAAAATGGCCAAAGCTAAAAGGTGAGGACCATATAAAAATGCAAAAATTAGGTCAATTTTTATTAAGAAAGGGTTTTACAGGAGACATTGTAAGAAAAGCTATGAAAAGTGTAGAAAATACAAGATTATTCGACGAAAATCTTGATATATACTCTTAATTGCTTGACAATTGAATTTACTTGAAGCTACAATTAAAAAGTATTCTTTTATATTTTGAATTGATTTTACTTCCAAGAATTAATTCGAAATGATTATTATTCGTCTACTGGCGTAAATGAAACGGTATGAAAACCGCTTAAAAACCAAATAACATCCCAAGTAATACTTGGTATGGCAACAAGGAGGTGTACAAGATGAACGATTGGATTTGGCTCATCATTACAATCCTTGTTGGCGCAATTTTCTTTGGGATTGGTTACATGATACGAAAGTCAATTGCCGAGGCAAAAATCTCTAGTGCAGAGCAAGCTGCGGTTAATATTGTTGAAAATGCAAAAAAAGAAGCAGAGGCTCAAAAGAAGGAGATTGTGCTTGAAGCAAAAGACGAGGTTCACAGACTTCGTACAGAAGCTGAAAAGGACATTCGTGAGCGTCGTAACGAGACACAGCGTTTAGAAAGAAGATTACTTCAAAAGGAAGAATCTCTTGATAAGAAGTTAGAACTACTCGAGCGCAAAGAAGAGACTGTAGCCAGCAAGGAGAAACGAATCGAAGAGACTCAGGACCAAATTGATTCACTCTATAAGCAACAGCTCAGCGAATTAGAGCGAATTTCCAACCTAACAATGGAGGATGCTCGCCAAATTATTCTTACGAATGTAGAGCAAGAAGTACGTCATGAAACTGCTCAAATGATTAAGGATATTGAACAGCAAGCAAAAGAAGAGGCTGACAAAAAGGCTCGTAATGTCATTTCATTAGCAATTCAACGTTGTGCTGCAGATCATGTAGCTGAAACTACTGTATCAGTTGTAACGTTACCGAATGAAGAAATGAAAGGCCGCATTATCGGTCGTGAAGGACGTAATATTCGTGCTTTAGAAACATTGACTGGTATCGATTTAATTATTGACGATACACCGGAAGCGGTCATTTTGTCAGGTTTTGACCCAATTAGAAGAGAAATTGCTAGAACTTCGCTTGAGAAACTAGTAGCTGATGGAAGAATTCATCCTGCTCGAATCGAAGAAATGGTAGAAAAATCTCGTAAAGAAATTGACGAACGTATTAGAGAGTATGGTGAACAAGCAACATTTGAAGTTGGTGTTCATGGCTTACATCCAGATTTAATTAAGATTCTTGGACGCTTAAAGTATCGTACAAGCTATGGTCAAAATGTACTTAAGCACTCTATGGAAGTCGCATATTTAGCGGGATTAATGGCTGCTGAGCTTGGTGAAGACGTTATTTTAGCTAAACGCGCTGGTCTATTACATGACATTGGTAAAGCACTTGATCATGAAGTAGAAGGCTCACACGTTGAAATAGGTGTGGAATTAGCAAAGAAATATAAAGAGCATCCAGTAGTTATTAATAGTATCGCATCGCATCATGGAGACACTGAGGCTACCTCTGTAATAGCTATGCTTGTAGGTGCAGCTGATGCATTATCAGCAGCTCGTCCAGGTGCTAGAAGAGAGACGCTAGAAACGTACATTAAACGACTTGAAAAACTTGAGGATATTACAGAATCATTCGATGGTGTTGAAAAATCATACGCAATTCAAGCAGGTCGAGAAGTGCGTGTAATGGTTCAACCGGATAAAATTGATGATACTGAAGCTTTCCGTCTTGCTCGTGATATTACGAAGAAGATTGAAAATGAGCTTGATTATCCTGGTCACATAAAAGTAACAGTGATACGTGAAACACGTGCTGTTGAGTATGCTAAATAAGAACGTTCAATAGAGAAGTGGCTGCAAAGCCACTTCTCTATTTTTAAGTTGATATAAAGGATGAGTACAATGAGAGTATTATTTTTAGGCGATATATGTGGTAGTGTAGGTCGACAAGCGGTTAAACAGGTATTGCCATCATTAAGAGACAAGTATCAACCTCATATTATTATTGTAAATGGAGAAAATTCAGCATCAGGACGTGGTATTACTCGTAATATAGCCAATGAGTTTTTTGAATGGGGTATACACGGCATTACGATGGGAAATCACACGTGGGACAATAAAAACATTTTTGAATGGATTGATGACGAGCCTCGAATCGTCAGACCAGCTAATTTTTCTGAGGTAGCTCCTGGTAATGGTATGACGATTATAAAAGCAAATGGAAAAAAACTAGCGATTATTAACATTCAAGGTCGTACCTTTTTACCTCCAATAGATTGTCCATTTAAAACAGCCGATAGCTGTATAGATCAAGCTAAAAAAACAACCAATGCAATTTTTGTTGACTTTCACGCTGAAGTTACATCAGAGAAAATTGCGATGGGTTGGTATTTAGATGGAAAAGCTTCTTGTGTAGTCGGTACTCATACACATGTACAAACAAATGATGATGTCATCTTACCTAATGGTACAGCTTTTATTACAGACGTTGGTATGTGTGGATCAATGGAAGGTGTACTAGGTATGCGCAAGGATGAGGTATTACATCGCTTTTTAACGCAGATGCCAACTCGCTTTGAGGTGGATGAGGGTAAATGGCATCTCCATGGTGTAGTCGTAGATATCGATGAGCAATCTGGTAAAGCTACGAAATTTGAAAAGATTCGCTTAACCGAAGAAAAATGGATTTTTATGCAATAAGCTTTAATTTTTAAATATAGATAACAAATAAAGGTCTGATTAATAATCTGACCTTTATTTGTTATAAAGAGATATTCTCTTTGTTTATATGATATAAAACATGCTCGCAAAGCGGACTGCTTATATCTAGCTTAGGATGATTAAAGCTTTTGACATAGCTCATCCCGATTTTTTTCATGACATTTTGAGATGGGGTATTAATATTTGCCGTAAAGCTATATACATCGGTTAGATTTAGTTGAGAAAAACCATAGTGTAAACAAGCCTTTGCTCCCTCAGTTGCATAACCTTTTCCCCAAGCTTCCTTTTTTAGACGCCAGCCAATTTCTATACAAGGTGTAAAATCAGCCTGAAATACAGCTCTATGAAAGCCAGTAAAGCCTATAAACTCTTTACTATCCTTCAATTCTACGGCATACAAGCCAAATCCATATTCCTTAAATTCAGTAATAATGGCCTGATAAAAAATATTTGTTTCATCAGTTGATAACGTTTTAGGAAAATAAGACATAACCTTTTTGTCTGCATTCATGAGATAAAAAGGTTCTAGGTCAGCTTTTTTCCAGTCACGTAATCTTAATCGAGAAGTTTCTAAATATATCATGTTACAGCCCTTTATCAATTAATAATTGAGAGTGTAACATTAATTTGTTTATTCTTCAACATGATCTAGACCCTCATCAAATGGTGTTGTTACAGAGCACCAAATTTCTTATAACAAGTATCCAAGTATGAACTGGGAAATAGCAAAACCTGACATGAGACGACCTGTATACCACACAAAATAACGAATAATTTTACACAATAAAAGGTCAATAGAAATCAATTAAGGTAATACAAAATCAATAAATGTTGCAAATTGTAAATTTTATATAGGAAAAACTACAATTATTAATCACATTAAATATCTAATAGTTAATGGCATTAAATTGTTTGAAGTAGAAGCGTTATACGAAGTGAATATTGCTAATAAGCACCTCATAAGTAAACTATCAAAAACATTAGCGGAGGTGAATATCTTTCAGAAAACGAATAGTGAGTCGCTTTTAAGTGCTAATACAACATTAAAGAAGTAACTAGAGTATTAGCACTTAAACCGCGACTGTAGAAAGATATTCACCGGAGCATTAAAAATAAAATAACTAAACTAGTCATTTATTCTCGAACAACTTCATACAGTTTAAAAGAAAAGTCCATCTAACATTCTAGGGGAGGTACCTATCATGGATGTATTAAAAGTATCAACGAAATCAAATCCTAACTCAGTTGCGGGTGCATTAGCTGGGGTATTACGAGAAAGAGAATCAGCAGAGCTTCAAGCCATAGGAGCTGGTGCATTAAATCAAGCGATTAAAGCTGTTGCTATTGCAAGAGGGTTTGTCGCTCCAAGTGGTGTAGACTTAATTTGTATCCCAGCGTTTACAGATATTACTATTGATGGCGAGGATCGTACTGCAATAAAGCTCATTGTTGAACCGAGATAACAAAGCAAATTATGACTAATGCGAAATAACCTGTTTACAATTAATAGAATTGTAGGCAGGTTATTTGCTTTGAAGGAAGTGAGTTTATATGAGAGTGATTGACTTACATTGTGATGCACTTATGAAGCTGCTTAGGTTTCCGCTTGAGGAATTTAGCTGTTCTACAAAACTAGATGTAACGTTAGAGGAACTAATAAAGGGTAACTACTTACTACAAGTTTTTGCGATTTATATTCCTGAAGAATACCCTAAAAACATCTCAAGTTTAATGAGGGTTATTGATCTTTTTTATAGTAAAGTTATAAATCATCCACAGATGCATTGGGTAAGGTCAAAGGAGGATTTAGAGTACTGCTTAAGCCATAAAAAAATCGGAGCATTATTATCTATTGAGGGAGTAGAATGCTTAGAAGCTAAATTATATATGACAAGTATTTTACAGAAGCTTGGCATACAGGCAATAGGATTAACGTGGAATAATCAAAACTGGGCAGCAGAAGGTGTGCTAGCAAATACAAAAAGTGGAATAAGCCAAATAGGAAAGCAATTTATTAAAAAGCTTGAAGTGGATAAAATTATACTTGATGTTTCACACTTATCACCTACTAGCTTTTCAGATCTATTAGTACACTATAGTGGCCCGATATGGGCTAGTCATTCAAATAGCTATGCTTTATGCCCTCATCCACGTAATTTAACAGATGAGCAATTATTTCAATTAGCTGATAGAGGGGGAATAATTGGGGTAACGTATGTTCCACAATTTATTTCAGAGTATAGTCAAGCTACGATTGATAAATTAATCTCACATATAGATTATCTTATAGAATTAGGTGTTGAGAAGCATATAGCATTAGGCTCTGATTTTGATGGAATAGATTTTTATGTTGAAGGACTAGCACAGCCTAGTGATGTGAACCAATTAGCAAATGCTTTACTCATTCGTTATGGTAAAGAGATTTCAGAGTCTATTTTGTGGAAAAATGCCTACCAGTTTTTATATCAATACTTGCCATAAATTTTTCTAGAATCATTTACCAAAACAGTGTGATTTGCTACAAAATGCCGATGTAAGCGGTATTAAGTTTGTCTAATTTGTAAACGATAGAAGAAAATTTGTTATAATTTTCACAAAAGTGGTATGATATGAATATAACAAAAATTACTTCTTGCTTTAATCTTTGCAGGAATATATATGGAGAGTGCAATCGAAATGGAAAAAAAAGTTCCAGTTGGCGTATCAGCAAGACATATTCATCTATCACAGGAGCACATTGAAGTTCTTTTCGGTCAAGGTTATCAACTAACTGAGTTCAAGCCTTTGTCACAACCTGGACAATATGCAGCAAACGAGACAGTTGCAGTTGTTGGACCAAAAGGATCTTTCCCAAAAGTTCGTATTTTAGGGCCTGCTCGTAAAGCTACACAATTAGAAGTTTCTCGTACTGATTCATTTGCTCTAGGCGTTAAGGCACCTGTTCGTGAATCAGGTGATATTGCTGGTTCTGCTGGTATTACAATTCAAGGACCTGCTGGTGAAGTTACAATCGAAGAGGGCGTTATTATCGCTGCTCGTCATATTCATTTCCACACTTCTGATGCAGAAAAATGGAATATCTCTGATAAACAAAAATTAAGAGTTCGTGTTGGTGGCGAGCGTGGAGTAGTATTTGAAAATGTTATTGCTCGTGTATCTCCAGACTTTGCTCTTGATATGCATATTGATACAGATGAGGCAAACGCTGCTGCTATTAACAACGGCGATATTGCTGAAATTATTGACTAATAGCACATAAAAGAAGTTTTATAATCACAATTATAATAAAAGAGACATTTTAGCTATAAAAGCAAAAATGTCTCTTTTTATTTAAGTAGCGGTAGTTTGATACAGCTAATGTTTAGTGTATAATGTATTATGTTGTATTTATCTATTATTTTTAAATGATATTAAGCATATTTAGTAACGAATGACAGGGATGTGAAGATTATGTCTAAAGAAACAAAGGACTATTCTAAATATTTTGATTTTTCAGGTGCAAAAGTTATAGCAGAGGAAGATGGAGTTAAAACAATTCGTTTAAACGGTCGAAATATTCAAATTAACTCTGCTCCTAGCTATAAAGATGGAAAAAAACGTGGTAAAGAAGATATAACCGTTCACTATGATTTTTCAATTCCTGAGGATATGAAAAGCTTTGGTGTAGGAAAGTATTATTTAATTTATACTTACGGCTGTCAAATGAATGAGCATGATTCAGAAGTGATGAAGGGTATGTTTGAAGAGATGGGATTTACTGCTACTGAGGATCGAAAACAAGCAGATATTATCCTACTTAACACGTGTGCCATTCGTGAAAATGCTGAAGATAAAGTTTTTGGTGAATTAGGTCATCTAAAGGTTTTAAAGCGTGAAAACCCAAATCTATTACTTGGCGTTTGTGGTTGTATGTCACAGGAAGAGACTGTTGTAAATACTATTTTACAAAAGCATGCTCATGTTGACTTGATTTTTGGTACACATAATATTCATCGCTTACCATCATTACTTCAAGAAGCCTATTTCTCAAAAGAGCTCGTTGTAGAGGTATGGAATAAAGAGGGCGATATTATTGAAAATATGCCGAAAAAGCGTGAAGGTATGCGTGCATGGGTAAATATTATGTATGGATGCGATAAGTTCTGTACGTACTGTATTGTTCCTTATACACGCGGTAAAGAAAGAAGTCGCCGTCCTGATGATGTTATTGCTGAGGTACGTGAGCTAGCTCGTCAAGGATACAAAGAAATTACACTATTAGGTCAAAATGTTAATGCGTATGGTAAAGATTTTGAAGATATTAACTATAGATTCGGTGATCTAATGGAAGATATCTCAAAAATTGATGTGCCTCGTATTCGCTTTACAACTTCTCATCCAAGAGACTTTGACGATCACTTAATTGAAGTGCTGGCTAAAGGCGGTAACATGGTAGAGCACATCCATTTACCGATTCAATCTGGTAACACAGAAATTCTTAAACGTATGAGTCGTAAATATACTAGAGAGCATATTTTAGAGCTTGTTCGCAAAATTAAACAAGCGATACCAAATGTTGTTTTAACTACAGATATTATCGTAGGCTTTCCAGGTGAAACCGAAGAACAATTCGAGGACACGATGTCAATTGTAAAAGAAATTGGCTTTGAAATGGCGTATACTTATATTTATTCGCCACGTGCAGGTACTCCAGCAGCTGTAATGGAGGATAATATTCCATTAGAGGTTAAAAAGCAGCGTTTATATAGACTAAATGCTCTATTAGCTGAAATATCTCGTGAGAAGCACGAAGACATGCTTGGTCAAGTTGTAGAAGTCTTAATTGAAGGTGAAAGTAAAAACAACGAGAATGTACTATCAGGTCGTACACGTACAAATAAGCTTGTTCATATTGAAGGTCCAAAAGAGTGGATTGGTCAGTTTATTACAGGTAAAGTCGTTGTTGCACAAACATACTACATCAAAGCAGAAGCAATCGAGCAGCAACAAATAGCAAACTAATTTATAGGGAGAGGTTATTTATGTTGCATCTTAGCAAATTTGAGTCAAAGCTTAATTATCACGGCGGTGAGCAAGGCGGGACATGTTCGCATGGTGGGATTAAAGCTGATGTACAATCATTTGATTTAGTAGATTTACGAGTAAAAGAAGATGTACAACTCAAAGCTAAGGAATTGGCTAATTTGATTGCACAATCTGAGGAAGTACAGCATTTTCGTCGTGCAGAAGAGAAAATAAAAAATAATGAACGTATTCAGCAGCTTATTCAGCAAATTAAGAAGAAGCAAAAGGAAGTAGTTGCATTCGAGCAGACGTTTAAAAATGCTGATATGGTAAAAAAAATCGAAGCAGAGATGGAAGCTTTACAGGATGAGCTTGATAGTATTCCGATTGTAACGGAATTTCAACAAAGCCAAACTGATATTAACTATTTGCTACAGCTCGTTATTGGTATCGTTCGAGATACGGTGGCAGAAAAGATTAATGTCGAGGATGCTAAAGTGGAAGATCCAGATGATTGCTTAGATTAAAACAATGAAGGTTACCTCAATAGAGAGGTAACCTTTTTATTGCGGTTTATAATGGTAAGCCTTGCCTAGTTTTTACAATATATTTTTGTAATGATGCTGTCACAAATAAAGCTAGTAAAGCTTTTAGCAAGTCTCCAATTATAAACGGATAAAAGGCAACAGATATTGCCTTTTCAAGCGAGCTTGAGGTGACAATCATAAACCAAGGAATGCCAATGAAATAACTAGCAAATGCACCAATGCCGTAATAGCAAATGAATAATAAGACATAATGCTTTATTGTCAGTTTCTTTTGCAGTGTATTATGTATAATATAACTCAGTAGACAAGCCCCAAATGCAAAATAGACTATAAAACCGCCAGTTGGACCTAACACATGTCCAATACCGCCTTTTCCACCAAAAATGGGTAAACCAATTGTTCCTATTATTATACAAATAAATACTGAAATAAACGCTTGCTTAGGTCTTAAAAAGATGGCTGCCAATGTTACACCTAATGTTTGCAAGGAAAAAGGTACAGCTGAGGCGGTCAACTTAATTTGAATAAGTCCTAATACAATAAAGAGTGCAGAAAATAAGCTAATATAAACAAGCATACGTATAGGGTTTTTACGTAAATCTGTATGATTTACGATACGATTTTGAGTATCTAACTGATGTTCTGCAATGGTACTTTCATGCTTCATATGATCTCCTCCTTTTTTCTGTTAACCAAATTGTGTATAATATTGGTTGACAGAAATAGAATATCATATTAGTAACATTTTGGAAAGTAGGTTAAAAATGAAATCCACACTGTTACAATTAGAACAGCTCACCATATATACGAGTGATCGTTCTCATTGTTTATTACAAAATGTCAATTTATCGATAGAAGCTAATAAATTCTATAGCGTGCTAGGTGAGAACGGTGCTGGTAAATCCACCTTGCTTTATACGATGCAAGGGGAAAGTAATCGTTATGAGTCACATGGGGGACGATATACAGGTATTCCTTTTATTCCGCTTCTAACACAACAAATTGAGCATTATTTTGTAGGTGAAACAGCATGGGAAGAGTTTGTATTGACCTGGGAATCCTATGTAGAAGATGATAATAATGTGGATGAACAGTCAATGTTTGAAAACATTTCTTCGGTTGTTGAGCTATTAGACTTAGCTTCTTTTGTACATCGTCCATTACATACCTTATCAGGCGGACAACTTCAGCTTATTGCCCTTGCTTCATTAATATTAATGAAATGTCCATTAATATTAATTGATGAAATGACAACAATGTTAGATGAGCAAAAAAGAGAAGCTATGCTGCTAAAAATAAGAAAAATTCAACGTCAAACAGGCTGTACCATTGTTTATGTCACACACAATGAACAAGAGATTGAATCTTCAGATTCTATTATTGTCGTTAAGCAAAATACAGTAGAGCAAAACACCTATCATGCTTGGATTGAGCAACAGGCCTACACTTTGAGCCAGTCTAAAGCAAACAAGGCTAACGATGAATTAGATTTTTTAGTATTAAATAAAACATTATACATAACACAAAGTATGGAACAAAAAAAAGAACAGCTAATTGTGGATAAAGTAAGGCTTGATTTTTTTCAGCAATTTGAAAATAGAAGGTTTACGTTTTATCGCACAGCTTTGACGCATATAAAGGGAGTTAACGGTGTAGGGAAGTCTACTCTATTAAAGCTTATTGCAGCTGAGCACTTATTAACACAGGGTGAGACTGCATTAGGTCATCATGTATTATCAAATGGTCATAAGGGACGATCTAAAGTGAACAGGCAAGGCTTAAAGCACATAAGCTATTGCCCTCAAATTTTACAGCATTATTGGAGTAAAGAAACCATCTTTGAGGAGTGCATTTATACATTAAAAGCAACTCGATATGATGAGACTTTTGAAAACAAAAAGAAGCTATATGAGCATATAAAGGAGTATTTGATTTATTTTAATTTTACTGAGCATGATTTTCAGCGTTCTATATTTTCATTAAGCGTTGGGCAGCAAAAGCGTTTAGCATTAGCCATTTGCTTTATGCAAGAAACAAGCTGGCTATTACTAGACGAACCGTATGCTTATTTAGATAAGCTAACAAAGCATAAATTAACAACACTGATTGAACATCGTGTAAATCAAGGCTGTGGAATTTTACTAGTTTCACATGAAAATGTCCATTTTAATGTTAACAATCAGACTACTGTAATTTTAGCTCCACAAAAACATGAAGAAGATATACAGTCTAGAAAGCTCACCACACGAGAAGGTCATGCAGCCTCTAATCTTTTTCATCCCTTTATTTTATTTATTGGATTAATGCTTAGTAGCATTGTCATATTGGTTTTTGCTCAATCAATAGAACTTATTATTTTATTTATGTTCGCTTGTATTATAAATCTGCTATTAAAAAAGCAAATGCTAAAATTACTAAGTCTTATTTTTATGTATAGCTT
>Ga0182742_1004904_pt1 | contig 11706 bp, 7 predicted proteins | sample eDN5th37CBELigMG_FD_128880 | JGI IMG/M metagenome (GOLD analysis project Ga0182742, IMG submission 128880) | Enriched Miracle-Growth compost microbial communities from Emeryville, California, USA - eDNA 5th pass 37_C BE-Lig MG (version 2)... ... | reverse complement strand
GTTGAACTGCTTGCGCATCTCGCCCACCGACTGCGCCGTGACAGACGCGATCGACTGGTCGCGAAAGCGCACATTGCGAGCGATCGGATTGAGCCGCTCGCCTTCGCAGCTCTCACAAACCTCGGCTTCCTGCTCGAACCACTCGTTCCACCAGATCTCCTCACCGCTCTGCTCCTCATCGAAGCCGCGGATCTGCAAGCCAGTGCCGTAACAGTCTTCGCACCAGCCGTGCTTGGAGTTGAAGGAGAACAGGCGCGGATCGAGCTCGGCGAAGCTCTTGGCGCATGAAGGACAGGCGCGACGAGTCGAGAAGATCGACAGGCCGGCGCTCGCAGCCACGACATTGCCGCCCTTGGCAGCCTTCTTCGCTGCCGGAGCCTTTTTCACTTTGACGCTCTCGTCCAGCAAGTGCACGACGCCCTTGCCAAAGTCGAGCGCGGTGGTCAGCGCCTCGCGCAGCGCTCGTTCGTTGCGCGCCGAAACCTGCACGGTCGCGACCGGCAACTCGATCGTATGCTCCTGGAATCGCGACAGCCGCGGCCAACTCTGAGTCGGCAGCAACTCACCGTCCACTCGCAAGTGCTCGTAACCTTTCTTGGCGGCCCAGGCAGCCAGGTCCGTGTAGAAGCCTTTGCGGGCCACGACCAGCGGCGCCAGCAAGCTCACACTCTTGCCGCGATAGTCGCGACTGATGCGAGCAAAGATGGACTCGAAGCTCTGCGGCTCGATCGGCACGTCGCAATCCGGGCAGTACTGAGTGCCCAGCTTCACGTACAGCAGACGCAGGAAGTGATAGATCTCGGTCAAGGTCGCCACGGTGCTCTTGCGGCCGCCGCGGCTGGTGCGCTGTTCGATCGCAACCGTTGGCGGGATCCCGAAAATCGCATCCACATCGGGACGCGACGAGGGCTGCACGAACTGCCGGGCATAGGCATTCAGCGATTCGAGATAACGACGCTGCCCTTCGCCGAACACAATGTCGAAAGCCAGCGTCGACTTGCCGGAGCCGGACACACCGGTGACCACGGTGAACTTGTCACGTGGCAGCTCGACATCGACGTTCTTGAGATTGTGCTCACGAGCGCCGTGGATGCTGATGACGTTCGCACGCGGGCGATGGGTGGACGCAGCCAACGGTACGACCGTGCGTTGATCGGCGATATTCCAGCCGCTTTCGACTTCGCGCAGCGCCTTGCCAGTGTGCGAGCCCGGCGCCTGCATGACTTCAGCCGGCGTACCGACCGCGATGACTTCACCACCCGCTTCACCGCCTTCGGGCCCCAGGTCGATCAGCCAGTCGGACGCGGCAATCACGTCGAGATTGTGCTCGATGACCAGCAACGAATGACCGGCCGCGATCAGACGGCGGAATGCGCGCAGCAACTTGGCGATATCGTCGAAGTGCAAACCCGTCGTGGGCTCGTCGAACAGAAACAGCTTGCCCGGCGTGGCGTCGTCGGATCTTACCGTTGCGCTTTCCGCCAGATGGCCCGCCAGCTTCAAACGCTGCGCCTCGCCACCGGAGAGCGTCGGCACCGGCTGGCCGAGTCGCAAATAATCCAAACCCACTTCGACGAGCGGCCGCAGCGTGGCCAGCACTTCACGCTCGCCGGCGAAGAACTCCACCGCCTCGGACACCGTCATGTCGAGCACATCGGCAATGCTGCGGCCCGGCCCGGGTCCGCGATTCAATGTGACTTCGAGAATCTCACCGCGATACCGCCGGCCGTTGCAGTCGGCACAGCGCAGGTACACGTCGGAGAGAAATTGCATCTCGACGTGCTCGAAGCCGTTACCGCCGCAACTCGGGCAGCGACCGTTGCCGGAATTGAAGCTGAAGGTGCCGATGGTGTAGCCGCGCTCCTTGGCGATCGGCTCATTCGCGAACAACTTGCGGATCGCGTCGAACGCGCCCACGTAGCTCGCGGGATTGGAACGCGTGGTGCGGCCGATGGAGGTTTGATCCACCATCACGACCGCGCTGATGTTCTCCGCGCCTGTGATGCTGTCGTGCTCGCCCGGCGCTTCGGTAGGTTTGCCGAAGTGCTTCAGCAGCGCCGGATATAGCACGTCCTGAATCAACGTCGACTTACCCGACCCCGATACGCCGGTGACACACACCAGACGCTGAAGGGGAATGGAGACGTCGATGCTCTTGAGGTTGTGCTGGCGTGCGCCCTTCACCGTCAGCGCACCGCTCGGCGCCGACTCAGAGGCAACGGGTGAAAGCTCGCTCACGTGTTTGCGGCCGAGCAGATAATCCGCGGTCAGCGAGCGCTCTGCTTTCTTAAGCTCGGAGGGCTCGCCAAAGAACACGATCTCACCGCCCTTCTCGCCCGGACCGGGACCGACATCGATCAGGCGATCTGCCGCCTGCATGACCTGCGGATCGTGCTCGACGACCACCAGCGAGTTGCCCGCGGCCTTCAGGCGACGCATCACATCGATGACTCGCCCCATATCGCGAGGGTGCAGGCCGATCGACGGCTCATCCAGCACGAACAAGGTATTGACCAGCGAGGTTCCCAGCGCCGTCGTCAGATTGATCCGTTGCACCTCGCCGCCGGACAGCGTGCGCGACTGCCGATCGAGCGTGAGATAGCCCAGGCCCACATCGAGCAGATAACCGAAGCGGCCGCGAATCTCGCGCAGGACCAGATCGCTCGCTTCATCGAGCGGCGCCGGCAGTGCGAGGCGGTCGAAGAATTGTTTGCATCTCTCGATGGGCAACAGCATCAGCTCGTGAATGCCGATACCCGGCAATTCGGCCAGTTGCTCGTCGCTCCATTGCACGCCAGTCGGCTTGAAGCGCAGGCTGTCGGGCAGCACGGCTTTGCCGTCGGCCTTCGTGCCGAGGCGCCACACCAATGCGTCCGTTTTCAGCCGCGCGCCATCGCATGCCGTGCATGGCGTGTATGCTCGGTACTTCGACAGCAAGACGCGTATGTGCATCTTGTAGGACTTCGTTTCGAGCCAGGCGAAGAAGCGGCGTACGCCGTACCACACCTTGTCTTCCCAGCTGCCTTCGCCTTCGAGCACCCACTGCCGCTGTTCCTCCGTGAGATCGCGCCACGGCACATCGATGGGAATGTTTCTTTTGCGCGCGTACTTGATCAAGTCGTCCTGACACTCGCGATACGACTCGGTCTGCCAGGGCCGGATCGCGCCGCCCTTCAGCGTCTTGCTCTCATCCGGAACGATCAAACCGAAGTCGATGCCGATGATGCGCCCGAAACCGCGGCACGACTCGCACGCACCGAGCGGTGAGTTGAACGAGAACAGGCTGGGCGTCGGCTCACGATAGTGGATGTCGCAATCGGCGCAATGCAGATCGGAGGAGAACCGCCACGTCGCAGCGGTAGCCGGCGGCGCCGCCTCGTTGTCACTCGAACGCGAAGCGCCGTTCGATGCCTCCAGCACATGCACCGCGACGCGGCCACGTCCGACACGCAAGGCAGACTCGAGCGCTTCGATGACTCGATCGCGATCTGTGTTATCGAAGCGGAAGCGGTCCTGAATCATTTCGAGGACAACGCTCGCCTGCTCCTCTTCGGCGCTCTTGCGCGCCTTCTTCTTGGCGCCTTTGCCCTTGGCAGGCTCCGTTGCAGCGACGCTTGGAGCGATTCGCTGAAACAGCCGCGTATAGCCCTGCTTCTCCAGCAGGCTCAGCACTTCGGCCTCACCGAAGTTGGCCGGCACGGGCACGGGGAATGTCACGACGACACGCGCCGAGGCGTGCGCCTTCAGCCGTTCGCTCAACTCTTCATAAACACTTTGCGCCGAATCGCGTTTCACCGGCGCCGCGCATTGACGGCAATACACTTGGGCCGCCCGAGAAAACAGCAGCTTCAAATGATCGTTGAGCTCGGTCATCGTGCCCACGGTGGAGCGCGAGGTGCGTACCGGATTGGTCTGGTCGATGGCGATGGCCGGCGGAATGCCATCGATCCGCTCGACCTGCGGGCGATCCATGCGATCGAGGAACTGACGCGCATACGGCGAGAAGGTCTCGACGTAGCGGCGCTGACCTTCGGCGTACAACGTGTCGAACACCAGCGAGGACTTGCCCGACCCGGACACGCCGGTGACTACGATCAGCTCCCCGGTGGGCAGCTCGAGGTGCAAGTTCTTGAGATTGTTCTGGCGCGCGCCGCGAATGACGATGGATTGGGACATGCTCACCGATGGCCCGGGGGCCACGAACGCTGTAGGAAAAACGCCAGGCCCGAGAACCGGGCCCGACGAATCATGGAGATGCGGATTGTAAGCGCAGCTTCAAGCGAGCGCTCACCTGGCGGCGCATTGAACCGTCGAAAGCTGTCAGCTCCCGTCTGGTTTTAATTGTTCACCAGCGGCGGCAGCGGACAGTGGACCGTCGCGCAGACGGCCCGCAGCAGCTCGGCCTCGCCCAGCGTGAGCTTTTCATCGTGGGTCACCGTCTTGACCAGCGCCTCGACCAGTTGCTCTTTCATGATGGGCGCCAACTGATCCAGCCGGCTCAGCGCCAGATCGAGCGGCTGGGCCCAGTGCGCCAGATTGGCGAACGACGGGCGCTGCCGCGGCAGCAGGTGATGAACGCCGGCCTCATAAGCCCGGCGCGATGAAGCCTCGTCGCTGTGCCCATGCTGTGCGATGACCGAGAACAGCACCTGGATGTCTTTGTGTACGGCGCTCAGCGGCAACTGCCGCATCCGGGCCACGGGATTCAGGTCGTCGTTAAGGTAGACCTGCGCGAGCTTGCGCAGAACATAGTTGTGCAATGAGACGCTACCTTCACGTTGAAGCATGCCGTTCAACGTGGACATCAGTCGCAGACGCTCATCGCGAGTCAGCTGACGAAGTGCCGGGATCGCACCCAGTAGCGCTGGCATGCGTTGCTCCGGCTCGAGCGCATCGACCACATTCAACAGCTCATTGACGCTGTCCGCCGTTGGATTGCCTACCTGCTGAGTGATGAACAGCTGCTGGCGCTTTCGCGCCTCAGGGTTCGAGTCGAGCGCCAGCGCGAGCAGCAGCGCTTCCGCCGAATGCGCATGATGACTGGCCGTCGCAATCGCCTCGGGCAGCGACTTGCGAATGTCTCGCGCCACCTGCATGTGAATCGTGCCGGGATTGCCGACCAGCGCGGCGACACTGGCCGAGACTGCCGTGCCGGGCACGTTGATCAGCGATTCCAGTCGTTCCGCGGATGTTTGCTTCTTATCCCCGCCCGCTTTCTTCTGCTCGGCGATGCGGGCCAGCTCGGTTCGAGCTTGCTCGAATTCCTTCGGATCGAAGCGTGGATCGATGGCCTTGAGCCGATCTTCGAGCGCCGGATGGGTGGCGAAGAACCGGCTCATTCCCGGCGCGAACAGCATATGCGCCACTTCTTCGACTTCCGGATTGCCGATTCGCGATCCGCCGGATATCGCGCCGATTTTCACCAGCGCGCCCCGCAATCCGGTGGGATCGCGAGTGAACTGCACGGCCGACGCGTCCGCCAGCGCTTCGCGATGTCGCGACACGGCTGCCTGGATCAAGCGGCCGAAGAACAGACCGATGTAGCCGATCACCAGTACCGCGAACGCCACCACGACGACCGGCACCACTTTCTTTTCGCGACTGCTACCGCCGATGCGCAACACGGTGCGACCTATCAGCGCAATCACTAGCAGCCCGAACAGCAGCCCCATCAGGCGGATGTTCAACCGCATGTCGCCATTCAAGATGTGACTGAACTCGTGCGCGATCACGCCCTGCAGCTCGGCGCGATTCAACGTTTCCAGCGTGCCTCGCGTGACGCCGATTGCGGCGTTCGCCGGATTGTGGCCGGCAGCGAATGCGTTGATGCCGGGCTCGTGCTCCAGCAGGTAGACCTCCGGCATGGGCACACCGGAGGCGATGGCCATTTCCTCGACCACGTTGAGCAACCGCCGCTGCTGCGGATCGGTCGTATCCGGCGAAATGCGCACGCCGCCCAGCGAACGTGCGACGACGCCACCGCCGCCGCCGAGCAACGCGGACTTGTACAGGCTGGCAAAGCCGATGATGGCTGCGACGACCGCAGTCGTCACCAACATCGCCCGTGGATGGGCGCCGATCCACTGCATCAATGTCGGCGTCTGTCCGTACAGGGTCTCCTCGGCCTGCACGAAGACGAACACGACCACGATGTTCACAGCCACGACCACACAGACGACCGCGAGCGCAAACAAAACGACGAGCAAGCGCGACGTGCGTCGCGACTGTTCCTGTCGCTCGAAGAAGTTCATGCGGGTATCAGAACTTCACTACCGGCGCCGCCCGCTTCTCGGGCGACTCGATCTCCAGCAGCTGCGCCGGCAGGAACGAGAACATGTTTGCAACGATGCTGTTCGGAAACATCTCGCGCGTGTTGTTGTAGGTCATGACGGCATCGTTGAACGCCTGCCGCGCGAACGCGACTTTGTTCTCGGTCGAGGTCAACTCTTCCGACAGCTGCATCATGTTCTGATTGGCCTTGAGGTCCGGATACGCTTCGGCCAGCGCAAACAGGCGTCCGAGCGCGCCGCTCAGCGCATTCTCGGCGCCGGACAACTGCTGGACGGCATTGGGATCGGTCGGATTCGCGGCGGCGTTCTTCAAACCGGTGACCGCGGCGTTTCGGGCCGTGATGACAGCTTCGAGCGTCTCGCGCTCATGCTTCATGTAGCCCTTCGCCGTTTCGACCAGGTTCGGGATCAAGTCGTGACGTCGCGTGAGCTGCACGTCGATCTGCGCGAACGCATTCTTGTACGCGTTCCGGCCGCCGACCAGCCGGTTGTAGATGGAAATGAAAAAGAACGCGATCAGGACGATGACGATGAGAACGATCCAATCCATCTTGTGACCTCCACGGCAAGTGCCGCATCAAAGCATACCAATGCGCCCGCGCTCGAGGCAGCGTCGCCGGTCAACGGCCGCCCACGACCGGCAAACGGCACTCGCCGGCACCGGTGAAGCGACTCGAGTTCACAGGGCCTCCGCGGCCAGCGCGCTTTCCAACCAGGCCTGCACCGCACCGCTCGCGATTTGTTCTTGCAACCAGGAATCGACGCGGCCACGGAACGCTTCCTCTTGCGGCAGCAGGATCGCCTTGTCGCCGCGAGTGAAGGTAGCCGAGGTCGCGCGACACAGTCGCTTGTCACGACGCGTCTGCAAGTCGACTTCCACGTCATCGGTCACCATGACATCGGCGCGCCCGGCGGCGATCTCGGCAAAGATCGTGCGATTGTCGGGATGGACAGTGACCTGCGCGTGAGTGAGCCGCTCGCGTACGAACTGCTGATTGGTGCCGCCGGGGTTCACGACGACACGCACCTCGGGGCGATCGATTTCCTCGACGGTGTCGAAACGCGCCTCGGCGCCACAACGAACGATGGGCGTCTTGCCGCCTCGATGGTAGGGAACGGAGAACGCCGCGAGCCTGGCCCGCTCGGGCGTGATGCTGACGCCGCCAAGCGCTACATCGAAGCGGCCCGCTCGATAGTCCCGCATCATTGCGCCCCAGCTCGTGCTCACGAACTGCGCCTGTGCACCCAGTGATTTCGCCAGCGCCTCACCCATCTGCACGTCTGCACCGGTGAGCTCGCCATCACGCTCCAAGGTAAACGGCGCGTAGTCGCCGGTCATGCCAATGCGGAGCACCTGGCTGGCCTGGATCCGTTCGAGCGCCGGCATCGCAGCCGGACGCAACCGGCTGACGGCCTTCAGCAGCGCTGCACGATCGTCCTGCTGCAATCCAGGCATGACGATCTTCGCGGCCTGAGATCCATAGCGCGCAGCGAAGTCGTCACTCATGAGCTCGGGCAACGCGAGATAGATGGCTCGCAGCAACTCGTTTCCAAGGCGATCCAGCTCCGGGCGTATCTCGTTCTTCAGATCCCGAACGGGCTCAGCGACGGGCGACTGGGCTTTCCAACCCGCAATGAAATGATCCTGCACGTCGCGAGCCATGCGGATCTGCAGCGTGAACAGCTCGCGGGCCGACACCGCGTCGATGCCGAGTCGCTGCGCTCGAGCGACGGTCGCGTCCAGCACCTGCTGTTCGCGAGCAGCGTCGGTGACGGGCACGTTATTGGCGTACTTCCAGGCAGCGACCGAGCGCATGAGCTCGAGGCGCTGCTGCATGAGATTGAACACTCGAGCCACATCACTCGGCCCGGAGAAACCAGCAGCGGCCGCGACGCTCGCGGCGAACCACAGCACCAATGCGACCCAGATACGTTTGTGCAACGACATGGGGACAACATAGCAAACCCGCCGGGTCCTCGGCGGGTTTGCCTGCAAAAGCGACGCCTTGAGGCGATGTTTAGCGGCGCGGGCCGAACAGATCCAGCAGTCGGCTGAGCAACGTGGGCTCGAACACATCGGCATCCATGGTCATGCGCTGGATCGGCAGGTCGGCCAGATTCACGCGAATCTCATCCTCGCCACGTGGCTTGGAAAAGTCATACACACGCGTGGTTGCATGCTCATGCGCAGGAGATCGGGAGGGCGCTGCCGGGGCGGCGCGACGGGCCTGGTTCTGGGCGGGGCTGGCAGAGCTCATCGATGTCTCCGAGGGATCCGTGGAAAGTCGACGGCAGACTAGAGGAAGCGGTCCTGTCACCCTGTGAGGCAAATCACGTTCGCGCCTCACGCGCGATGCTCGAATGTCACGACTCGCATCGACGCAGTTTTATGTCGAGCGGCTGTCGCCCACGACAGACGATGCACCCTCTTGCACTCGGCGCTGAAATACACAACGTTGCACCAATGCCGACCACACCAAGAATTCTGTTCATCGCGCCGCTGCTGCTGGCGGCCGCCTGTTCGAAAGAACCCTCGCCAGCCGCGCCGCCGAGCACACCGTTGGTGGAGCGAAGTGCCGCCGATCCAGCACAGGATGCGACGGACGAATTTCGTGGATCGTTTGCGCCCGGCGGCATCGCCGCGACTTACAGCGCAAAGTTCCAGGAAGGAAAGATTCAGAGCCTGGCAGAGACACGCAAGGCCACGTCGCAGACCGGCAGCTATGAATTTCTCGGTGCGCGCTTGATGAAGTACAGCGGCGCCGCACTGGGCTCGGACGACGCGATCGAGCTGCAATTCGACGAGCAAGGCAAAGTAATCACGGCGCGAGCCGGCGACAAGGAAGTGAGCGCCGAGGAGATCACCGCCATCCGTGACCGCGCTCAGTCATTGCGCAGCCATGCGGTTTCTCGATACGCCATGAAGGGCCATGAGCACGGCCAGGGCTTGTGAAGATCAATCCCGCCGCAGCGGCAGTCTGATCTCAACCCGCAATCCGCCCGTTGCCGCGTTCTGAGCTCGTACCTCGCCCTTGTAGAGGCCCACGACCCGTGCGGTGATCGCGAGTCCCACGCCAGTGCCGCCTGAATCTCGATCGCGCGATTCGGCGACCCGATAGAAAGGCTCGAAAATGTGCGCCAGTTCGGCTTCGGGCACGCCGGGGCCATGATCTTCGATCGTGATCACGGCATCGTGATGCTCGCGGATCAACGACACCGCTACGGCCGAGCCCGGCTTGGTGAAGCGCACGGCGTTGCGCAGTACGTTCTCGATGGCGCTGCGCATGAGCCCATGATCGCTGTTGAGCCAGAGGCTTTCGCCCGCGGTCCAGTCGACGTTCTTATCGGCGGCGCTCGCTTCCAGGCGTGCGTCCTCCACCACTTCATTCAGCAGCGTGGTCAGATCGATGGGCTCCAGAGGCAGCGTCGGCTTGTAGGAGCGCAACTGCGACAGCTGCAACATCTGGCCGATCAGAATATCCAGACGCTCGGCTTCCAGCTCGATGCGGTCCAGCTGTTTGACGATGTCTGCCTGCGGCCGGCGCGCCAGGCCCGAAGCGACGCGCAGGCGGGCCAACGGAGAGCGCAGCTCATGCGACATCGCGCGCAATAGATCTTCTCTCGACGCGATCAGAGTACGGATGTGATCCGCCATCGCATCGAAGTCCCGCGCCAGCACGCCGAGCTCGTCCCGACGACTGGAAAACTCCTGCCCGACGCGCTCATCGAGATTGCCCGCCGCAAGCGAGCGCGCACTGGACTGCAAACGTTCCAGCGGCTTGCTGATGTAATGAGCCAGCCACCAGCACACCAGGCCGCTGATGACCAGCGCGAATGCGAACACGACCAGGCGCACGTCCGATGCCTGCAACGGACTGATCGGCGAGCGCTGCCCGATCATCACGGTGTACACCGTGCCGTCGCGATCGGTGAACAGCGGCGTCAGCAGCAGAGGATCGTCGCGGCCATTCGGCGGCGGCTCGCGACCGAAGTAACCTGCGTCCTTCAAGCGGTTCGCGTAGCTGCGATAGGTCGGCGGCAGCGGTCGCTGCAGAATGTCCTGGCCGTCGGGACGCACGACGTAGATGTGCCGGCCGGGATAGCGGTCTTCGGCGTTCTCGATCCAGGCATACAGATCCTTCATGCCGCCGACCAGCAGCCGGTTCGACGCCTCCGAAGCCAGCTGTCGAATGTTCGGCGAGACGGTCTGATCGCGCTGGAAGCGATACCAGGCCACCGCCGCCGTCGTGGCGAGCACCAGTAGCGTCGCCACCCAGAAGGACAGAAAGATGCGAAGGAACAGCGAGCGCACGGCGGTCTCGGCGGGCTCTAGGCGGAGCGCTCAGACACGCTGCTCGGCACGCACTTCACCAGTAGCGATCAGCACATAGCCCGCACCACGAATGCTGCGAATCTCGGGCAGACCGTTCTCACCGAGGCCAAGCTTACGCCGCAGGTTGCTCACGTGAGTATCGATGCTCCGGTCATACGGGGTGAGGCGACGGCCGAGCACCCGCTCTGTCAGCGACTCACGCGACTGCACCTGCCCGACCGCTCGCATCAAAACTTCGAGCAGGCGCAGTTCGGTGCCGGTCAGCCGCACCGACTGACCGGACAATGTGACTTCGAAGGTCGCCGGATCGAGGCGCAATGGCCCGACGCTCACTGGATGTGCCGGTGTATCGGCATCACGCGGCGAAAAGCGCCGTAGCACGGCACGCACGCGAGCCACCAGCTCGCGCGGATTGAACGGCTTCGAAAGGTAATCGTCGGCGCCCAGCTCCAGGCCAACGATGCGATCCACGTCGGCGCCATGCGCCGTCAACATGATGACGGGCACCGACAGGCTGTGCCGCAACCGACGCAGCACCTCGAAGCCGCTCAGCGACGGCAGCATCACATCGAGGATCACCAGATCGAAGGGATGCGAATCGCCGGTCAGGCGATCCAGCGCCTCGGCGCCGTCGCGGACGATGGACACCTGAAAACCCTCGCCGGTCAGATACTCGGTGAGCATCTGGCCCAGCTCGCGGTCGTCATCAACGATCAATACGGAAGCAGGCAAGGTCATGGGCTGGACCATGGCACACCAAAAACGCGCGAGTTGCGAAGTTTCGTCAAGTTCCGCCTACAGCGGATCCGACCCGACCGACCATATTCGTTTTGCACGAATTCGTCGATGCATGCGCAGGGGGATGTCCGGCGTTTTCCGGGTCCTCGTACTCCCGCGGGATGCGCCATCCCCGCCCGGAACCGCGTTTTGCGGCTCCGCGTTCAATCCTCGTCCGGGACCAGACACAACAGACGAGACAACGCGCCTTCGAGCGACGAGGAGACGATCATGAGCAAACTGATTGCATTCCTGGCAGCGGCTGTGCTGTCCGTATCCGCATTCGCCGGCGACAAGGACAAGAAG
>Ga0182742_1004902_pt1 | contig 11709 bp, 12 predicted proteins | sample eDN5th37CBELigMG_FD_128880 | JGI IMG/M metagenome (GOLD analysis project Ga0182742, IMG submission 128880) | Enriched Miracle-Growth compost microbial communities from Emeryville, California, USA - eDNA 5th pass 37_C BE-Lig MG (version 2)... ... | reverse complement strand
CAGGTTGTAGCCGCCCTGGCGCATGCGCTCGACCACGTAGCGGTCGCCGACCTTGGTGCGCAGGAGCGGCAGGCCGCGATCGGCCAGATAGGTCTCCAGGCCGAGATTCGACATCAGCGTGGCGACCACGCCGCCGCCGGTGAGCCGCTGCTCCTCCTGCCACTGGGTGGCGATCAGCGCCAGAACCTGGTCGCCGTCGATGATCTGGCCGTGCTCGTCGACCATCACCACCCGGTCGGCGTCGCCATCCAGCGCAATGCCGAGATCGGCGCCGTGGGCGAGCACTGCGCGGGCGACATTCTCCGGATGAGTCGAGCCGCAGTCATGGTTGATGTTGAAGCCGTTCGGCGAGGTGCCGACCCGCACGACCTCCGCACCCAGTTCCCAGAACAGGTCGGGTGCGATGTGGTAGGCGGCGCCGTTGGCGCAATCGACCGCGATCTTGAGGCCGGCCAGGGTCATGCCGCGCGGAAAGCTGCTCTTCAGATACTCCACGTAACGGCCATGCGCATCGTCGATGCGCAGCGCCCTACCGAGCTCCGCAGGTCCGGCCAGCGCCGATGCGGCGTCCGCCAGGATCGCCCGCTCGATCTCCAGCTCGATCGCGTCGGACAGCTTGAAACCATCTGGCCCGAACAGCTTGATGCCGTTGTCCTGGTAGGGATTGTGAGAGGCGGAGATGACCACGCCCAGGTCGGCGCGCAGCGTGCGGGTCAGGAACGCGGCGGCAGGCGTGGGCAAAGGCCCCGCCAGCATCACGTCCATGCCCGCGGAGACGAAGCCGGCAGTGAGCGCCGGCTCGATCATGTAGCCGGACAGTCGGGTGTCCTTGGCGATCACGACCCGGTGGCGGTGGCTGCCCCGGACGAACACTCGACCCGCCGCCTGTCCCAGACGCAGCGCCATCTCGGCGGTCATCGGCCAAATGTTGGCGGTGCCCCGCACCCCATCCGTCCCGAACAGCCGCCGTTCCATGAGCCTGCGCCTCCGTCTGCGCTCCGCTACGAGATCGTCCACTTGCGGCCACGCGCAGCACAAGTCCACCCACGCAGCTTGCGCAGCAGCCATGCGATCCCGCACCGCAGCACCCATGCAACAGTGCCGGTCACGATCGGGTGATAGCATGAGATGCTCGCAGCCATTTCGGAAAAATGGCGGAGATCGTAACGGAGGGCAGCACGCGTATCATAATGCGCTATGGGCGCGGATTGCTTCTGCCGCCCAGGTGTCGCCCGCTATGATCGCTACCAATATGCGGTGACTGAAACCGGTTGGAGCGGCATCAATGGTCGAGGATGGCCGGGGGATGGTCGAGGAGTGCCGGGGCGAGATCATTCTGCCCAATGGCAAGGTCGAGCCTGCCGAACGACGCGCGCCGACGCGCGGCGAGCCGACCTACCCGCGCAGCGCCGGGCGTGTGGACGGCAGCCTGGTCAGGGATCGTCGGGTCCGACGACGGCCGCGTGACGAGACCTTGCGCGGCCGCCTGATCGACCTGAGGGGCTGACGGAGGCACACGCCGCTTCCGGTCGCGTGGTGTCCTCCGCCTGGTCCTGACCCTGACCAGCCGCCCCGGCTCCGGTCACTCGTTCGAGACCACTTCCTCGACTGGAGGCGGACGCCGGTCCAGGCCCAGGAGGAAGCATTCCGAGCTGTCGCTGCGGGTAGCATCCGGGCGGAGGATGCGCACGCTGCGGAACATGGCCTTCGCCCGCTGCTGCAAGGTGGCCTCGGCCCCGCGGACGAGCTTGATCAGCACGCTGCCGCCTTCAACCAGATGGGTCTCGGCGAATTCCAGCACCGCCTCGCCCAACTGCTCCGCGCGCAGCCGGTCCACCAGCCTGCGGCCGGTGGAGGAGGCAGCCATGTCGCTCAGCACCAGGTCGACGCCCGATCCGACCGCCGCCGCGAGGGCCGCCTCGGTCGCTTCGGCCAAAAAGTCGCCCTCGATGATGGTGACGCCGGCGATGGGCGCGATCGGCTGGAGATCGACCGCCACCACCCGGGCCTGCTTGTTCGCCGCGTACTGGCTCCACGATCCGGGTGCGGCACCCAGATCCACGACCACCATCCCAGGACGGATCAGGCCGAACCGTCGGTCGATCTCCTCCAGCTTGAACACCGAGCGTGCCCGGTAACCCTGCGCCTTGGCACGCTGCACGAACGGGTCGTTGAGCTGCCGGGTCAGCCAACGCTGCGAGGAGGCACTATGGGCCCGCGCGTCGCGCAGGCGCACCCGGGTCCGGGAGTTGCTGCCGCTCATGCGCTCACCCTCGCCTGCTCCAATCCGCCCGTCAGCGCCAGCATCTGGTGCAGTCCCTTGCCTAGCAGGTCGTTCAGGATGCCCTCGCGCACCCCGCGGTCGGCCACCTGCAGCCGCTCGATCGGCCAGATCCGGCAGACCGCCTCCAGAATCGCGCAGCCGGCCACGACCAGATCGGCCCGGCCCTTGCCGATGCAGGGGTGCGCGGCCCGCTCCGCGTTGGTCAGCGTGCGCAGATGGCGGCCCACCGTGTCGAGCACATCATAGTCGAGGGTGGTGCCGTCCACCTGGCGCCGGTCGTAGCGGCGCAGGCCCAGATGGATCGCTGCCATGGTGGTGACGGTGCCGGACGTGCCCAGCACCTGGACGCGGCCCTGGCGGTCCTGCTGCTCGTACCAGCGCACCGGCTCGAATGCGGCCAGACGCCTGGCGACGAAGCCGACCATCCGATCATAGCGTTCCGGGTCCGGCTCCGAGCCGAAGCTCTCGGACAGGGTGACCACGCCCAGCGGCAGGGACAGGGAATGCGCACCGCCGTCCTCGGGCCGGCGGAAGCGGTCCAGCCACATGAGTTCGGTCGAACCCCCGCCGATGTCGATCATCAGGAGGTGGCGCGCGGCGTGGTCGATCAGCGGCAGGCAGCCGAGCAGGGCGAGCGAGGCTTCCTCTTCCTGGTTCAGCACCTCCAGCCGGATCCCGGTCTGGCGCCGCACCCGTTCGACGAAGTCCTGGCCATTGTCCGCGCGCCGGCAGGCCTCGGTGGCCACGCAGCGCGCCCGGGTGACGCCCCGCTTCAGCATGATCCCGCGGCACACCCGGATTGCCGCGATGGTGCGGGTCATGGCGCCGTCGGACAGGCGGCCGGTATGGGCCAGGCCTTCGCCCAGCCGCACGATGCGCGAGAAGCTGTCGATGACCTCGAAGCCGCCTTCGGTTTCGCGTGCCACCAGCAGCCGGCAGTTGTTGGTGCCGAGATCCAGGGCAGCCAGGATGGGGGCGGCCCGAACTGCCGGGTCGCCCGGCTCGAGAAGGTCTTGGTCATCCTCGGCTAGCATGGGCGGGGATCATATGTCCTGGCCGTGCGCCGGCGCAATCTGCCGCGTTGCACCGCTGCTCCGCGGCCACGTGCGAAGCGGCGTCGCTTGCCGGGCCTGCCGGCTCCCTGCTACCGGCAGTGCCGGGCGAGCGGCCACGCGGCTACCGGTCGCCCCATCACGAGCCGCCGGACCGTTAGGAAGCGGCCGCCTGCCGGATACCGGGTGAAGATGAGCACGATCCGATCGACATTCGCGGCTGCCCTGCTCCTCGGGCTGACGGGCTGCTCCGGCGACGATGCGCCGCGGCCCATGGCCAGCAGCGAGCCTTACTGCCCGCGCCCCACGCTGGTCGCTGACCTCGCGGTGAGCGAGGGGCGCAGCGCCGACGGTCAGGCGGCCTGGACCGCCACGCTCGGCGATCTGCGCTCGAGCTGCGAAGCGCGCGAATTCGACTATCTGGTCGATTTCGATGTTACGGTCGATCTGCGGACCGGGCCCGGCTACGCGGGCGATCGGGTCCAGGTCGACTATTTCGTGGCAGTGACCACCGATACCGGCGAGGTGGTCGACAAGCAGACCTTCCCGGTCATCCTGCAGCCCGGCCGCAACGAGCGGCGCACCATGCGCCGGGAGACGCTGCGTCAGCGCCTGCCCTTCACACACCAGGACCAGCCGGCGATCTGGTCCGTGCTGGTCGGCTTCGAGCCGACCGAGCAGCAGGTCCGGGACCGCATCGAGCCGCTGCCGGCACTGGGTGAGGGGGCTTCGACCAGTGGCGGCCCGGGGGATGCCGGCGGCTCGCCTGGAAGTGGACAGTGACCGATCCCGGCCCTTAGAACTTCTGTACCATCCGGCCGGTGACGCTTGCCCGTCGATCGGCCGGCCACGTGGCACGTGCGGCCACCGGACCCGAACAGAGGGCCGGATCCCGCGCTGCCGCCTAGGGGGGCAGAAGATGACGGGCTTCGAGATCTTCCTTTACTTCTTGGTGATCGCCTGCGGGGTGGCCGGACTTGGCTACGGCGTGATGACGCGTGCCCAGGTCCTGGCACTCCCCGCAGGTAATGAACGGATGCAGCAGATTGCGGCCGCCATCCAGGAAGGGGCCGGTGCCTATCTGAACCGCCAGTACACCACCATCGCGATCGTGGGTGTGGTGATCCTGCTGCTGCTGCTCGTGCTGCTGGGCATCTATCCGGCCTTGGGCTTCGCGATCGGCGCCTGCCTGTCGGGTGCCGCCGGCTTCATCGGCATGAACGTGTCGGTCCGGGCCAACGTGCGCACCGCCGAGGCGGCACGCTCCGGCCTGGCGCGCGGCCTGGACGTCTCGTTCAAGGCGGGTGCCGTCACCGGCATGCTGGTGGTGGCGCTGGGCCTTCTGGGCGTGGCCCTCTATTTCGGCTTTCTGCTCGCGATCGGCGTCGACGAGCGCCGGATCCTGGAGGCGCTGGTCGGCCTGTCGTTCGGCGCGTCGCTCATCTCGATCTTCGCGCGGCTGGGTGGTGGCATCTTCACCAAGGGTGCGGATGTCGGCGCGGACCTGGTCGGCAAGGTCGAGGCCGGCATTCCCGAGGATGATCCGCGCAATCCCGCGGTGATCGCCGACAATGTCGGGGACAATGTCGGCGACTGCGCCGGCATGGCTGCCGACCTGTTCGAGACCTATGCGGTCACCATGGTGGCCACCATGCTGCTCGGTGCCATCTTCTTCGACGGCGCGCAGCAGGCGACGCTGATGCTGTTCCCGCTGGTGATAGGCGGCGCCTGCCTGCTCGCCTCGATCGCCGGCACCTACTTCGTGAAGCTCGGGCCCAGCAACGACATCATGGCCGCCCTGTACAAGGGCTTCATCGTGGCGGCGGTGATCTCGGCGGTGCTGATGCTGCTGTTCACCCTGATCATGCTGTCGGGCACCGAGTTCACGCCCACGGTCGGGCGGTCGTTCGGCTGGCTGCACGTGTTCGGCTGCACGCTGGTGGGCCTGGCCGTCACTGGTCTGCTCATGTGGATCACCGACTTCTATACCTCGACCAAGCACGCGCCGGTCCGCTCGATCGCGCGCGCCAGCGAGACCGGGCACGGCACCAACGTGATCCAGGGGCTGGCCGTCTCGATGGAAGGCACCGCCCTGCCGGTGCTGGTGATCTGCGGCGGCATCCTGGCGGGCTACCTGCTGGCCGGGATCTACGGGATCGCGGTCGCCGCCACGACTATGCTGGCGCTGACCGGCGTGGTGGTCGCCCTGGATGCCTACGGGCCGGTCACCGACAATGCGGGCGGTATCGCCGAGATGTCGGACCTGCCCAAGGAGGTCCGGGTGACCACGGACGCGCTGGACGCGGTCGGCAACACCACCAAGGCGGTCACCAAGGGCTATGCGATCGGCTCGGCGGGCCTGGCGGCGGTGGTGCTGTTCGCGGCCTATGTCCAGGACCTCGGCCACTACTTCCCACAACACGCCAACCTATCGTTCAACCTCGCCGATCCATACGTGGTGATCGGCCTGTTCGTCGGCGGGCTGCTGCCCTACCTGTTCGGTGCCATGGGCATGAAGGCGGTCGGCCGCTCGGCCGGTGCGATCGTCGAGGAGGTCCGCCGGCAGTTCCGCGAGAACGCCGGCATCATGGCCGGCACCGCCAAGCCGGACTACAGCCGGGCCGTCGACATGCTGACCAGGGCAGCGATCAAGGAGATGATCCTGCCCTCGCTCCTGCCGGTGCTGGCGCCGATCCTGCTCTACGCCGTGATCGTGGCAGTGGACAGCCAGGCCAAGGCCTTCGTGGCGCTGGGTGCCATGCTGCTCGGCACGATCGTGACCGGCATCTTCGTGGCGATCTCGATGACCACGGGTGGCGGCGCCTGGGACAATGCCAAGAAGCTGATCGAGGAAGGCCATCATGGCGGCAAGGGCTCGGAAGCACACAAGGCGGCGGTGACCGGCGACACCGTCGGCGACCCCTACAAGGACACGGCCGGGCCTGCGGTGAACCCGATGATCAAGATCATCAACATCGTGGCATTGCTGATCCTGGCCGTGCTCGGCGGCTTCGCTCCGACCTGAGCCGTCTACCGCACGCGCAGCCGGAAAGGCTGCGCGTGACAAAAAAAGGCCCGGCGGGTGCTTTCCGGCCGGGCCTTTCGTTTGACGGTCGGAATCGCGGCCGAGGTCAGCTGCCGGGTCGGCGGGAGCGCTGGCTCCAGAACGGCGGCGACCGATCGGTAGGTCCACCCTCGGAGTTGAAGCGGCCGATATTGCCCAGCAGCTGCTGGGCCAGGCTCAACTCGTTGCCGGAAGTCGGAGTGATGTCGGCGACCGGAGTGATGTCCTTCGCCTGGGACAGATCGCTCCGCGTCACGTCGGTGACCAGCCCGTCATCGCCAAAGCTGATCGCCAGCACCTGCTGGTCGGTGATCTCAGCTTGGTAGAACGACTTGCGTTCCGTCTTCTGCGCCACGTAGTACCACTCGTCGTCCTCGAAGGTGGCAAGCGCGGACGGCGAGCCCATCAGCCGGGCCACCTCCTGCTTGGAGGTGACCCCAGGCACGATGGCACCGGCCATGTCCGCATCGAACCGATGGCCGTGATTGTCGATCATCGGCGTACAGGCGGCCAGGGCCAGGAGTGCCATTGCCGGGCCTGTCAGCCGGAGCATGCGGCAGGATGTCATCGGAAAGGTCCGTCCCCCAACCATGCAGCAGGTATGCCGCCGGCCTGCGACCAGCGTCCGGGAAACTTAAGGCCATGAATTCGTCGCAGCAAGGCGGGATCGTTGCCGGCCTGCGCCGCCTGCTCGGCGGCGGGCAACGCCGGCGGACGGCCGAGCGGCTCTACGCCCAGGCGGTCGAGCGGGCGCGGCGGCCGGAGCTCTATGCCCGCATGGGCGTGGCCGACACGCCGGCCGGCCGGTACGAGATGATCGCCTGGCAGGTGCTGGTGCAACTCGCGGCACTGGGCGATCTGGGTGGCGACGGGCGCCGGCTCGGCCAGGAGATCGTCGACCGGATGTTCCTCGACATGGACCGATCCTTGCGGGAGCTGGGGGTGGGCGACCTGTCGGTGGGCCGGGAGATGCGCAAGCTGGGGGAGACCTGGCAGGCCCGCACCGAGATCGCCGAGCGGGTATTCCCGCCGGCCGGCACGGCGGTGTCCGCGAGCGCCGTGGCCGAGCTGGACCGGTTCCTGCAGAAGAATGCCGGGGAGGAGAGCAGGGTCGTCGACGGCGCCGCGCTCGCCGCAGACCTGTTCGCCATCCTGGCGGAACTGCGCGGCCGGCCGTTCCCCACCCTGCTGGCTGCGGAACCTTGACCCTCACGGAGCCGGCTCCTACCTTCCGCGCCCATCGCAGGCCGCCACCGATGCCGAGCAAAGCGGGCTGTGGGCCGTAGACGGTATTGTCGTTTCGCCATGCGTATCCATCATATGTCGAGGTCGGTGACGTGGCGGCCGGCAACGCCACGGGGGATGTGCGTGAACTCGTCGGTGGAACTCCAACGTCGCCAGAAGGTCGACCGGATCACGGCAACGCCCGTCACGGTGACGGTCGTGGCGGAGCCGGACGAGCGGGCGGCGATCGCCCGTCGCCTAGAACTGCAGGACGTGGCCTCGCTGGAGGCAGAGTGCCGGCTGGACCGTCCGCCCGCGGCAAAGGGTGTGCGGCTGCGCGGCCGCCTGCATGCCAAGGTCACCCAGACCTGCGTGGTGACGCTCGAGCCGATGCCGGTCGAGGTGGTGACGGAGTTCGAGCGCCTCTACCTGCCGGGCTGGACGCCCGAGATGGATGAGATGACGGAGACGGTGGACGCGGAGGCGCCGGACATCGAGCCGCTGGACGGCGATGTGATCGATCTGGGTGAGGCGGTGGTGGAGGAACTGTCCCTGGCGCTTGACCCCTATCCCCGGCTGCCGGGGGCGGAGCTGGATCCATCTGACGATGACGGCCGGCCCAATCCGTTTCAGGCGCTGGCCGCGCTCCGCCGGTCATGAGCCTCACCATCGCTCTCGACCTCATGGGTGGGGATGATGCACCGGCGGTTGTGATCGACGGTGCGGCACTCGCGCACAAGCGCCACGCGGACGTCGATTTCCTGCTGTTCGGGGACGAAGCGAAGGTGCGGCCCCATCTGGCCAAGTACCCGGCGCTCGCGGCGATGCCGCTGATCCACACCACGGAATTCGTCGCGGGCGACGCCAAGCCATCCCATGCCCTGCGTCAGGGCCGGCAATCGTCGATGCGGCTGGCGATCAACGCGGTGAAGGAGGGCAGGGCCGCGGCGGCGGTCTCGGCCGGCAATACCGGCGCCCTGATGGCCATGGCCAAGTTCGTGCTGAAGACCCTGCCCGGCATCGACCGGCCGGCGATCGCCGGGCCGATGCCCGCGGGCGACAAGAGCGCCATCGTGCTGGATCTGGGCGCCAACGTGGACTGCGGGGTCGAGCACCTCGTGCAGTTCGCGGTGATGGGCCATGTCTTTGCCCGGATCGTGCTGGGCCTGCCCGAGCCCAAGATCGGTCTGCTCAACATCGGCACCGAGGACCTCAAGGGCAATGAGGTGATCCGTGGAGCCGCGGCGATGCTCCGGGCCAGCCCGCTCAACCGCGACTTCTATGGTTTCGTGGAAGGCACCGACGTGACCCGCGGGGTGGTCGACGTGGTGGTCACCGACGGCTTCACCGGCAACGTCGCGCTCAAGATCGCGGAAGGTACCGCTGCGATGTACAGCTCCTTCCTGCGCCAGGCCTTCCGCTCCGACTGGCGGGCGAAGCTCGGCTACCTCCTGGCGCGGCCGGCGCTCAGCCGCGTGCGCGCCAAGCTCGATCCGCGCCGCTACAACGGCGCCATGCTGCTCGGGCTCAATGGCATCGTGGTCAAGAGCCACGGCGGCACCGATGCGGTCGGGTTCGGGCACGCGATCAACGCCGCCGTCGAGCTGGTCCGGGCCGGCACCAATGACCGAATCATCGAGGAATTGACCGCGGTTGCAGGACGGGATGCCGGTGCGCCCGCCGCGGCCGTCGGCTGAAGGTTGCCCATGCTGCGCTCGATCGTGCTCGGGATCGGCTCCTACCTGCCTGAGCGGGTGGTCACCAACGACGACATGGCCCGGATGGTCGATACCTCGGACGAGTGGATCCGGGAGCGGACCGGCATCACCCGGCGCCATTTCGCCGCGGAGGGCGAGACCAGCTCGGACCTGGCGGTCGCCGCCTCGCTGCGCGCCATCGAGGCTGCCGGGATCGACCGCAACTCGATCGATCTCGTGCTGGTGGCCACCTCCACTCCGGACAACACCTTCCCGGCCACGGCGACCGCGGTGCAGCGCAAGCTGGGCCTGCCGGTCGGCATCGCTTTCGACCTCCAGGCGGTGTGCGCGGGCTTCGCCTACGCGCTGTCCGTGGCCGACGCGCTCCTGGTCACTGGGCGGGCCCGCCGGGCGCTGGTGATCGGTGCCGAAACCTTCTCGCGCATCCTGGACTTCGAGGATCGCGGTACCTGCGTCCTGTTCGGCGACGGCGCAGGTGCCATGGTGCTGGCCGCGGCCGAACAGCCCGGCCATGTGAGCGATCGCGGCGTGCTGGCCACGGCCCTGGGCGCGGATGGCCGCCAGTACGACCATCTCTATGTCGACGGCGGCGTGTCCTCGACGAGGACCACCGGCGTGCTGCGGATGAACGGGCGGGAAGTATTCCGCCACGCGGTCCAGCGCCTGTCGGAGGCGGCGATCGAGGTGGTGGCCAAGGCCGGGCTCAGGCTCGCCGACATCGACTACCTGATCCCGCACCAGGCGAACCGGCGGATCATCGATGCGGTCGGCAAGCGCCTCGACATCGCACCCCACCAGGTGGTGGTGACCGTCGACCGCCATGCCAACACCTCTGCCGCCTCGATCCCGCTGGCGCTCGATGTCGCGGTGAAGGACGGCCGGATCGGCGAGGGCGATCTTCTGGTCCTCAACGCCATGGGCGGCGGCTTTGCCTGGGGTGCGGCACTGCTGCGCTGGTGACCTCTGGTGTCCTGGGCCGGATCCGCACAAGACTATCGCCTTTTGCGCGAACAGCGTGGCGCGGTTCCTCTTGCACTGGAGGATCGCGTTGATTTACCGTGACTTGGCGAATGGTGTTGCCGAGAGGGACGAAAGCCAGCATGGCCGATCGGACGGTCACACGAGCGCATCTGGCCGAGGCGGTGTTCCAGGAGGTCGGCCTGTCGCGCAGCGAATCGGCGGCCCTGGTGGACGAGGTGCTGGACCGGGTGTCCGACGCGCTGGTGTCCGACGGCACGGTGAAGATCTCCTCGTTCGGCACGTTCGCCGTCCGCCAGAAGGGCGAACGGCTCGGGCGCAATCCGAAGACCGGCGAGGAGGTGCCGATCCTGCCGCGCCGGGTGCTGGTGTTCCGGCCCTCCCAGGTGCTCAAGGCGCGGCTGAACGGTGAGGATCCGCCGGGCGAGGCGGACGGCGAGGCATGAGCGAGACGCTGGTCGGGTCCGGCAGCGCCGAGGAGCGCGCTTCCCGCCCGATCAAGGCCGCGAGCGCCTTCCGCACCATCAGCGAGGTCGCCGACGAGCTGGATGTCGCCCAACACGTGCTACGTTTCTGGGAAAGCAAGTTCCCCCAGGTCCGTCCGCTCAAGCGCGGCGGCGGGCGGCGTTACTACCGTCCGGAGGACATCGACCTGCTGCGGCGCATCCGCAGCCTGCTCTACGACGAGGGCTACACCATCAAGGGCGTGCAGAAGCTCCTGCGCGTCCGCCGGCGTACGGCCCCCTCGTCTACATCCGCTCCCGCCGAGCTTCCGGCCGCAGCGGAACAGCTCGTGGCCGCCCCCCCGCCCGACGACCACCCCCAGCTCCCGCCGCCGCTGTCTTTCGGCGAGCCGCAACCGTCAGCGTCGCACGAACCCGGCGGGACCGAGCGCCGCCGCCTGCTGACCGAGCTCCACGGCGAGCTCCGCCTGCTCGGCCAGATCGCACGCGATTTGTCCCGCCAGCTCAACCCGTCATTGTCGTCGCCGCAAGACGGTGCTATCGACCCACCCGCACGGAGCGTGGCGCAGCCCGGTTAGCGCACCAGTCTGGGGGACTGGGGGTCGCGAGTTCAAATCTCGCCGCTCCGACCAAGCTTTTCAAAGGCTAGCGCTCTCAGGGTCGCCAGGGAGAACGCTTCTGGCGACCATATGGCGACCTTCGGGCTTCCAAGGCCCAGCCTTATTCTGCAAGCTGGTGCCGCCTAGTCCGTTTACGCGGGTCGCCCCAGCTCACTGCCGTCACCGATCATAGATGTGGCTCTTGAGGCACAGGCGGCTGCATCAAGCGGCGGCTGGTAGCCTAGAGCATTTCAGGTTTAGTTAGCTGCATAGCCAGCATTCTGGAGGTAGTTGGCGCATTCAGTAGTGCTGAAGGTGGCGAGCTG
>Ga0182742_1004899_pt1 | contig 11719 bp, 13 predicted proteins | sample eDN5th37CBELigMG_FD_128880 | JGI IMG/M metagenome (GOLD analysis project Ga0182742, IMG submission 128880) | Enriched Miracle-Growth compost microbial communities from Emeryville, California, USA - eDNA 5th pass 37_C BE-Lig MG (version 2)... ... | reverse complement strand
GGAGTCGAAATAGATCGAATCGCCTTCGCCAAGCAGCGCATCCTCGCCATCGACGTTCAGAGCAAGCTGCCCGCTTATCACGAAGATGACCTCCGCGCCGGGATGGCTGTGCGGGACAGGTGATTCCGACCGCGGCTCAAACTCCGCATAGAATGCTTCCATCCGACGGTCCGCGACTGGAAAGTCGAGACTCTCGAAGAAGTAAGAGGGCGAGTCGTCGCCCGGACGTTCCGGCAGGCGCACGCGATCCTTTTTTCGCACAATCGCCAAGGTGGGCCGCTCGGCCGACTTGGTGAAGAAATGCTCGAGCCCGACGCCAAAGACCATCGCAATCCGCAGCAATGTCGGCAACGTCGGGAACAGCTGGCCTCGTTCGATCTTCGAAAGCATCCCTGGCGATAGCCCGGTGTGCTCACCGAGTTGAACAAGGGCGAGGTCCTTCTTCTGGCGCAGCGCCCGGATTTTGGCGCCGATGCCGTAGGACTCGAGGCCAGCGGTCAGAGTTTCCGAGAGCACCGGTCCCTCCTTTCTTTTACTCATGCGCAAAATAGCATCCACCTGTTTTCTTGAGAAGATAATTATTATTCTCATCACGAGAATGTGCGCAACGTGCAAATTAATTATCTTTATATGACAATCACGTCGTGGCGTAAACGGGCTGCGAGCGCAACGGCCGAAGAGGCCGACCTCAACACAGGAGCAACTTGAAATGAGTTCGAAACTTGTGAAACTCGCGGCTGCGGCCGCAATGACGATCGGCTTGGCGCTGGGAAGCTTCAACGCCTATGCCGAAGACAAGGATATCGTTGATACCGCGGTCGCAGCGGGTCAGTTCAATACGCTTGCCACGGCTCTCACTGCCGCCGGGCTCGTCGACACGCTGAAGGGTCCCGGACCATTCACGGTGTTAGCGCCAACCGACGCGGCCTTCGCCAAGCTGCCCGCTGGCACGGTCGACAGCCTTCTTAAGCCGGAAAACAAGGCGAAGCTGACCGCGATCCTCACCTACCACGTCGTGCCGGGCAAGGTGATGGCTGCCGATGTCGTGAAGCTGAAAGAGGCCAAGACCGTCAACGGGGCAATGGTGAAGATCAAGGTCAACGGTAGCAACGTCATGGTCAACGATGCCAAGGTCACCGCAACCGACATTGCGGCCTCAAACGGCGTCATCCACGTTATCGACACCGTTGTTCTCCCGCCAAACGGATAACACGACCTGCCGGGCAGCCGTTTTCCTCAGGCTGCCCGGCGTATTGAGTCAACGGATATCCGAACCGGGCCAATTAAACCTCATCAAATGGAGCGTTCGATGAAACCTCTCAATATCCTAACCCTCATCCTCGTCATCGTTGGTGGATTGAACTGGGGCCTTGTTGGCCTTTTCAACTTCGACCTCGTTGCGGCCATTCTCGGGACCGGCTCCCTGCTTTCGCGGATTGTCTACATTCTTGTCGGCGTTTCGGCGGTGTGGCAACTGATCCCGCTTGCCGGCGCATTCGGCAGCGCCGAGTCGATGGCTCACCGCGGCAGCGTATCGCGGTAGTGGCATAGCCCCGCCGCGGGTTCGTCGTGGCGGGGCCCCATCTGCGGAGCAGCATTATATGCCAAGGGGCAAGCAGACGATCTTGGCCAGCGACAGGATGCAGCGGGGTTACCGCTACGTATTGAGCGAGCCGGCGGGTCGCAATTTTCACACCGGCTTCGAACCCGAGCTGACGCCCAAGGAGATGCTTTGCCTCGGAGTTTTTGGCGGCAAATATATGACCGATTGTCGTGATGAATTCCCTTCCGACTGGTTCACCGAAGCGAAACTGTCGTCCAAATCGTACGATGCATCACTGAATTTTTTCGGCGTCAGAGCGAGCCAGCGGCTTTCTGTCTGGCGTGAGAGAGGATGGATTCATCCCGACGACCCTCGCGGGTGGTTTCAATGGTACTGCCGCTACTACATGGGTCGCAGGTTGCCGGAAGAGGATCTGCGGCAGATTGGCCGTTGGCGCGCCATGAGCCGCCACGTCGGGCAAATTCGGCGGAATTGCGAACCGGGCGATCTCGGCTGCCGAAGACGGCAACGCCAGGCTCTTTTGCATTGGGCATATGACAGTAGAGCGCTGTGACTTTGGGTGCAGCCTCGATTGCGATCAAAGGCAGGAATGAGAAAGAAAGGCATGTGGTGGATCATTCTTGCCGGCATCGTGGTGATCGCGGGCGCCTTTTGGGGTAGCATTGTGAGCAATGTCGAACACCCGAAATACAAGATCGTCGCAAGCTATCGCAGCATCGAGATTCGGGACTATGGGGCGATGATCGTCGCGGAGGTTGAGGTCGCTGGTGAGCGGGACACTGCGATCAGCGCGGGCTTCCGAATCCTCGCGAACTACATCTTTGGCAATAATCTGTCTTCGCGGAAGGTGGCGATGACAGCGCCGGTGACTCAACAGCTAGACGAAAAGATCGCGATGACGGCGCCGGTGACGCAGGTGGGCAAAGGAAATTCCTGGCAGGTGCGTTTCGTCATGCCCGCCAGCTACACATTAGCGACCCTTCCCAAACCGAACGATCCTACCGTCAAAATACGAGAGATCGAAGCTAAACGCTTTGCGGTGATACGCTTTTCTGGCTTGGCGGGCGGGGATAGTCTGCAGCGCAAGACAGATCAACTAACGAAGTTCATGATGGAGAAGAAGATGGTGCCCGCTTCGTCTCCCATCTACGCGTTCTACAACCCACCGTGGACACTTCCGTTCATGCGCCGCAACGAGATCATGATCGAAGTAGGTCGTTAGGTCGCGCGCCGTCGTCTCTCGAGCTACGGGTTGCAGACGGTTCCCCGAGCCGCACTCAAGTGGAGACGCCAATATGACGCCGAACATCGAGCCTGTCGAGACCGCGCTCGGCGGCAGGACCATCGCGGAAGCGTTGCAGGATACCACCCAGTCGAACGGTGCGCAGCTTCTGGCAATGGGAGGATTTGGTCATTCCCGCATCCGCGGCTTTGTTCTTGGTGGTGCGACGAAGGGTATCCTAAACCAACTGCGACTCCCAATTCTACTGTGGCATTGATTTCGAACGTATCGGGGGTGCATCAAAAGTGACCGGGCTCCTTCCTGAAGCTTATGGATTTAAAGCCGAACCGGAACCAGTGTGGTTCATGGGAAGCGGCACTGCATCCGCGGGAATGCCACGCATACCATTCCTCGTATCCTCGAAAATGGAGAATGGCGGCGGGAAGTAGGTAAAAGTCGAGAAGGCTGCCAACTGGATGATGAGTGCGCCAATGCCCATATGCCGAAGCTTATCGAGCGCTTGCGATTGAAGCAGCCATATGGATATCAACTGACTGCAGGCCACCGCAATCACGAAGATGGTGATGTCCAGAGCAAGCCAGTTTCTCCCGATGAAGCTTGTGTAGCCGTAGAAGAGAGAGACGATCAGCAGCGGCGCGACAAAAAGTGCCAAGCCCTTGGCAGCCCAGTAACGCTCTGCATCCAATCGGCCTGACCAAGATTCGAGGGACGCCCAAAGAAGCCCAGGCCAAAATGCTAGCTTAAGGTGCTCCCATACGGATTCGTTGACCGCGGCCACGATTGCGACAGGCGTCCAGTAGCCGGACCATCCGAACGCAAAGTGTAACGCTGAACCATACACTATGATGAAAGGTATTCCAAGCACCCCCCAGATCGCAACCGAATCTCTCATGGCGGTTTTCATCTTCTCACGGTCGAGCGGTAGCTGATCGGGTTCTGTATATGCCGTCCTCGCGCTTTCATGCGCGTTGCGGCCGACTGGGCCAGCGCGCGCCCCGAGCGCCTTTCCCAGGAGAGCCTACCAGTGCTGAAGAGGCCTACATCATGACCGAAGACAAGTCGTGTTCGCTAGCCCCACAGTGACGGATGAGGCGCTTCTACCAAAGGGCCAGAATGGTGCTCGTTATCTCGAATCCGTTGCGGTAACGGCGGCTCTTGTGCGGTACAGGCTCCACAGGATGCCCACCGCTATAATCGTGAGGGTCAGTCACGTTCGATTATCATGTCGAGCGTGGGTACACGCTGACATCGCCGTCGTCCGCGATCAGGCCTAGCTTGAACTGGATAGAGCGTGGCCGAGCTGGCGCTATACACAAGGTCGCGCCAGTTGATCGATCAGCCAGTTCCCGTACAGGTCGCCTTCGGCAGCGTGGTGCAGCACATGCAGCCGTATCGAGAGAAGCTCCTGATGCTCCATTGACTGAAGCTTCCAGTGTAGCCGCGCTATCGAATTTCGATGTCAAAACGTAGAGTAAATTTCAACGTTACAGCTCAACATTCCTCACATCATGCAGCCAACACCAGTTAGAAGTTCGTTGGCCTTCTTCTTCTGGTCGGCATTCAGAGCAGCGTAGAGATTTGATAGCGCCGGTTTGACCGCTTTAAGTGCGGAAACCCGGCTCTCCATCGTTGTGATGTGGGCATCGAGCCGTTCGACCGGCGTGTCCCCCTCAAATACTACCCGCATGGACTGCCACATGCCCTGCATGCTTTGCAGGTTACTTTTAAGCGCTTCAGCGTAGGCATCCCATGGCGTCTTCTGGGCATCGGTAATGTTCAGTTCGGCTTTCAAAAAGGCGATGCGCCCGTCTGCGAAGGACGACATATGGCCGTCAGGAGCGTCCCACATCGGACAGCCGCCCATCATGCTGGGACCATACCCAAAGCCTCGGCGGCCGTACCCCGGTCCGTACATCATCCCAGGCCCATGTCCGGGGCTCATCATGCCAGGACCATAGCCCTGACCGTACATCATCCTAGCATCATATCCTGAATCCTTTTTTTCCGACTGGGCCATCGTTGCCGATGAAGCGATCCAAGTCGTTGACGCAACAGCAATAGCGAGCATGACGCCAAAGATAGATTGCTTGGACATGAACGTCTCCCATTCATATATTTTTCATTTTGATAGCTGGCTTCCACCGCCTGAGTATTGATTCAGCTCAAATCCAGGCCGCTCCGCTCTATGATTGTTTTGTCTTTTCAATTGCAATCGCGGTGTTGCTGACCTTAGCGGAGCGAATCCCCTCCAGGTACACGCGGTCATTTGAGTTCCTGAACACTGTTCCCATAGCCTGCCGCTCGGGTCGGCTTGCGACTCCGGCGAGCGTTCACGATTGCTTGACCTTGGAAAACGGCCTTGCCGACGTCGCTGCAGGTTACGATGCTGACCACCACCCGTGAGGGCATCGAAGGTGCGGAAGCCGATCGGGTAACTGTATCGATAGGAGATCATCGTGGCGGAGGGTACCACTGCCAAGAACGCGTCGGTTGTCATGGCGAATATCGGCCCGCTGCTACCCGACCTCGAAGCGCTGTACAAAGACATCCACGCTCATCCTGAACTGTCGATGCAGGAGACGCGAACGGCCGGCATCGCTGCCGACAGGCTCAAAAAGGCTGGCTTTGAGGTGACGGCCGGCGTCGGTAAGACGGGCGTGGTCGGCGTGCTCCGAAACGGCGACGGGCCGACAGTCATGCTGCGCGCGGACATGGACGCACTGCCGATCGCCGAGACCACCGGCCTTGACTACGCCAGCAAGGTTACGGCGACTGACGCCGCCGGCAAAACCGTGCCGGTCGGCCATATGTGCGGACACGACATGCATGTCGCTTGGCTGGTGGGTGCGGCGACTTTGCTGTCTCAGAAGCGCGATGCCTGGAAGGGCACGCTGATGACGGTTTTCCAGCCGGGCGAGGAAACTGCGCAAGGTGCGCAGGCGATGATCGACGATGGGCTGCTGAAACGCTTCCCCGTACCTGACGTCGTGCTTGGCCAGCACGTTATGGTCGGGCCGGCCGGCACGGTCGCCGGAAGTGCCGGACCGATCACCTCCGCGGCGGACAGCTTGCAAATCCGACTATTCGGACGCGGCGCACACGGATCGATGCCTCAGGCCAGCATCGATCCGGTGGTCATGGCGGCCTCTGTCGTCCTGCGGCTGCAAACCATCGTGTCCCGCGAGGTTGCTGCGACCGAGGCGGCCGTGGTGACAGTCGGCGTGCTACAGGCGGGCACGAAGGAAAACGTCATTCCAGACGAGGCGGTCATCAAGCTCAACGTCCGCACCTTCGACGCCAGCGTTCGCAAGCATGTGCTTGCCGCGATCGAGCGGATCGTCAACGCCGAGGCAGAGGCATCCGGCGCTCCACGCAAACCCGAGATCACGCCACTCGACCGCTACCCGCTGAACGTCAACGACGAGACTGCAAGCAACCGGATCGTCGAGGCGTTTCGCGACTACTTCTCGCCTGAAAGAGTGAAGCATACGGGTCCCGCTCCGGCCAGCGAGGATTTCGGCTGCTTCGGTACCGCGTGGCAGGTGCCGTCGGTGTTCTGGTTCGTCGGAGGGAACGACCCCAAGAGATACAACAAAGCCAAGGCCGAGGGGAAGCTGAACGACCTCCCGGTCAATCACAGCCCGAAATTCGCGCCGATCCTGCATCCGACACTGGAGACCGGCGTCGAAGCGATGGTCGTGGGCGCCCTGGCATGGCTCGGCGAATAAAAGGCAGTCTGAGCTGTTGGGCGCTATTTGTGCTTTCGCTCCGGTGCGCTGGCTAGTGCGAAAGGGGTCGCATTGATTACCATCGAAACCGCCGTGCGAATAATGGATCTTGGCGGCACCTTTGTTTTCGCCATCAGCGGGGCGGTTGCCGCCGTCAATCGCCGGCTCGACATCTTCGGCATCCTCGTCCTGTCCTTCGTCGCCGGCAATTTCGGCGGCATTACCCGCGACGTGCTGATCGGCGCGGTGCCGCCCGCCGCCTTGACCGATGGCCGCTACCTGCTGGTCTCTGTCCTGGCGGGGCTCGTCACTTTCTTCCTCTATGCAGGCGTCGACAGGCTGCACACGCCTGTTCTTCTGTTCGATGCTGTGGGATTGGCCTTCTTCGCTGTCGCCGGGGCGCAAAAGGCGATCGAGTTCGGATTGAGCCCGGTGATGTCGGCTCTTCTGGGCATGTTGACCGGCATTGGCGGAGGCATGATGCGAGACGTTCTTCTTACGGAGATCCCGCAGGTATTACGTTCGGACCTTTATGCGGTCGCTGCACTGGCCGGAGCGTCCATCGTGGTGATCGGCCATATGCTAGGTGCACCCTATGGTATCTCGGCAATTGCAGGAGGAGCCATGTGTTTCGGTTTCCGCTTTGGGGCAATCAGGTACGGTTGGCGCCTGCCTGTCGCGCATCTGTCCGCGCGAGATCGCGCCGGCGCGAACCGTTCGGATGACGGAAAGCCGTACTGAAGTCGATGCGCATGGCCCACCATACGCGCAACCGGAACGGTCGCTGCCTGGTTCGGGTCAGACTTTCTGCCGATTTTTCGTTGGATGCCGCCCCCTTGCCGGCCAGGGCAAGGCTATCAAACCCAACACGCGGCGCGCCGCTGATCAAGTCGCCGGTCTCCGTCACCGTGGTGGCCCGCATTTGGGCCGACCCTCATGATAGCCGGGCCGACAGAGGCGCGGCAATCGCAAGAAACCATGGGCTCGACGCTCCATTCCCGCCTGCGCGATAATAAAGGCAACGCAAGGGACGTCGGGGTCGGACGACTGTTTCCCGAAGAGCTAGCAGGAATCGCCTTAGCCGAGGGGAGATGAGGCGCATGGAAACGACACTGACCGATCGCTTCAAGACCGCTATCCTGCTCATGGCTGCGACCGGCCTGATTGCGGGACTTGCGTTCTACTTCACTGACCAACCCGACGTTGCGAACCTGGTCTGGATCGCCGGCGTCGTTCCGGCACTTGCTGCGCTCGTGGTCGAGATCCTTCGCAGCATTGGGCGCGGCGAAGTCGGACTGGATATCGTTGCCGCGCTCTCCATGTCGGCAGCACTCGTCTTCGGCGAGACCCTCGCAGCGGCGGTCGTCGCGGTGATGTATTCGGGCGGCACCTTCCTCGAAGCCTTCGCCGAGGGCCGCGCCCGGCGCGAAATGCACGACCTCCTCTCCCGTGTGCCCCGGACCGCGACCCGGCATCGAAACGGTGGGCTGGAGGAGGTGCCGCTCGATGAGATCACGCCCGGTGACCGACTCCTGATCCGGCAAGGCGACGTCGTTCCAGTTGACGGCACGGTGGCCTCTGATACGGCCTTCGTCGACACCTCGGCGCTCACAGGCGAGTCGCTTCCGGTGCGTCTCGCGCGCGGGGCTGAGACCATGAGTGGCTCGACCAACGCGGGCGAGGCCTTCAATCTGATAGCGACGCGCGAGGCGAAGGACAGCACCTATGCCGGAATTGTCCGGCTGGTTGAGGAGGCGCAGGCGTCGAAGGCCCCGATGTCGCGGCTGGCCGACCGCTGGTCGCTGGGCTTTCTCGCGGTCACGGTGGGCATCGCCTTCGCTGCCTGGTGGTTCACCGGTGATCCGATCCGGGCCGTCGCCGTCCTTGTGGTTGCCACGCCGTGTCCGCTAATCCTTGCCGTGCCGGTCGCGCTGGTCGCCGGCCTGTCGCGCGCGGCGCATTTCGGCGTCCTGATCAAGGGAGCGGGCCCGCTTGAGACGATGGCGCGCATCCGCACCCTGATCCTCGACAAGACGGGCACCTTGACGGACGGTCGTCCGCAGATCGTGTCGATCGACAGCCACAGCGGCATGGCCCGGGACGACATCCTGCGCCTGGCCGCAGCGCTCGACCAGGCTTCAAAGCACCCCGTGGCGCAGGCCATCGTCGCCGCAGCGAAGGCGCGGGGCTTCACGCTGCCCGTGCCGTCAGATGTTGCCGAGATCCCAGGCGAAGGGGTCGTAGGTCATGTCGAGGGCCGCCCCGTCATCGTCGGCGGGGACGGTTTCGTGGCGTCCCGGGTCGGGCGGATGACGGGCGATCATCCCGCAAAGGGCGCCGGATCGGTCCTCGTTGCCGTGGCGGTCGATGGCCAAATGGCCGGGCACCTGGTGATGTCGGACCCCCTGCGCGAAGGCACAGGCGCCATGCTGGCGGGGCTCCGCCGCCAGGGGATCGGGCGCATCCTGCTGGCCACCGGCGACCGTGCGGATGTGGCCGAGCGCGTGACCGAGGGGCTGGGCCTTGACGGTCTGCGGGCCGGGCTGACGCCGGATCAAAAGGTCCTGCTCGTGCTATCCGAGCGCAAGCATGGGCCGGTCATGATGGTGGGCGACGGGGTTAACGATGCACCCGCTCTGGCCGCAGCCGATGTTGGCATGGCGATGGGCGCACGAGGTGCCGCTGCCTCGGCCGAAGCCGCCGACGTGGTGCTGCTCGTCGACCGGATCGACCGGCTGGGCCCGGGGATTGAGATCGCCCGGGCCTCGCGGCGGATCGCCGTAGAAAGCGTCGTCGCGGGGATCGGTCTTTCGGTGATCGGCATGATCGCGGCAGCCTATGGCTATCTTACCCCGGTGCAGGGAGCGCTCCTGCAGGAGGCAATCGACGTCGCCGTGATCCTGAACGCACTGCGCGCGCTGCGCATCACCCCCCATGAGCCCACCACATCGACACCACAGGCTGTCTCGTCCGCGCCGGCCCATATCGCGCAGGGATCTACCCCATGAGCCGTCTCTCGCATTCCGAAATCCACATGGTCCATCGCATCGGTTGGCTGCGCGCGGCCGTACTCGGTGCCAACGACGGGCTCGTCTCGACCGCGAGCTTGGTTGTGGGCGTGGCCGCAGCGGGGTCCGGAAAGCCAGAGGTCTTCATTGCCGGGCTTGCCGGGCTCGTAGCCGGCGCGATGTCCATGGCGGCTGGCGAATACGTTTCCGTCAGTTCGCAGGCCGATGCGGAGCAGGCCGACATCGAGCGCGAGACCCGGGAGTTGAAGGAAACACCCGACGCGGAGCTAGACGAACTGACCCGCATCTACATGGAGCGGGGGCTCGATGAAGAGCTCGCCCGCGAAGTTGCGATCCAACTAACCGCAAAGGACGCACTCGGCGCTCATTCGCGTGACGAACTTGGCATTTCGGTAACTGTGACTGCGCATCCAATACAGGCTGCCGTGGTGTCGGCGGCGACCTTCGCCGTCGGGGCGGTCATCCCGCTAATCATTGCGGCGCTCGTGCCGGTCGCTCAGATCACTGTTATCGTCGCGGTCACCACTCTGGTCGCGCTATCGGTGCTGGGCGGACTCGGGGCCTCAGCCGGAGGTGCGGGTATCGTCAAGGGAGCCGTTCGCGTTACCTTCTGGGGCGCGCTTGCCATGGCCGCGACTGCAGCGGTGGGGATGATCTTCGGTGTGACTGTCGGCTAGGTAGATGGCGAGTTTCTAATGGGGCCGGCACGACGACGTCAAAGCGACTCCTAAAGGACACCATTGAATCGAACAAAATACACGAAATCAATGTGCTATAGGTAGAGAAGGTTGGAAGTCAGACCCGTCCCCTCCGCCATTTCAGCCGCCGGTCAGGCAGCATGGCAACCGCGACCGGCCGACCGTTCTACGACATCGCCGCGATTATCCTGGCCGTCGCCTTGGCCGAGAAGGGGTTTTGCCCGGTGATCAGGCGCCCGTCCGCTATGGCATGGGGCAGAAACGGCAGAAGCGCCTTCTCGTAGCGGGCGCCGCGTCGTTTCATCTCTGCTTCGGCGTTGTAAGGCACCTTGCCGGCGACGCCCGCCACGACCTCTTCCGCCCAGGCGAAGCCGGTGACCCGCTTGCCGGCCACCAGCAGCGTACCATCGGTGAGCTTGACGTTGAGAAGGCCGCAATAGCCGTGGCAGACGGACGCAACGATGCCGCCCTGCTCCCAGATCGTGCGGGTCAGTCGCTGCAATCCGGCGTCGTCGGGGAAGTCCCACATCACCGCATGGCCGCCGGTGAAATAGATCGCGTCGAATTGGGACGCGTCGATATCGTCGGGCCGCGCGGTCTGCGAGAGCAGCGCCATGCGAGCGGGGTCGTTCAGCCACGCCTTGGCCGATGCGTCGAGCAGCGGCCATTTCAGAGCGCGAGGCTCCAGCGGCGACCTCCCTCCGTTGGGGCTGACGATGCGCTGCTCGTATCCCTTGGCCTCAAAGATGTCGTAGGCGTGCGTCAATTCGGAAAGCCACAGGCCGGTCGGCTCGTTCGGATCGGCATAGTGGGACACGTTCGTGACCACGTGGAGAATGCGTCGGGTCATGTGATTGTCCTTCCCTTCGGCACCTCGCCGGGCGGGCCTCGCTTCGAGCACCCGTGGTCGCCGCCCGGTGCAGGTATTATGTCAGGTGTTCTCTTTTTCGGTTCAGCCAAGCGTGGCGGTCGAAGGACGGATATCGATGCAGACAATTCTTGGCGCCTCCGGCCAGATCGGGCACGAACTCGCGGTCCATCTCAAGCGCGACTTCACCGGCGATATCCGTTTGGTGAGCCGGAATCCAAAAAAGGTGAACGATACCGACCAGCTTCACAAGGCGAACCTGCTCGATGCCGGGGACACGCTGCGTGCGGTCGAAGGCTCGGACATCGTCTATCTCACTGCCGGGCTGCCGATGGATACCAGGCTGTGGGTCGAGCAATGGCCGGCGATCATGACGAACGTAATTGACGCCTGCGCCGCGCACGGGGCGCGGCTGGTGTTCTTCGACAACACCTACATGTATCCGCAGACCGACGAGCCGCAGACGGAAGAGACCAGGTTCCATCCCTGTGGCGAAAAGGGGCGCGTTCGCGCCGCCATCGCGCGAGACTTGCTCAAGGCGATGGACCAGAAGCGCCTGAGGGCGATGATTTGCAGGGCCCCCGAATTC
>Ga0182742_1004897_pt1 | contig 11722 bp, 8 predicted proteins | sample eDN5th37CBELigMG_FD_128880 | JGI IMG/M metagenome (GOLD analysis project Ga0182742, IMG submission 128880) | Enriched Miracle-Growth compost microbial communities from Emeryville, California, USA - eDNA 5th pass 37_C BE-Lig MG (version 2)... ... | reverse complement strand
GTTTGGGGACTGGCCGGCGTGGGCGCGATCTCTCTTCGGTCGCATCGGCGGAACGCCCTGGTTCGGGCCGAACCCGGCCCATACCGCGAATCAAGCGATTCACGCAAGGAGAATTCGCTCTAGAGATTGGCTAAAAAGGCGAACGGGGGCCGGGCGCCACACGCATGCTTGGCGAGCATGGGGAGGCTCTCCCCGGGATCGCCGATCGATCTCCCGATCGGCTCCCCCGCCTGAGGCGCGTCGAGACCTGACGCATCGACGCGGTCCGGCGGCCTCGGACGCCGATCGAGAGGGAGATCGGTCGAGCCAATTTCTAATTCGCGACCGTCGCGATGGGCGAGGCGCTCGGAGAGGGCGACTCAAGGGCCGGCATGGAAAGCGCTGTCGGGTTGGCGACCACGTGGTCGCCCGCCGCCACCCCGGAGAGGACTTCGACGTAATCCGAGTCGCTGAGGCCCAACTCGACCTTCTGCCAGCGGTAGGGGAGCTGCTCCTTCTCGGTGGTCGAATCGGCGGGCACCGCCACGAACGACTTGCCGTCCACCTCGCGAACCGCCGCGATCGGCAGGCGATCAACCTGCTTGCGTTGATCGTACAGGAAGGTCACCTCGCCGCTTAGGCCGGGCCGAAGACCGTCGAAGGCCTGATCGATCGCGATCAACGCGAAGTAGACTCGGACGTCCGAGAACGGTCCGTTGACCGGCGTGGAGATGACCGTCACGTCGGTGACGGTCCCGTGGAGCTTGCGATCCGGATAGGCGTCGATCGTGACCAGGCATTTTTGACCGGGCTTGATTTGGGAGACTTTCGTCTCGTTGATCCGAGCCTTGATCCGCATCCGGTTGGGGTCGGGAAGCTGGAAGATGGGCTGGTCCTGGCGAACCGTCACGCCCTCCATGATTTGCGACTCCACGCGGCCCCAGGCGTTGGTCTGATTCACGTAGACGACGATCCCGTCGCGCGGGGCTCGGAGCGTGCAGGCGGCGATGTTCTTCTTGAGACGCGCGAGCCGCTCGGCCTCCAGGGCGAACATGGCGTCTTGGGCGAGCTTGTCGGTCAGGATCGCCGCCAGCTTGGCCTCCAGCGACTTGAGGATCTTTGGCGCGGTGAATTTCTCAAGCCGTTCGAGCATCCCCTGGGCCTCGCTCAAAACGAAATCGGCTCTCTGAAGGTCGAGTTCGTCGGCTCGAAGCTGGGCGGCCGTGCGGAGGTGTTTCGCGGCCATCCCGCGAGACCAGATGACGTTCTGCTCGGCCCGCTCCCGCTCGGTCTGGCAGGTTTGGATGTACTGGCGGATGAGTTGAAGGTCTTGGGGATAGATGCCGTCGCGGTACTCGCGATAGGTGATCTTGTTCACTTCGAGGATCGCCGCGGCCTGATCGACCCACGCCTTGGCTTGGAGGTAGCGAACCTCTTGAAGTTGAAGCTCGTCTCGGAACGCCGCGGCGTCGAGTTCGCAGACGATGTCGCCCTTCTTGACTTCCGAGCCCTCGGGCAAGATCCAGAGGATCCGGGTCGAACCCGCCCTCTCGTCCCCGCCTCCTCCTCCGCCTCTGCCGCCCCTGCCGCCGTCTTGCCCCCCGCCCGTCCCGCCCGATCTGGCGATGGTCGAACCTCCCGACGTCGCGGTGTTCTTCAGAGGCGAGTAGGGGGGCACCGTGTAGCTGAAGCTCCGAAGCTGGGGCTTCGCGCCCGCCGTGGTTCCGGCGGAGGACGATGAACCGGCGGACGAGGCCCCGCTCTTGCTCTTGGCGACCGCGCCGCCGGACGCCTTCGGGGTCGCGCCCGAGGAGGCCGCGCGGGCTTGGCCGCCTCCACCGCCGGATCGAGCCGACGGAACCGACCCGGAAGCCCCTCCGACCGTGCCGATCAAGGCTTCCACCTCGCAGCGCACGACGGTGTCGCTGGCGCTTTCGACGCTGCCGTTTTCGACGATCAGCTCAAGAATGTCGCCCCGGTCCACCTCGATCAGATCGAGCGAGACGGGCTCTTGGAACATCTCCCAAGACGGGCGATATCCACGCTCCCACGCCCAGATCAATCCAATGAGGGAAACCATGACCGTCAACGTCGCCAGCCACCCCAAGACCGGCCGTCGCTTGGAGGGCTGATCGAGCGTGAGCCGAACGCCTTGGCTGGTGTTCTTTTGCATGGGAAATCCGAGGGGAGAAGCGGGCCCGAAAGAATGGGCCGTCGAAATTGATCGCGATCGCCGGCAAGCGTGAATGGAATCTTCAACTTTATCGGCGGCTTGCGGCGAAGGTCAATGCGGTTCGCCTGGAAGCCCCGCTTCTTATCAGTATCAGCGACAAACGCGCGAGGCTCGTGCCCAAATCACGTCGCGTCGCTCGAATTTCCGGTTGGCGTCCTTTCCGGCGGCAACTCCTCTTCGGCCCGCGAGACCGTCAAAGTCAGGGACTTTGGAGCCGACAGAAGTTGGAATATCGATTTCGCGAACGCGAAGGCGGAGTTCAGGCGCTCGTCGGAAGCGGGTTGGCCGTCGGTCTCAACGCCGCCGATGACGCGAAGCCTTCGGGGCGCCACCAGCGCCGCGAATCGGGCGACGTCCCCCGCTTCGACGACATGAGGGGCGATGAGGCCCATGGGGAGTCCGCTCCAGGTCGAGGGCTCGGGGGCGACATAGCTGACCAAGCTGTTCTCGACGGTCACCGAGTCAATCCGGGGCTCGAAAGCGGCGGTCAGGATCGAGACGACGCCGATCGGGCCCATCGAATGCAAAGCGAGCGGAGGCCCGGCGAACGCTTCGGGAAGGTGTTTGCTCGAACTCCTGGCCAGCCGGTCGATTGCGTCGATCCACCCGAGCGCGTCGCCGACCCACTGACCGAGCAGGGGACGGCCCAGCCAGACGCCCCATTCCGCCTCGTTGTGGTCGGCCGCGCCGGCGACGGGGTTGGTCTCGGGTTTCAGCCTCCCCGTCGCGCGCAATTCCACGGCGCAGACGGCCCAGCCATCCCTGGTCAGCTTGTCCACTCGGTTGCGGACCCCGTCGGCGTCGAGGCCCCGATCGGCGAGAAGGACCGCGGTTCCCTTCGCCTGGGCGCCCGGTCCGGGAACCCGAAGTCGGCCGCTCAAGACGATGCCGGGCTCGGGACGGATTTCCATGGTCGTGAAATCACTTCCAGGTTCGCGCCAAAGATTCGGGGGCGGAGGGCTGGATGACGGGAGCCCGCCGAGGACGCGCTCGGCGATCTCGGCCCTCATCAAAACCGACTCGGCCTCCCAAGCTTTGGAATGATCGGGCGGGGCGGGAAGCTCGGCGAGGCGAGCCAATCCCTCGCGATGGGTGAACTCGGGGATCGTCACGATCGACTTGGGGCGGGAGGCGGCGTCGGGGTGGCAGCGGAGCAGGGCGGGGTCTTCGGTCTGAACCTCCGGCTCGGCGACCGGCCCGCCGTCGCCCCGGTCGCGAAGCCAGCGGTCAAGCCAGCCATACATGGCTTCGCGCATCGGCTGGTTGTAATCGTGGCCGGAATCGATGGCCAGAAACCGAAGTCGATCGGCCGCGTCCAGTCCTTCAAAGCGAGACCGGGCGTAGGCGATGCTTTTGGAGGCCGCCGCGACGCCGAATTGAGGAGCGTCGCGGGTGGCGCTGATGACCAAAAGGGCGCGCGGCGCCATCATGGCCAGCAGGTCGCCGGTGGTGGCGTAGGATAGGCCGCCGGGGTTGACCTCGCAGACGCAGCAGGCCGCCTCCAGATACGCCTCGTAGGTCCCAATCCCGCAGACCGGGACAATCGCTTTGAGTCGATCGTCGGTCGCTCCGGCGTAGAGGCTCTGGTTGCCTCCGCCGGACGCCCCCGTGACCGCCAGTTTTTCCGGGTCGACCTCCGGACGCGAGATCAGGTAATCCACGGCGCGGCGGTTGTCGTAAACCTGAAGACCGATCAAAGGCCGGCCGACCGTCCAAAGCCCCGCCCCGATCGGCCCCCCGTGATAGGTTCCCGGGCCGGGCTCGATGGCGCGCTCCCCCGCGCCGAAGGCGTCGACGCAGAGACAGACGTAGCCGAGCTTCGCCAGCCCCACGCAACGGACCTGAACGCCCGGGTCGATCCGCGCCCAACTCCAATGACCATGGACGTTTAGGACCGCCGGAATCCGCCCCGAAACCGACTCGGGCCGGTACAGGTTCGCCGTGACCCGAACGCCGGGACGGCTTTGGAACGTCAGACGCTCAATGACGTAGCCGTCCCGCTCGACGACTCCCAGGATCTCGGGCTCCAGGTCGCAAGGCTCTTCGGGAAAGGGACCGAGCGAGTCGCGGAGGCCGCCGGCCACTCCCCGCAATCGCTCATCCCACTGCTTTGGGGTCGTGGGCCAGGCCGTCGGTCCTCGAGCGCTGGGCGCGGATCGTTTGACGAAGGTGGCGTATCCCCCTTTTGCCGAATCATCGCCCCTGGCGTCTCGCATGGCGGAGCCTCAATTTTATACGGATGGCGCCGATCTCGCGTGTTTTGCGGACTCAAGGTTACATGCGGAGCGGAGGATGGGCAAGCGCCTGCTCCGAAGCCGGACTCGTCGGTTTGGGCGCGAGGGGGTCTTGAGGAAATTTCGAGAAAATATTCGGCTGAAGCTTGCCCAAACCGCCATCCCGTTATATTCGTTGTCGTTTCTGGCGATCGTTCGGCTTGTGTCGGTGGGCTCTCGCGATTTCTTGAGAACAAGTCTGGAATCGCGCACTAGGTTTCAGGTATCCGATGGAATTATCGTATTTGTCGGCGCGGCGACGAGAGGCGTCAGTTTGGCGTTTCTCGATGCGGCCGGCAAAGTGCGGGGCGTCGGTCGTGACCGACGTCTTGGTTCCCCGGGGGCATCGCGGAGTAAGCGGGAAGCCGTCACACCCTGGAAGGGGAGACGACGGTGGGACGCCAAGGATGAGGGGATTGGATCAAGGAGGAGCGATCAGGAAGAACAGAGCGAGTGCGTAAGGCGCATTGGGTGGATCGGTTCGCCGGCTCGGATCTGATACGCGTGGGAGGCTGACGTCTCTCGCGGGCGATGATCGGGGGTGGGGGACGGTGCGCTCCAATTGTCGCCGGACTGCGCCCAGCGAACACCGGAGCGCACCATGTTTGGGCTTTCCCAACGGCCACTCGGAGAGTGGACCGGGATCGGGTGCAAGGATGGCGGATTTCGATTTGGGCGAATGAGCGCGAGACGAGCCGGGGCGAGGCGAACAGGCAAAACTCCAAGACGGAGGCTGTTCGCGTTTTACGACGCGCTTGAAGAGCGGGCCCTGATGGCGACGGCCGGATATGACTACGTTCTCTCCGGTCACAAATGGGCCAATCCCTCCAGGATCACCTACAGCATCCCGCCCGACGGCGTTCTCTGGGATTCCGGGACCAACGTGCTCAACGCCACGCTGAACGCGAAGTTCGGCGGGGCCTGGCATCGGGAACTCGCCAGAGCCCTGGCCACTTGGCAGTCGGCGGCGAACATCAACATCGTGCCAGCTCCCGACGGCCCCTACAATTGGAACAGCTTGGGGCTGTCTCAAGGCGACCCGAAATTCGGCGACATCCGGATCGCCGGATATCCCTTCACGGGCAAGGACAAGACTCTCGCCCAGGCCTATTTCCCACCGCCCCAGGGGGCGACGGCCGGTGGCGAGATCGGCATCAACACCAACATGTCGTTTCAGATCAACGGCCAGTACGATTTTTACAGCGTGCTGCTCCATGAAACGGGTCATTCGCTCGGCCTGAACCATACCGAGAGCACAACCTCGGTGATGTCCGCGACGTATGGCGGGATTCGTTCCGGGTTGACCGCGGGGGACATCGCGGGGATCCAGGCAATCTACGGCGCTCGCCAGCTCGACGCTTACCAAAGCCAGGGTCTCGGTCTGAGCGCGAACCTGCCGATCGACCTGACGTCGGGGTTGTCGTCGGCGAACACGACGACCGTCTCGTTCGCGTCGCTGACCAAGATCGGCGACGCCGAGTGGTTCAGCTTCGTCGCTCCAACATACGCCTCGGGCTCGTGGAGCGTGACGGCCGGCGCGGCGAACGTCAGTCTGCTCAGCCCCGAAGTCACGGTGTACGACGCCTCGATGACCCCCTTGGCCAAGGCGAGCGACCCGTCGGCCTGGTCGAACAACGCGACGGCGACCGTTTCGTCCATCGTCCCCGGCCAGCGATACTTTGTGATGGTGAAAGGCGCCACCAACGACGTCTTCTCCGTCGGCGCGTACAACCTGACGGTGGCGTTGCCCGGCAACCCCCAGGCCGTTCAGCCGACACCCACGCCCGTTCCGACGCCCATCATTCCAACCCCGACGCCCAACCCTTGGCCGACGCCTCCTCCGGCGGTCCCCACCCCGCCGGCGCCGTCGGTCAACGCGAACGCCGCGACCCCATTGCCCGATCGGCTCGAGTCGAACGACGTGATCAGCGCGGCGACGCGGCTTGGCCGGGTCACTCAGACCACGGTGACGGGGTTGTCCCTGCACTCGGCCGCCGACGTGGACTACTTCCACTTCCAGATCAACGCGGCCGGGACGTTTCAGATCTCCGCCGACGGGGCCGCGGTCCAGGTTCTCAACCCTCGGGGCGGACTGGTCGCCCAGGGGATCGGCTCCGTGAGTGTGTCGCTGCCCAGAAACGCCTCGGTTTACGCGCGCGTCGCGTCCGCCAATTCCGCGCCTTTGGCCCAATACGGGCTTTCGATCGCCCATCAACCTCAGGCTCGCCCGACGCCGCCTCCCCGAGCGCCGCTTCCCCGGGCGCCGCTTCCCCGGGCGCCATTTCCCCGAGCCCCGTTTCCCCGGGCGCCGCTTCCCCGATTCGCGTTTCCCCGATTCGCGCTCCGAATGGTCGCCCCGCCGACGACGGGACCCGGATTTGCTCGACTGGAGGTCGCCGACGCCTCTTGGCTTCCCCCAGCTTGGAGCAACCGCATGAGGGTCGCCCCGGTGATTTAATTTTCGGGGGCTTGCGCGCCAACCCATGTATCTCCGGCGCCCAAGTTGCTAATTTGAGGCGAGGGACAACATGTGGTAGCCTGGGCGGCCCGAACCGAGAAACGGCCATGCAAGGCGCGCATCGCCCCGAGACCTTGTGGTTCGGGGCGATCGATTCGGCCGCTTGGCCACGGATTCGAATACTATCGGAGCAATGTCCATGGCAGAGTATACCTTGCCTCCCTTGCCTTACGACTTTGGCGCGCTGGAGCCGCACATTGACGCCAAGACGATGGAGATTCACCACGGCAAGCACCACGCCGCGTACGTGAACAACCTCAACGCCGCGCTGAAGGACCATCCCGAGCATCAGGGCAAGAAGATCGAAGACCTGATCGCGAACCTCGACGCCCTGCCCGAGGCGATTCGGACGGCCGTTCGAAACAACGGCGGCGGGCACGCCAACCACTCCCTCTTCTGGCAGATCATCGGCCCCGGCCAAGGGGGCGAGCCCAAGGGAGCGCTCTCCCAGGCCATCGCCATGGAGTTGGGGGGCTTCGAGGCGTTCAAGGAGGCGTTCGCCAAGGCCGCGGCCACCCGGTTCGGCTCGGGCTGGGCCTGGCTCTGCCTCGGCAAGGACGGCAAGCTCTCCGTCTGCTCGCTGCCGAATCAAGACAGTCCCTACATGGAGGGCCGGACCCCGATTCTCGGCCTCGACGTGTGGGAGCACGCCTATTACCTGAAGTACCAGAACCGGCGGCCCGACTACATCTCCGCCTTCTGGAACGTCGTCAATTGGGATGAGGTCGGCCGGCGGTACGAGGCCGCCAAGGGCTGATCCCGAGTCGGGACCATTCGCCGCTCCCCTCCGTCGTTGAGGGGGGCGGCTCCCCTTGACCCACCTCCGGTCGCGGTTATGATCCGAACGCCCCGACGCCTCCGCGCTGACGGCGTTGGGCTCTGGCGACGCGCCTCCGTTGATGGATGGCTCACCTTCGCCGATCCCGGCGGAACGGCCTCGCGGCGCGGTGAACGGAATTGTCCAGCGCCATGATTTATGTGGAGGGCGAGCCGATGGATTGGCCCCGCGCTTTCAGCTCGCGACGGTTGGTTGAGGGATTCCTCCTCGCGTCGGTCGTCCTTGTTGGGACGGGTTGCCGAAGCACAAGGAGCGAAGTTCCCGCCGCGAAGCCTTACGCGAGGACCGGCGACCAACTTCCGGCGGTCGGCTTCAGCTCCGAGCCTCGGACAACACCGGGCGGGGCCATGGTCGACTCGCACAACGCCGCGCCAGGCGGCTTGGTGGACGATCAGTTGACGCCGGCCAACTCGCCCGCCTCGATCTACGGGACGCCGACCGCCGGCGACCGGCTCCCCACGCCGACCTCCAACCGTTACGGCTCTCCCGGCAGCTCGGGGCTCGACCCATCGGACGGCGGCGGGACCGCGGCCCTTGGAAACGCCCTGATGGAGTCCGGCGATTCCACCGCCGACTTGCTGAAGGGAGACCCGAACGTCCGGAAGGCGGCGGGTTCGCCTCAATAAAAGACCCAGGAACGCTTCGTCAAATGACCGCCGGGCTTCAGGTTCTGTTCGAAGACGAGCACTGTCTGGCGGTCTTGAAGCCGGCCGGCCAACCGTCGCAGGGGACGTGGGCGCCGCCTGGCGAGACGACGCTCGAGCAGGACGTCCGCCGCCATCTCAACCCCGACGCGCCCGAGTTGGCGTATGTGGGGATCGTCCACCGTCTGGATCGGCCGGTCTCGGGCGTCATTCTATGGGCGAAGACCCTCAAGGCCGCGCGGAGGCTGTCCGGCCAGTTCGAGAAGCGGCGGGTGGTCAAGGAATACTGGGCGATCGTCGAGATGGACGACGAGGCGGCGCGGCCCGACGGGTCCAAGGCCCTTCCTCCACCGGGCGACGTCTGGACCGACTGGTTGACGAGGAGGACGGGGACATCCGGCCTCATCGAGGTGGCGGAGCCCGAATCACCGGGCGCCCGCGAGGCCGTGACGCGCGTCAACATCGACTCGGCGATTCGATTGCCGGCCGGGGTTCGTTGGCTGCGGCTCTGGCCGGAGACGGGACGGACGCACCAGCTTCGCGTTCAGGCCGCCGCGCGCGGGACTCCGATCCTGGGCGACGCCGCTTACGGCGCCAAGGGAGACTTCGCCCCCGGCATCGCGCTGCACGCTCGGGCGCTTCGGGCGAGCCACCCGATCACCGGGGAGCCGCTGACGCTCTCGGCGGGGCCGCCGCGATCCTGGGAGGAGGATTGGGGGATCGTCCTGGACGCGGGCCACGGCGCGGCCGAATAACGGCGGCTCCGGTCCCGCGCCTCCGCGGCTTGGCCCGTTCGGCGGTTACTCCGCGCCGATCTCGAGGATCTTGAGCTTCAGCGTTCCCTTGGGGATGGGAACTTCGACCTCCTCGCCGAGCTTCTTGCCGACGAGGCCCTGACCGATCGGGCTGGTGATGAGGATCTTGTTGTTGTCGTAATCCTCTTCGCCGGGGCCGACGAGGATGAAGTCCTCCTCCTCGGCCAGGTCCATGTCGAGGACGCGGACCTTGGAGCCGAAGACGACGCGGTCGGTGGGCAGGGTGGTCTTGTCGACGATGTAGGCCCGACCGAGCTTGTCCTGAAGGTCGTTGATCCGGGCTTGTAGCATCCCCTGGGCTTCGACGGCGGCGTCGAACTCGGCGTTTTCCGAGAGGTCGCCGAAGTCGCGAGCCGTGGCGATCTGCTCGGCGATTCGGGACATGTCCTCATTTTTCATCTGGTCGAGCTTGGCCTTGAGCTTGTCATAGCCTGTCTTCGACATCGGAATGCGGTCCGTGGTGGACATGCCGATCTACTCCCATCATCGTCACGGGTGTAAGGCGTCGCGACCAGGTCACCGACGCGGACTCGTGGGGCAATTGGACGAATCAAAGACCAAGGCGTTCGCGCGGCCTCGGATCGATCGTAATCACCGAATCAACTTCGCGCCGGGGGGGACGTCGCTCCGTCCTCCGCCCGGTCCTTGGAAATGTCCAGGAGTGACGCAAACCGGGATCCGGCCCTCGAATTTCGCTTCGGGCCTCGTCCCAAACTCGCCGGGCAAAAAAAAACGAGACGAATCGCGGGGTGGAGCCCCGACCGTATTCGTCCGCCATTATTCAAGCCTAGTAATCCCCCAATGGGGAAGCAAGCCCAACCGCCGGGATCTCGTCGACGAGTTTGCGGGGTAAGACGGCAAGCCGCGCGGTCGGTTGGGCGGACGCTTCGGACGCGATCGTCCGCCCGCTCGACGGCGCGGCTTGGGGAAGGAGGCCGATTGGGTCGGGTCACTCGTGCCGCAGGGCTTCGATCGGATCCATCATGGCCGCCCTTCGGGCCGGGTAGAGGCCGAAGAGGATGCCGACGGCGACCGAGATGCTGAACGACAAGAGGATCGAGCCGCCCGTGACGAACGCCTTTTGGTCGGGGATGAAGTAGACGATCATGCGCGGGATGACGATCCCGAGGGTCACGCCCAAGACGCCGCCGACGCCCGAGAGAACCACCGTCTCGATCAGGAACTGCTGGGTGATGTCTCTCCGCTTGGCGCCGAGGGCCCGACGGATGCCGATCTCGCGGGTTCGCTCGGTCACGGTCGCCAGCATGATGTTCATGATGCCGATGCCGCCGACCAAGAGCGAGATGGCCGCGATGGTTCCCAGGATGATGCTGAACTGCCGGGCTTGTCGCTGGGCCTCAAGAAGCAGGTCGTAAGGGACCGTCATCTCGACGTCCTTCTTGGGGTGCTTCGGCTCGTAGGCCGCCTTGATGATCGGCACGGTCGGCTGGACCTCGGCGATCGAGCCGACCTGAAGCGTGACCTGCGAGAGCTGGGTCTCCTCGGCCTCCATCGAGCCGGAGCGGTTGTTGACGATCTTCTCGCCGAACCGGACGCGGCAGGTGTTCAGCGGGATGTAAACGTCTTTGTTGAAATCCTGCGCGGCGAGGCTGCCGCCGATGCCCGCGGAGCTGGCCCGCTGTTTGGTCACGCCGACGACCGTGTAGTAATCGGAGCCGAGCTTGATCGACATCCCGATCGGATCCTCATAGGGGAAGAGGGTCGAGGCGGTCGTCGCGGCGAGCACGGCGTAGTTTTGGTACTTCTCGTTGTCGGCCGCGGTCAGGAACCGCCCGCGCTCGATTTCGAGCATGTTGAAATCGGCGTAGTCCTCCGTCGTGCCGACGACGCGGCCGTCGAGGGCGTGTTGCAGGCGGCGGACCTGCTTGCGGACTTCTCGGATCGGCAAGGCTTTGCGGATCGTGGGGACGGTGGCCATGATCCGGTCGTAATCGCTGTACTTAAGCCCGTAGTTGAGGATGCGCGAGGGGCGGCCGGCGCTGGCCTGGGCCTCGTCGCTCGGCTTGACGGAGCGGATGATGATGTTGGTGGCGCCAAGAGCCTGGATCCGCTCCTGGGCGTCTCGGCTGGAGCCCTCGGCGATCGCCAGCATGGAGATGACCGCCGCGACGCCGAAGACGATGCCCAAGACCGTCAGGCCCGATCGCAGCTTGTGCAAAAGCAGGCTTTTCATGCCGAGCGTCAGCCCGCGCCAAATGCGTCGCATGAAGTCGATTCCTTTATGTTCGATGGTGGATGATGGCGCGCGGTCGATCGAGGCGAAGGGGAACGAGGACGGCGAGCCCCGGGCGCTTTAGGCGAGCGACTCCTGGGCCGCCATCATGCGGGGGCTCGGCCTGTCTTCGATGATTTGGCCGTCCCGCATTCGGATGATCCGCTTGGCGTGCTCGGCGATGTCGTC
>Ga0182742_1004895_pt1 | contig 11728 bp, 12 predicted proteins | sample eDN5th37CBELigMG_FD_128880 | JGI IMG/M metagenome (GOLD analysis project Ga0182742, IMG submission 128880) | Enriched Miracle-Growth compost microbial communities from Emeryville, California, USA - eDNA 5th pass 37_C BE-Lig MG (version 2)... ... | reverse complement strand
CTATCACGAGCCGGTCAGCCGGGCGGAGATCGAGGCGATCCGCGGCGTGCAGACGGCGAGCGGCACGCTGGACGTGCTGATGGAGGCAGGCTGGGTGCGGGTCGCCGGGCGGCGCGAGGTGCCGGGGCGCCCGGTGATCTACGCCACAACGCCCGAATTCCTGTCCCACTTCGGCCTCGCCAGCCGGCGGGAGCTGCCGGGGCTGGACGAACTGAAGGCAGCTGGCCTGCTGGACCCGGTGGACGAGGCCTATGAGGAGCTGGTCGGAGGGCAGGGGCCGGCGGAACAGGGCGGAAGGACGAATGAGGCAGGTGAGGAAGCCGCTGTCATCACCTCGTCAGATTCTGCGCCGCTGGAAAAACGCAGGGAAAGTGCCTAGACTCAGGCCGCACGCTTTCGGAGAATCCCCGTGAATATCGGTCCGTTCCAGATCCTGATCATCGCGCTCGTCATCCTCGTCCTGTTCGGCCGGGGCCGGATCAGCGAGATGATGGGCGACTTCGGCAAGGGCGTGAAGAGCTTCCGCCAGGGCCTCAATGAAGACGACAAGCCGGCCGCTCAGGCCGCGGCGCCGCGTATCGAAGGGCCCGCGCACGAGGCAAAGCCGGCCGCTGAAGCCGCTGCCGAGGTCCGCCCGGTCGACAAGACCGCCGGCTGATCCGAATAGAGCTGGGCGCCGCCCATGTTCGATATTGGCGCGACCGAGCTTCTGCTGATCGTGGTGGTGGCGGTGGTCGTCATCGGCCCGAAGGACCTGCCGCTTGCGCTGCGGACCGCGGGCAAGTGGATCGGCAAGATGCGCCGCCTCTCCAACCATTTCCGCTCCGGGCTCGATGCCATGATCCGCGAGGCGGAGATGGAGGAGATGGAGAAGAAGTGGCGCGAGCAGAACGAGCGGATCATGCGCGAGCATCCCGCGGACGCGCCGCCGGAGGTTGAGCGGACGGGCGCGCTGCCCGCCTCTTCCCCGCCTGCTGCCGCGCCAGCCGCAATGACGCCCCTGCCAGCGCCCACGCCTGGTTCGGCGGAGGCTGCGGTTCCGGCCAGCACCACCGCCCCCGCAACGCCTGACCAGCCGCGGGCTGATGCCGATGCGCAGCCCGCGCACGGGGAGACGCGGGCGTGAAGCCGTTCAGCATCAAGGACATCGACGACACGCAGGCGCCGCTGCTGGAGCACCTGATCGAGCTGCGCACGCGGCTGGTGCGCGCGGTTGCCGCGCTGGCCGTGGCCTTCGCCGTCTGCCTCTATTTCGCGGACGACATCTTCGCCCTGCTGGTGCGCCCGCTGGCGAACGCCTTCCCGGAAGGGCAGGGGCGGCTGGTCTACACCAAGCTTTACGAAGCCTTCTTCGTGGAGATCAAGGTGGCGTTGTTCGCCGCCTTCTTCGTCAGCTTCCCGATCATCGCCAACCAGCTTTGGGCCTTCATCGCGCCCGGCCTGTATGCGCGTGAGAAGAAGGCCTTCCTCCCGTTCCTGATCGCCACGCCGATCCTGTTCACGCTGGGCGCGAGCCTTGCCTATTTCATGGTGATGCCGACGGCCTTCCGCTGGTTCCTCGGCTTCGAGGGCACCACGGCGGGCCTGCCGCAGGAAGCGCTGCCCGCGATGGGCGAGTACCTTTCGCTGGTGATGCACTTCATCCTGGCATTCGGGATCAGCTTCCTGCTGCCGGTGCTGCTGTTGCTGCTGAACCGCGCGGGGCTGGTTTCCCGCGACCAGCTGGCGACGTCGCGCCGCTATGTCATCGTTGGCATCTTCATCGTCGCCGCGGTGATCACGCCGCCGGACGTGATCTCACAGCTTCTGCTGGCGGTGCCGCTGCTGGCGCTGTTCGAAGGATCGCTGGTGCTGATGCGCTTGAGCGAGCGCAAGGCGCAACGGGAGGCCGACGTTGCGAGCACTAGCCCCGGCGAACCGGCAGCGGAGGGCGAGCAGCCGACCGGCTGACCCGCTTCAGCGCCCCGGCGCGTCCGCAGCTCGGGCGGCGGGCGCCACGTCATAGACCTTCTGCCCACCGATCCAGGTTTGCAGCACCTGCACATTGCGCAGCTCTTCGGCGCTGGCGGACAGTGGATCGCGGTCCAGCACCAGGAAATCGGCGCGCTGGCCTTCCTCCAGCTGGCCGAAGCGCCGCTCCGCAAAACCGGCGAAGGCCGCTGCGGCGGTGTAGGCCGCCAGCGCCTGCTCCGGCGAGACGCGCTGCTGCGGTTGCCAGCCGCCCTCCGGCTGACCCGCCGCATCCTGCCGGCTGATCGCGACGGCCATGCCCGCGAAGGGATCGGCCGGCTCCACAGGCGAGTCCGATCCGAAGGCCAGAGGGGCACCGGCCTCCAGCATGCTCTTCCAGGCATAGGCGCCTTCGATGCGGGTGGGGCCCAGCCGTGCTTCCGCCATCACGCGATCGGACGCCTGATGCAGCGGCTGCATCGAGGCGATGATCCCATGCTGACCGAACCGGCGGATATCCTGCGGATCAACCACCTGAGCGTGCTCGATCCTCCAGCGGCGGTCCTCCTTGTAGTCCTCCGAAAGCTCTTCGACAGCCGACAGCGCCTCGGCATTGGCGGCATCGCCGATGGCGTGGATGGCCACCTGGAAGTTGTCCATCGCCGCACGGCTCATCAGGTTGCGCAGCTGAGTGCCGTCCAGCAAGGCGAGGCCCCGCTCTCGCGGCGCATCGGCATAAGGTTGCTTCAGCAGCGCCCCGCGGGAGCCGAGAGCGCCGTCGAGGAACAGCTTGATGCCGTTCAGCCGCAGCCGATCCTCATACAGCCAAGGCGTGGGCCCGGAGCCGCCGATCAGCAGCATGTTCGGCACGCTGTCCGCATAGGCCATGATGCGCATCCGCAGCCGCCCGCTGTCGCCTGCGCGGCGGAAGGTCATCCAATCCTCGATGCTGGTGCCCATGTCGGCGACGGCCGTGACGCCATTGCGGACAAGCAGCTCCTGCGCCTCGTGCAAAGCGAGGTCGCGATCTTCCGGGCGCGGCGGGGGAACGTGCCGCTCGACCAAGGAGGTGGCGGCGTCGACCAGCACGCCGGAAGGAGCACGAAAGCCGGCCGTGCGCTCGATCCGGCCGCCCGCTGGGTCCTGCGTCTCGGCGGTGACGCCCGCCGCAGCGAGGGCGGCGCTGTTGGCCCATCCGGCATGGCCGTCCACCCGCATCAGCCAAACCGGCCTGTCGCTAGCCGCCGCGTCCAGCTCGGCAGCGGTGGGGAAGCGACCGAGCCCCCAGCGCTCCTGGTTCCAGCCGCGCCCGACCAGCCACGGCCGGTCTGGATTGGCGGCGGCATAGGCGGCGATCTTCGCTTGCGCCTCTTCCAGCGAATTCGTGTCGGACAGGTCCAGCGTCAGCTGCGCGAGGCCGAGGCCCATGACGTGCAGGTGAGCATCGATCATGCCGGGGATGACGGTCCGGCCTCGGCCGTCCTCGCGAAAGTCCACGCCCTCCGGCCGCCGTTCGCGACGCGTGAGGATGCGGGCGATCTTCCCGTCATCGTCGATCACCATCGCGGCAAAGCGGGTGACCCTACCCTGCCGGTCAACGGAGATGCCGTTGATGTTGTCGACCAGCGTGTCGGCCCATGCCGAGCCGGGGGCCATCAGTGCGAGGGCGCCAAGCGCCGTGCCGAGCAGGCGCGCCTTCATCGCTCGCCCTCCGGAAGGTGGCGGATGAGGGCGCTGGTGTCCTGCCGCCCGCCGCCTTTCGCCTGAACGGCGGCGTAGAACTGGTCGACCAGCGCGGTAACCGGCATCGGAACGCCGGATGCGCGCCCGGTCTCCAGCGCGATGGCGAGGTCCTTGCGCATCCAATCGATCGCGAAGCCGAAGTCGAACTCCCCCTTCGTCATGGTGTCCCAGCGATTCTCCATCTGCCAGCTCTGCGCAGCCCCGCCGGAGATCGCCTCCAGCACCCTGGCGAGATCAAGCTCCTGCGCCTGGGCGAAGCGGACGGCTTCGGAGAGGCCGGCAAGCGTGCCCGCAATGCAGATCTGGTTCACCGCTTTGGCGCTCTGCCCTGCGCCTGCCTCACCAATATGGACGATGCGGGCGGCATAGGCCTCCAGCACCGGACGCGCGCGTTCCATCGCCTCCGCCGTGCCGCCGCACATGATGGAAAGGCGCCCGGCCTCGGCCCCGGCCTGCCCGCCGGAGACGGGAGCATCCAGAGCCAGCACGCCACGCGACTCGGCCGCACCGGCGATGCGGCGCGCAATGCCGGGGGAAACGGTTGTGTGATCGACCAGCAGCGCCCCGCGTTCCATCGCCGCCAGAGCGCCACCGTCGCCCAGCAGCACTTCCGCAAGATCCTGGTCGTTGCCCACGCAGCTCAACACCACCTGCGCGCCGCGCGCGGCGTCTGCGGGGGAGGGAGCGCTCGCCACGTCCAGCCCCTCCGCCCGGTGGCGCTCCAGCCATGCTTGCGCGCGGGAGGCGGTGCGGTTGTATACGGTGATCCGATGGCCTGCGCGGGCGAGGTGGCCCGCCATCGGCCCGCCCATGACGCCAAGGCCGATGAAGGCGATCTGCATGCTCTGATTCATGCCCCGCCACCTGCCGCTTCGCACGGCCCAAGGCAATCTTTGCCGCTGACGTTTCCCTTGAGCGCCGTTTTCCGTTACGGCCCGCGCACTATGGACGGGACGCAGACCCTCGAGAGCACGCTGGCGCTGGAAGACATCCGGGCCGCGGCAGATCGCATCGCCGGCGCCGTGGTGCGCACGCCGACACATCTCAGCCGGACCCTGTCCGAGATTACCGGCGCAGAGATCTGGCTGAAGTTCGAGAACCAGCAGTTCACCGCCGCCTACAAGGAGCGCGGGGCGCTCAACGCATTGCTGCTGATGGACCCTGAGCAGCGCGAGCGGGGCGTGATCGCCGCGTCGGCCGGCAACCACGCACAGGGCCTGTCCTATCACGGGCGGCGGCTGGGCGTGCCCGTCACCATCGTCATGCCCAAGACCACGCCGACCGTGAAGATCATGCAGACGGAAAGCGTCGGTGGTCACGTGGTGCTGGAAGGCGAAACGTTCGACGAGGCCTATGCCCACGCCCGCAAGCTGGAGCGGGAACTGGGGCTGACCTTCGTTCATCCTTTCGATCATCCGCATGTCGCCGCAGGGCAAGGCACTGTCGCGCTGGAGATGTTCGAGGAAGCGCCCGATCTCGACGTGATCGTCGTGCCGATCGGTGGCGGCGGGTTGATCTCCGGCATGGGCACGGTGGCCAAGGCGCGCCCCGCGCCGGTCGAGGTCGTCGGGGTCCAGGCGAAGCTCTACCCCTCCAGCTATGCGCGCGTGAAGGGCGAGGCGATGGTCTGCGGCGGCGATACGCTGGCCGAAGGCATCGCGGTGAAGGAGCCGGGGGCGTTCACCAGCCGCATCATCGACAAGGTCGTCGATGACATCGTGCTCGTCTCCGAACCGGATCTGGAGCAGGCCGTGGCGCTGCTGTTGCAGATCGAGAAAACGGTTGTGGAAGGCGCAGGCGCGGCAGGGCTGGCCGCGGTGCTCGCCCACCCTGAACGCTTCGCCGGCCGCAAGGTGGGGCTGGTGCTCTGCGGCGGCAATATCGACACGCGGCTGCTGACGAACGTGCTGCTGCGCGACCTCGCCCGCTCCGGCCGGCTTGCGCGCCTCAGGATCACGCTGCAGGATCGGCCGGGAGCGCTGTACAAGGTGATGCGCGAGTTCGACGATCACAACGTCAACATCCTGGAGATCTACCACCAGCGCATCTTCACCAGCCTGCCGGCCAAGGGGCTGGTCACGGACATCGAGTGCGAAGCACGCGACCGTGACCAGATCGAGCAATTGGTCAGCGCGCTGCAAAAGCGCGGCTATTCCGTGAATCGGGTGGAGTTGAACTGACCCGGATTGGGGCGGTTGGCGCCAAAAATCCCCACGCGCTTCAGATTCCCGCTGTCGTGGGATCGATTCAGGGTTAATAGGTTTGGGTTGGTGGGGCCTGTAGTCTAAACCCTAGTGGCGACTCCCGCTCAACCGTTTGGAAGAGGACCGCCAGTGACGTGACGGCAGCCGTACGCTTCCCCCGCTTCTTCGTGACCAGCCCTGCGCCGTGTCCTTATCTTCCGGGCCGGACCGAACGTAAGGTGTTCACCGAGCTCAAGGGGCCGCATGCGGAGGCGCTGAACGATGCGCTTGGGCGGATCGGCTTCCGCCGCAGCCAGACTGTTGCCTATCGCCCCAGCTGCCACGATTGCCGCGCCTGTGTCTCCGTGCGGGTGGTGACGGGCGAGTTTGCGCCTTCCAGCGGCCAGAAGCGGGTGCTGAAGCGCAATGCCGACCTGATCGTGAATGAGTGTCGACCTTGGGCGACCTCAGAGCAGTTCTCGCTGCTGCAGCTTTATCTCGCCAGCCGGCACCCCGGCGGTGGCATGGCGGCGATGGACGAGATGGATTACGCCGACATGGTCGAACACACCTCAGTGTCGAGCCATGTGGTTGAATATCGCGAACGCGGTGAAGATGGGGAGCCGGGCCGGCTGGTCGGCGCGTGCCTGACGGATCGTCAGGCGGACGGGCTCTCGATGATCTACAGCTTTTACGACCCTGCCGACGCGACGCGCCAGGGCCTCGGCAACTTCATCATTCTCGACCATATTCGCCGCGCGGCCGAGCAGGGCCTGCCTTACGTCTATCTCGGCTATTGGGTGCACGGCTCCCAGCGGATGCAGTACAAGATCCGCTTCCGCCCGCTGGAGCGGTTGGGCCAAGCCGGGTGGGAGCGCATCTCCGACGTGGAGCAGGCATCGCTTATCGCCGCCGTCTCCGCCGCTCCCCGGGAATCCGCGCCATGCGTCGAAGGCGGATGCAAGGATGGCGCCCCGCTGGACCAGCGGCAGTACAAGCTGGGCTGATCCGTCGCGGAGATTGAGAAGGTCGGTTCAACCGTTCCACGGCCCCCGGCCATGAAACACTCGCGCCCGATCCATGGTTCATGCCGGACCGAGGTCTGAGGGCACGGACAGGATGGGGCGGCTCAGGTTTTCATGCGGTAGAGTTTGGCCTCCGCGGACCGGCGGCGCGTGAGGCCCGCCATCACCCGCCCTCCGGCCTTGTTCCAGCGAGCGAATTCGGCAGCGGCGCCCTCGTAGTCACCGGCCTTGTGCTTGCGCGTCAGTGTCGCACTGTGGATCGCGCCTGTGTTGTAGTGAAAGCTCACCAGCGCATCGAACTGGTTCTGGGTGGTAGGCGCGTTCTCCAGTGCCCGCAGCACGTCCTTGGCATGGCGAGCGACGTCCTCTTCAAGACGTTCGTCGCATTGGGACTGGTTCCAGCAGGTGTTCGGGCCGATGCCGGAACCGGTCGCGCCCCAGCCGATGGTCCAGACGCCCGCGGGGCACAGATAGGCCTCAACGGTGCCGTCCTGGCGGATGCGCGCGCACCCTTCGAACTCCTTGATCAGCTCGATCCCCCGTTCGCTGATAGTGTGCGGCGGCCCATCGGGATCCGGGTTGTCCGGCCGCAGGGCGCTGTCGATGGCCCTGTCCAGCGCGGCCACCTCATCCTGCTGAAAGCCGCGGCCGAGCATCACTCGCACCGTATCGAAGATCTGCTTGCGCTCCACGTACATTGGCCCTCGGCAATTAGGAATCGAGGTGCTCCCACTAGGGGGACGCGAGCACGGTAGGAAAATGGTTTCTAGAGAGAATGAACAGAGCCTGATAGGTTAGCGGTGGCACTCCTCCTGACGATGAAGGCGGACATGGCATCAGGCTCAATAGGCGAAGGCGGCGCCAGCCCCATGAAAAAGGGGCGTCCGGATCGCTCCGGACGCCCCTTCTGTAGGCAGCAGTTCCTGAAAGGATCAGGAGCTGTAATACATGTCGAACTCGACCGGGCTCGGCGTGGTCTCGAAGCGAAGCACTTCCGGCCACTTGAGGTCCATGTACGCTTCGATCTGGTCGGCGGTGAACACGTCGCCCTTCAGCAGGAACTCGTGGTCCGCCTTCAGCGCCAGCAGCGCCTCGCGAAGCGAACCGCACACGGTCGGCACTTCGGCGAGCTCGGCCGGCGGCAGGTCGTACAGGTTCTTGTCGATCGCCTCGCCCGGATGAATGCGGTTCTGGATGCCGTCCAGGCCCGCCATCAGCAGCGCGGCGTAGCACAGATAGGGATTGGCCATCGCGTCCGGGAAGCGGAACTCCACGCGGCGGCTCTTCTCGCCCGTGCCGTAGGGGATACGGCAGGAGGCGGAGCGGTTGCGCGCCGAATAGGCCAGCAGCACCGGCGCTTCGAAGCCCGGCACCAGCCGCTTGTAGCTGTTGGTGGTCGGGTTGGTGAAGGCGTTCAGCGCCTTGGCGTGCTTGATGACGCCGCCGATGAAGTAGAGGCAGGTGTCGGACAGGCCGGCATAGCCGTTACCGGCGAAGGTCGGCTTGCCATTCTCCCAGATCGACATGTGCGTGTGCATGCCGGAGCCGTTGTCGGACTTGATCGGCTTCGGCATGAAGGTCGCCGTCTTGCCATAGGCATTGGCGACCATCTGCACGACATACTTGTAGATCTGCATGCGGTCGGCCGTCTGCACCAGCGTGCCGAAGGTCAGGCCCAGCTCATGCTGCGCGGCCGCCACCTCATGGTGGTGCTTGTCGCAGGGCAGGCCCATTTCGAGCATGGTGTTGACCATCTCGGCGCGGATATCGACCGCGGAATCGACCGGCGCGACCGGGAAATAGCCACCCTTGGCGCGCGGACGGTGGGCCAGGTTGCCGCCGTCCATCTCGGTGCCGGTGTTGGTCGGCAGCTCGATATCGTCGATCTGGAAGCCGGAGCCGGCATAGCCGTCCTCGAACCGCACGTCGTCGAACATGAAGAACTCGGCCTCAGGCCCGACATAGATCGTGTCGCCGATGCCGGTGGTCTTGAGGTAGGCCTCGGCGCGCTTGGCGGTGGAGCGGGGGTCGCGCGTGTAGAGCTCGCCCGTGGAGGGCTCGACCACGTCGCAGAAGATGATCATCATCGGCGTGGCGCTGAAGGGATCGACATAGACCTCTTCCAGGTCCGGCTTCAGGACCATGTCGGACTCGTTGATCGTCTTCCAGCCCTCGATGGAAGAGCCGTCGAACATCAGCCCTTCTTCAAGCTCGTCCTCGCCCAGCACGCTCGCGACCATGGTCAGGTGCTGCCACTTGCCCTTGGGATCGGTGAAGCGAAGATCGACCCATTCGATCTCCTCGTCCTTGATCCGCTTCACGATTTCCGATGCACTGGACATGATGTTCCTTCCTTAGAAAACTGTTGAAAGCCGGTCCGTGGTCCTGCCTGGCAGACCCGTCGCGGGAGCGGCTATAGGGTAGGGCGGGATCAGATCGCGGCGTCATCCCTCTCGCCGGTGCGGATGCGCAAGGCGGTCTCGACCGGCGTGACGAAGATCTTGCCGTCGCCGATGCGCCCGGTCTGCGCCGCGGCGGCGATCGCCTCCAGCACCGCCTCCACCAGCGTTTCCGGCACGACGACCTCCAGCTTCACCTTCGGCAGGAAGTCGACGACATATTCGGCGCCGCGATACAGCTCCGTATGGCCCTTTTGCCGGCCGAAGCCCTTCGCCTCCGTCACGGTAATGCCGGACACGCCCACTTCGTGCAGCGCCTCCTTCACCTCATCCAGCTTGAACGGCTTAATGATCGCTTCGATCTTCTTCACGTGATCCCGACGCCCCCAAAAGCTCCGAATGCCGGGCGCGCTTCGCCCGGCGATCCTCACCGCCCCTGCCACATCTCCATCAAGAATCGTGCCAGAGCGCGGTTGAAGGAGTAGACAAATGACGACGTGGGCGAAAGGGCTGTTTCCCGAGAGGCCAGCTGCTGAGGATGGATAGGGCCAGCGACCGGCCGCCACTCACTTCAGACCGCTCCTGCTCAATAGTCAGGCAAGCGCTGCCTGATTTGTAAGCAGCTAGAGGCGCAGCCCTGTCGTCTCGTCCAGCCCCGCCATCAGATTGAGCGACTGGATCGCCGCGCCGCTTGCCCCCTTGCCGAGATTGTCGAGCAGCGCGACCAGCCGCGCCTGCGACCCATCAGCGGACCCGAAGACGAACAGTTCCAGCGCGTCATTCCCCGCGTCGGAGGCGCGCAGCAGCATCTCGCCACTCTCCGGTGCGGTGCCCATGCGCACCACCGGGCTGCCGGCATAGAACTCTGCCAGCGCTTCCCGCAGCGCATCAGGCGTTCCAACGCCCGGCATGGAGAACAGAGGCAGGGGCACTTCAACCACCATGCCGCGATGGGCCGGAATGACGGCGGGCGTGAACAGCGGCGGCACGGAAAGCCCGCAACGCTGCTGCATCTCCGGCACGTGTTTGTGGCCCAGCGTCAGCGCATATCCACGCCACGCAATGTCTCGGTCCTCCTGGAACCGCTCGATCAGCGCCTTGCCGCCGCCGGAATAACCGGAAACCGCGTTGCAGGTGTAGGGCCAATCAGCCGGCAGCAGCTCCGCCCGCACCAGCGGGGCGAGGAGGGCGATGAACCCGGTGGAATAGCAGCCGGGATTGCTGACGCGACCAGCCTGCGCGACCTCCTCACGCCCGGACACTTCCGGAAATCCGTACACCCAGCCTGGTGCCGTGCGGTGCGCGGTGGACGCGTCGATCACGCGCGTGCCGCTGCCCGGCTCGATCATCGCCACGGATTCGCGCGCGGCATCGTCCGGCAGGCACAGGATGGCGAAATCGGCCGTGTTCAGCGCCTCTGCCCGCGCGGCCGGATCCTTGCGCCGCGCATCGTCCAGCGTCAGAAGCTCGAACTCCTCGCGTCCCTCCAGCCGCTCGCGGATTTCAAGCCCCGTGGTGCCGGCCGCACCATCGATGAAGACCGTCCGCGCCATCAGGCCAGCTGCTCCAGCCGGTCCGTCCGGACATAGCCGACCGGCCCTTCGAGAGAGAGGCAGCCCCACGCCCAGCCATTGCTCACTTCCAGCACTTCGAAGCTGTCCCCTTCCATCAGCGTGCACAGCTCCTCCGCGCCCTCTCCGGGGCCGGAATAGAGCGGCGCCCCGCCGGGCATCACGATACGCGGCTGGGGCACGGCATAATGCGGCACGAAATAGCGGCCCGCGAGAGCGACGTGCGCCAGATCCCCCCGCAGCGGCAGCGAGCCGGGGGCAGGGCGAGCGCGTGGCCCGGTCAGCGCATAATCGCCGTGCGAATGGCTGGCGCTCTCCCGACTCTCGCCATGGTCGGGGCTTTCGATCTCTCCGGCAGGGGACATTTGCGGGCGATTAGACGGGGGGAGGCGGGTCGGCAAGCGTGGAGGAACACCTGCGGTAACCCCCGCTCAGCCGAACCGTGCCTGCAGCATATGCCACGCCGCGCGCAGGCCCAGCGCATCTCCGCCCTTCGGCCGTCCGGGCTTGGGGTTTGGCCGCCAGGCAAAGGTATCGAAATGCGCCCAATCGATCGGGGCGCCATCAGCATCCTTGCCCACGAACTTGTCGAGGAACAGAGCCGCCACGCTCGCGCCCGCGAAAGGGTTGGCGTGGGCGTTGTTGGTATCCGCGATGTCGGATTTCAGCCATTCGCCGTAGGCTTCGTGCAGCGGAAGCCGCCAGCACTCATCGTCATGCGCCTTGCCCTCGGCCAGCAGCGCGTCGGCCGTCTCATCCCTGCGGGCGAACAGAGCCGGCAAGTCTGGCCCCACCGCAACACGTGCCGCGCCGGTCAGCGTCGCGAAATCGAGGATCAGCGCGGGGTTTTCCTCGCT
>Ga0182742_1004894_pt1 | contig 11728 bp, 10 predicted proteins | sample eDN5th37CBELigMG_FD_128880 | JGI IMG/M metagenome (GOLD analysis project Ga0182742, IMG submission 128880) | Enriched Miracle-Growth compost microbial communities from Emeryville, California, USA - eDNA 5th pass 37_C BE-Lig MG (version 2)... ... | reverse complement strand
TAAACAGCAGCGACCAGGTTTACATGGATGTCCCTTTTACTTATATAAATTCCGAAGTATGACTGAATGGAAGGATAGTAGCGGAAAACTCCTTCCTGATTCAGAGCGGCTGACAAACTTGGGAGCATTTATAAGAAAGTATAGTTTGGACGAACTTCCACAATTAATAAATATAGTAAAAGGGGATCTGAGTCTAGTAGGGCCAAGACCCCTTTTAATGGAATATCTTCCGTTGTATACAGAGGAACAGGCAATAAGGCATCATGTTAAACCAGGAATAACTGGCTGGGCACAAGTGAATGGGCGAAATGCGATCTCTTGGGAGGAAAAGTTTGAATTGGATGTATGGTATGTCAATCATCACAACCTCTTCCTAGATTTAAAAATCATCTGGTCAACTTTTAAAAAGGTTATTCGATCTGAGGGAGTCAATTTGAATGAGCCTGATTTCGAAGGAACGAAGAAAAAAGAAAGAGAGAGTGTTTAATATGATGAAAACGTCAACGAATAAAAGAATCTTTCTTTCTTCGCCCCATATGAGTGGTGCTGAAATGGACTATATTAAAGCGGCATTTGAATCCAATTGGATTGCACCGTTAGGACCAAATGTGGATGCGTTTGAAAAAGAGATAGCTGATTATGTGGGAGTCAAGGGGGCTGTTGCGGTGAGTTCGGGAACTGCAGCCATCCACTTGGCTCTTTCTTTATTGGATGTGAATAGAGGAGATATTGTTTTTTGCTCCAGCTTGACCTTTGTCGCAACGGCTAACCCGATTCTTTATCTTGGAGCCGAACCAATCTTTATTGATTCTGAGCCAGAAACTTGGAATATGTCTCCAACTGCTCTAGAACATGCTTTCAAAGATGCGGTGAAAAACAACAAGCTACCAAAAGCTGTGATTATTGTTCATCTGTACGGTCAACCTGCCAAAATGGATGAACTTATTTCGATTTGTAAAAGCTACGATGTGCCCATTATTGAAGATGCTGCAGAATCACTAGGTTCCTTCTATAAGGGGAAAGCAAGTGGGAGCTTTGGAGATTTAGGTATTTATTCTTTTAATGGGAATAAGATTATTACGACATCAGGTGGTGGGATGCTGGTATCTAACCATCCAGAATTCTTACATAAAGCAAGATTCTTAGCAACCCAAGCAAAGGATCCAGCACCGCATTATCAGCATAGTCAAATAGGATACAACTATCGCTTAAGTAATATTTTAGCTGGAATTGGTAGAAGCCAAATGATGGTATTGGATAGTAGAGTCAGAAAAAGAAGAGCGATTTACAACACCTATTTTCAAGAATTATCTCATCTCCCGGGGATTTCCTTTATGCCCGAATTAGAAAATACACGCTCCAATAGATGGCTGACGGCACTCACTATTCATGAAGAAGTAGCCGGGGTATCCAATAAAGAGCTGTTGAACGCCCTTGAATTGGAAAATATTGAAGCAAGGCCTGTATGGAAGCCACTGCATATGCAGCCGCTATTTGAGAGAAATAAATATTTTCCTCACGATGAGGATGAAAGTGTTTCTGAATCCCTATTTGAAAGAGGAATTTGCTTGCCATCCGGGTCTAATATGACGGAAGAGGAGAAACGGAGAGTGGTTGATTGTGTGACGAAAGTGATGGATTGAGGAATGCGAACGTCTCATACGAATGTAGTGGCAAAGAAAAAATAATGGAATAATAACGAACTAAAATCTACTAATATACCATTATTGGAGGAGCTTATGAACGAAACAGTCAGTTTAGTGGAGTTGATCTTGAAGCTTAGGAAAAGGTGGAAGATTATATTACTATTCACGATCATCGCCCCGATTATCAGCGGATGCATTACTTATTATCTCCTTACTCCAATTTATCAAGGAACAACCTTGCTCTTGGTAAATCAAAAAACATCTGAAACACAGATTGATCTGAGTCAATTGAGTGACAATGTAGAGTTAATCAATACGTACAGTGTCATTATCAAAAGCCCTGCCATATTAGGTAAAGTCATCGATGATTTGGAGCTTTCTCAAAGTGTCGAAGAGTTAAATCAGAAAATCTCGATTAATAGTCAAGAAAATTCACAGGTCTTTTCTTTGACTGTGGAAGACAGCAATGCAACGAGGGCGGTGGAGATTGCAAATACAATATCTGAAACGTTTCAAAGGGAAATTCCTAAAATCATGAATGTCGACAATGTCAGTATTATTTCAAAAGCAGAGGTAAAAGAAAACCCGATTCCAGTTAGCCCTAGTTTGTTCTTTAATCTTACCATTGCTGTTGTAGTAGGTCTCATGGTGGGAATGGTAATAGCTTTAATTAGAGAGTTAATGGATAAAACCCTAAAAAATGATGAGGATGTTCTTTCACATCTAGGACTACCAGTTCTAGGTTCTGTTCAAAAAATTCAACCAAGTAAAGGTTCAAAAGTGGGAACGATACAAAAGGTGAGGGGGAGCACTCTTGAGTCGTAAAGGAAAAAACAAAGGAAAAAGGAGTATTCAACTAATCGATTACACAAAACCTACATCACCGGTTATGGAGCAGTATCGCTTGATCCGAAATAATATTCATTTTTCATCTGTGGATAAAATCATTCAATCAATCGTAGTGACTTCAGCTGAAGCGGGGGACGGAAAGTCTACAACCGCTGCCAATCTAGCCATTGTCCTTTCGCAGAAAGGGAATAAGGTTCTGCTTGTAGATGTAGATCTAAGAAAACCAACTGTGCATTATGCTTTTTCGACTAGCAATTTGGATGGAATTACTAGTGTTTTAACGAAGGACTCTAGTTTAGGTATGGCGATTACAAACACCACTATCCCGAATTTGGACATCTTAACCAGCGGACCGATCCCCCCAAATCCATCGGAATTATTAGACTCGCAAGCAATGGATGGGATTATGAGGGATTTAAAAGAGGACTATGATTATGTAATCTATGATTCGCCGCCAATTTTGGCAGTAACGGATTCTCAGACGATTGCAAGTAAATGTGACGGAGTGGTAATGGTCATCGCAAGTGGAAAGACGCAGAAAGATCGCGCAATAAAAGCAAAGGATTTACTTGAAAAAGCGGGTTCTAAGATGTTGGGGGTAGTTATCAATAGAGTGGAAGAAAAAAAGAATGAGTATTACGGCCACTATGGTTGAGAGAGGTAGACCTAAATCATGGTAGATATACATTGTCATATTTTACCTAAATTAGATGACGGTCCAAAACAGCAATTAGACTTTTTAGCAATGGCAAAAGCGGCCGTTCAAAATGGAATTAGCCATATCTATGCCACCCCCCACCATCGGAATGGTCAATATGAAAATACAAAGCTACAAATTCTAGGTAGTGTCGCACAAGCTAATCATCTCTTGCAGCAGGAAAATATTCCGCTCGTTCTTCACCCTGGACAGGAATTAAGAATTCATCTGGAACTATTTCATTCAATTGAAATGGGCGAGGTCCTGACGCTTGACAATGATGGCAAATACTTATTATTAGAACTACCCTCTGCAGAAGTTCCCAATTATACAAGGGAAATTGTCTATGAACTGTTAATCAGAGGAATTCAACCAATTATCGTACATCCTGAAAGAAATAAAAGCTTTATGAAATCTCCTAATCTGCTGTTTGAAATAGTACAGGAAGGGGCATTAACCCAACTCACTTCAGGAAGTATTATTGGACAATTTGGGAAAAAAATTAAAGCCTTTGCGGAGAAAATTATCGAGCATCAATTAGCTCATTTTATTGCAACGGATGCCCATAATACTCATGCAAGAGGTTTTTCCCTCTATGAGGCATATGAAACCATTTCAAGAAAATCCGAAATTGGCGTAACATCATTTTTGAAAGAGAATGCTAATTTGCTTCTATTGAAGGAAGAGGTAAAGAGAGAACAACCTCTTCCATTTAGAAAAAAAGTTCTTGGGGTCTTTTAGGGACATGTAATTTTCTAGTAAGGAGGTGAAGGGAGGCGAGTGGATAGAGAAAAATTATTAAATACGGGTGACTTGGATCACAAATTATTGTTTATAGTACCTGTGCTTTTTCTTTCCATCTTACTGCACCAATCAAGTGAATTATTCGGGATTAACCTTTCTTTTGCTGATTTCTTTTGTGTGTTCATTTTAGTGATTCTAGTGATCAGTCATCAACTACAGCTTCCTATCTTTCCGCTTATATTTTTTCTCATTGTTTCCAGCATTGTCATTATAACTTCAACTTTTTATGTTCCTATGGTATTCAATATAGACATAAATCCAAAGGGAATTATAAGTGACTTTCTAAAATTAATAGCTCTACTGGTTTATTTTATTATTGGCTTTAATCTGTACCGGTTAGATTTAATGGAAAAAACATTAAAATGGTATTCCTTGTTTGGGATGTTAATCGGGTTAATCGGCATTATGACCACGTTATTAAATATTAATCTACTTAGTGAAATCCTATATTATTCGGATACTAGATATAGAGGGTTGATGATTGACCCTAACTACTATTCAGTTTTACAAATTACTGCCTTTATTTATTTTAGTAGAGCAAAATCGATTCGGTTCCAATATAAGGTTCTAGCTTTGCTTATTACATTAATAACCGTTTTAACTTCAGGATCCAAAACAGGACTGATTACGCTCTCTTGTTATTTAGCTTTTCGAATTATTGAATATCTGTTTAAACAAAATAAAAAAGGCTCTGTTATTCTTATCCAGATGACGATGATTACTCTTTTGATTTTAGTTGTGCCTATGCTTTTTCATTACCTACCAAAATTGATCATGATTATTGGATCTATTATCCCCACATTTGATAGAGTCCAGCTTCTCTTCACCGATTTTTCGAGTGCAATATCTGAAAGTGGGTCTGGAAGGAATATTACTTGGATAGTAGCCTTACAAGTTATTCAGCTTTCGCCTCTAATAGGTGTTGGAATAGGAACGTATTCAAATATTGCATCCAAGTTGTATTACTCGAATGATATTCCCCATAACACCTTTTTACAGTTATCCGCTGAGTGGGGGATTCCCCTAGCGTTTTTATTTTTTGGTTATGTCATTTTTTTACTTGTTCGTATAAGTAATTCTAGATCCTCAATGAATTTAACTATCAATCTTGTGTTGAGGGATATTATTTTAGTCCTATTGGTTGCGTCTATGGCCATTTCATTAAATAATGCTCGAATATTATGGTTAGTGTTGGGAGCATTGGTATGCTCATTAAACAGAAATAATATATTCATTCGGAGGTAGGGAATGATTTGGAAAGTCATTGACTATATAAAACGAAAGAAGGAGATCTTTAAAAATTTCGATTCAAATACTAAATATATGCTTTCAGGTACATACATCTTAGATGAATCAATTAAATATATGACCAGGGATGATGAAGATACAAAAAAAAGAGCCTATAAAATGTTACAAGCAGACTATTATCCATTTTTCATAAGGGTCATTATTTATTTTTTGAGAAGAACACTATTCAGAAAGAAAATTATAATACCAGAACAAGAATTACCATTGTCCGGATTTTCAGGAAATGTATTAAGACCGGTTAGGAGTTCGAATGGATATAGCGATAGCAAAATATTTGATTTGAAGCATAACAAGGTTCTATCTATTTTTACAGATAGGAAAGAGTATAGCACAGTGGTTCAAACCTACGACTATTTTAATCGACATTTCCCGATGCCCAATATTTTATGGACGAACGATGATCAACTATTAATCATGGAAGAGCTTGTCCTGTTTCAACCAAAGAATACCTGGGAGGAAGAAGACTATGAGTGGGTAATCTCAGATTTATTTAAGCGGTATTATGTTTACTTTAATGAGAGTAAGATCAAAGGGAATTTTACTTATAAAAGTCCAACAGAATTACTGAATCCTTTATTAGGTGATTCAGAGATTCAACTTATTAAGAGCAATATTCACCCAGAATTAATAGATATGAAGATTCCTTATTTGAAATTACATGGTGATTTGTGGACTTCAAACACATTGCTCCTAAAAGAGGAAAAGACTCAAATTAAATATATCGACTGGGAGTATTCAAAGGATTTCTGGTTCTTCTATGACCTATTTAATATGATGTGGTTGGAATATTACGTAAATAATAATTTTATTTATGTGAAGAGGTATATAACAGGTGATTATGATGAGGATTTCAAAAAAATCTTTTCATTATTTCACCTTCATTTTCAGCCGAAATTTAAACTTGATTATTTGAATCTATTTTTTCTGAACTTTTTTGAAGAAAGATTAGCCAATCTAAATGAAGTAGACAAAAAAGAGAGCCTAAATAAATACAAGGGACTCTTGCAGAAAGTAAATAGAGAAATAAATGATATAGAGTTAATGACAAGACTTTATATAGGTTAGTAGGGGATTGGGTGAAAAAAACAGTTGTAGTATTAATGTTGTTAACAATCCTTTCTAAGTTATTAGGTTTTGGAAGGGATATAATATTATCCTTTTTCTATGGAGCATCGAACATAAGTGATGTTTTTTTAATTTCCTTGACCATTCCAATGGTATTAATAACCATTTTAGGAAAGGGGATTTCTGCTGGTTTTATCCCAATGTATACAAGGATTGAAAGTAAAGAAGGAATCGAAAAGGCTCATCATTATACTAATAATATTATGAATCTAGTCATTGTCATTTGTACAATCATTCTTTTAGTGGGTTTATTTTTTACAGAATCCATTGTTAGGTTGTTTGCTTCTGGATTTGTTGGAGAAACTCTTGAATTAACAGTGGAATTTTCACGAATCACAATTTTAGGGGTATATTTCATTGGGTTAAATTATGTGTATACTGCCTATCTTCAAACAAAGGGAGTCTTTATCGTCCCTACACTAATGGGGATACCGGCAAATTTTCTTGTGATAGGCTCTATCTACCTTAGTGCAATCACAAATGCTTATGCATTGGCAGTTGGGAATTTAATAGCCGTAATCGCGCAGTTTTTCCTTTTGTTTATTTTCTGTAGGAGGAACCAATTTAGATATGTGCCTCAATTAGATATTAAAGATAACAATATTAGAAAAATGATCCTGTTAGCCTTGTCAGCTATGCTAGGGACTTCTGTAACTCAAATAAATTTATTAATAGACCGAACTTTAGCCTCTCAAATTGCTGTAGGAGGTATTACCGCTTTAACCTACTCCAGCACATTAAGTGTTGTAATTATAGGGGTTTTTGTCTTATCTATTAATTCTGTTTTATATCCAAGGATTTCAAAGTTATGTGCTGAAAATAAAATTGACGATCTAAAGATAGTTCTAACTGGTGCAATAAGTGCTATCAACATTCTGGTAATGCCTGCCATCGTAGGGATGATGATTTTAGCAGAACCAATCATTGTATTCTTATACGGAAGAGGACAATTTGATTCTCAGGCTATTGCTATGACCTCTAGTGCCCTTTTCTTTTATTCAATTGGAATAATTGGTTTAAGTCATAGGGAAATCCTATCGAATACTTTTTATTCGCTCCAAGATACAAAAACGCCGATGATTAATGCAGCAATTGCGATGTTTTTAAATATTGTATTAAACCTAGTATTGTCCAGGTATATGGGGATTGGCGGTTTGGCACTGGCATCGAGTATTTCAGCCATATTCTGTACACTTCTTTTGTTAATCAATCTTAAAAAAAGGATTGGTAACCTTGGTTTGAAAAATATTCTCTCTTCATTTTTCAAGGTATTATTTGCTTCACTTGTTATGGGAGGGGTAACTAAATTCATATATAGTATCCTAGATAATCACCTAGGACTTACTTTTTCTTTGATAATCTCAGTATTTCTCGGGGCATCTATATATTTTGTGTTGATTTATGTAATGAGAATTAAAGAAATAAACATACTTGTGTTGGAGGTTAAAAGAAGGTTAAAGGGTTCGCGGGAACAAAAGTATCTTAGGTCACTACAATAAGTTTGAACGAAAAACGGTCATTAAGATGATTGTTTTTTTTTTTTTCTATGGAGTACAAACAAGAATAGAAAATAGTAAAGGGGTAACAAAGGATGCAAATCTTATATGTTACAACAATTTCTAGTACAGTTAATGTATTTTTAGTTCCTCATATTAAATTATTGCTTGAGCAAGGGCATGAGGTGGGGCTTGCATTTAATATTGATCAGGAAGTAAATCCAGAATTGATTACTCTTGGGTGTAAGGTTCACAGAATTGATTTTCATCGAAATCCATTGAAAAAAGAAAATCTAACTGCCTATCAAAAAATAAAAAAAATGATCATCGATGAGGGTTATGAATTTATTCATGTTCATACTCCAGTTGCCTCATTATTAACTCGTATTGCATGTAGAAAGATTGAAAATGTCAAGGTCGTTTACACAGCACATGGATTTCACTTTTTCAAAGGAGCACCAGTGAAGAACTGGGCTATTTATTACCCACTAGAAAAATTGGTGGCACGATGGACGGATGGGCTTATAACATTGAATGATGAAGATTATTATGCAGCTAGAAATATGAAGATAAGAAAAAGAGGCCTCATATATAAAATGCATGGTGTTGGACTAGATACAAATAGATTCATCCCACAAACAAACGAGCGTAAACTTCACTTCCGAGAACACTATGGTTATCATGCAAATGATTTTATCTTAATCTATGTTGGGGAGTTAAGCCACAGGAAGAATCAAAAAATGTTAATTGAAGCAGTAAATATGGTGAAGGATGAAATTCCTCAACTCAAGCTTTTACTCGTAGGGGACGGAGATATGGCATCCGGTTACAAAAAACTGGTCCAAAGACTTGGTATGGATGATAGGGTTGATTTTCTAGGCTTTCGAAAAGATGTTCAACAACTAATGACGATTGCGGATCTTGCTATTTCAACTTCTAGACAAGAGGGGCTGCCTGTTAATGTGATGGAGGCAATGGCTACAGGATTGCCAATCGTGGTAACGGATTGCCGCGGGAATCGTGATTTAGTAGATAACGGGAAAAATGGCTTTGTAGTCAGCGGCGAGGATACTCGAGCTTGTGCTAAAGCTATTAAGGAACTCTATCTATCAAGAGATTTAAGACGAAAATTTGGGGATAGGGGGAGAGAAATGATTGAGGTGTATTCCCTGCATTCTGTTTTGAGTGAATTAAAGGAAATATACTCCAAGTTATTTTTGCCTGTTAATAAACAGTATAATGACCATTCTGGAGGGCAATAGATTGAGAGTCAATAATTTTGAAAAATTGTAAGGGAAACACTAAAGAGGTGCGTATAAAATAATGGCCACATCTTAAGGCAGTAGTGGATTTTATTATCAAATCAAACTTTAAATAAAAGGAGTAATGGAGATGAGCTCAACCCAACGTACTGCCTTTATCTTGCAAATTCATAAAAACCCAAGTCAAGTAAATAAGTTTATTCATCAATTAGTGGCTGAGGATCAGGCAGATGTTTATATTCATATCGATAGGAGGCAACACTCAACCATGAAAGAAGAGTTAACCCGAAGTAAAAATATAAAGGTGTTGGAACAGAGTATTATCTGTGAATGGGGGGACTTTAGCCAGATTGATACCACCATTCTTCTTTTAAGAGAAGTACTAGATTCTCGGCAGCCATATGAGTTTGTTTGCTTAAGGAGTGGCCAAGATTTATTAGTGAAAGAAGGATTTAAAGACTTTTTGGTAGAAAATAAAGGAAAAATCTTTATGGAATTCTTTGATATAACTTGGAAAAACAAAGGGGTCGTGAAGATGAACTGGCCCAAAATAACAAGAAAAAGATATACAAAGGCACATCCTTTTAGGATCTTTAGAAGAATCATCAAGGCCTTGTATGATAAAGGAATCACTTTGTTCCCTAATACCCATTACTGGCCGAAAGAATATGATTTTTATCGTGGTTCACAGTGGTTTACTATCCCGATTGAAGTGGCGAGGTACATGATTGATTTTCTAGAAGAAAATAAGTGGTATTATAATTATTTTAAAGATACGTATACTCCAGATGAATGGTTTTTCCATACATTGCTTATGAATTCCCCCTATAAGTCTGCCATTATTAAAAATAATTTATTGTATTTAAGAATGGGAGAAAGATTAAATGAAAGGAATTCCCCAGTTTATTTAATGGAAGAGGACATTCCTTTAATTGAGAGATCTGGTAAGTTCTTTGCCAGAAAATTTGATGAAACTGTTGACTCGACAGTGGTTGAGTATTTTGCGAATAAAGTAAAATTTAGTCCCGGAGCAAATGCAAATCTTTTAGCAGATTAGGATGAAAATTCTGTGTCTAGTAATATTTGTGTACTAAAAATAGGAGGGCATCATGTTTTCAATTAACTATAAACGCGGTATTTTTAAAATAACAGAGGATATAGGGTTCGGTACATCTCTTAACGAAAACATAAAAACGGATATCTATATGCGGCAAGAACTCTTACTATCTGCTCCCTTGAATTATGAATTTAATATACTAAAGGGGTCATTTCGTCTATTAAGGCCAAATTATCTAATTGACTTAACTAAAGAGGAAAGTGAAATTTTTAAGAAAATACACAAAAATACTAGGTATAAAATCAATCGAGCGATGAATCGAGATGAGTTATCCTACTTTGAGCTCACACACCCGACAGATGTTGAAATAGCAGAATTTAGCGCGTTTTTTTATCCGTTTGCAAAGGAAAGAAATATTCGATCATGCGATGTGAAGAAGTTAAAGGCGATACGTGACCAAGGGGCCCTGGTTATCTCTTATATGGCAGATAAAAATAACCGGGTACTTTGTTATCATGTCCACCATAAAGAAGTCGAACAAGGGTATCTAATCTACTCTGCTTCAAAACGGTATGAGAAGAATGATTCCAGTAATCGTAACTTAATTGGAAGAGCCAATCGCTATTTGCATTGGAAAGACATTCAGAGTTTTAAAGAAAAAGGGTGTGAATGGTATAACTTCAGTGGAATGATTTTTGAAAATGAAGGTATAGGTGGGCAGAATGTAAATAATTTTAAGCTGGAATATGGACCAACAACTGGGTATGACTCACGGACCTTTTTTGCTAAAAGCATAATTGGCCGAATCGGGGTCATTTTTTTATATCTTAAAAAGAAAAATAGTGCTGAGTTCAAGTTCACAAGAGAAATTGATCCTGTAAAAGAATCCATTGGCCTTATGTGATATCAAGAAAATAAAATGTAATTTTAAATGAGAAATGAAAGCTTTATTTAAGCCGAAAAGTGAACCTCTAATAAGGAACAAAACCTAGCAGGGAAAAAATTCATCTTAAGAGGTTTTAAAGGATAAAACTCTTCCAAAAATAACGTTCTTTATATAGAATATAACTATGGGTTCATACACTTTTTTGTAAATATTGTTCGTTGAAAGGAACATTTTAAAGGGGGATGAACTTTGGATAAATTATTGAGGCAGAGTGCAACGATTACCACTGATAAAAGAGAAACTGGGGAAACAATGTTAGCCTATGACATACTAGCGACATTAGAAAAAGAGCTCGCTTCTTCTTTTTATATATTAAACACAAATAAACTAAGAAAAAACTATCGAAAAATTGAAGAGGCTTTTAAAAGCAGGTACAAAAACTGTATTATTGGCTACTCCTATAAAACCAACTATTTACCGTATTTATGTAAAGAGTTATCAAAGCTTGGTGCTTATGCCGAGGTGGTCTCCCGTCTAGAGTATGACTTGGCGATCAAAATTGGAGAAGATCCAAAGAGAATTATTTTCAATGGTCCAC
>Ga0182742_1004892_pt1 | contig 11729 bp, 8 predicted proteins | sample eDN5th37CBELigMG_FD_128880 | JGI IMG/M metagenome (GOLD analysis project Ga0182742, IMG submission 128880) | Enriched Miracle-Growth compost microbial communities from Emeryville, California, USA - eDNA 5th pass 37_C BE-Lig MG (version 2)... ... | reverse complement strand
CGGCCTGGAGACCCGGATCAAGACCGAGCGGCTGTATCCGGTCAGTCGGACGGTTTCGACGATCACCGGGCTGGCGGTGCAGCGGAACAAGGCGATCGTCGGCCGCAACGCCTTCGCCCACGAGTCGGGGATCCATCAGGACGGGATGCTCAAGGATCGCTCCACCTACGAGATCATGCGTCCTCAGGACGTGGGGGTGCCTCAGACCGACCTGGTGCTGGGCAAGCACTCCGGCCGCCACGCCCTCCGCGAGCGGGTTATCGAGATGGGCTACACGCTCAATGACGAGCAGGTTGAAACCCTCTTCCGCGACTTCAAGGCGCTGGCCGACAAGAAGAAGGAGATCTACGACGAGGACCTGGCCGCCCTGGTGGACAACCTGATGGGGAGCATTCCGGCCGCTTGGCAACTGGTCGGCCTGCACACGACGGCGGGAACCAGCGTTCTGCCCACGGCGACCGTCTCGATCCGCCGCCCCGACGGCGAAGTCGTCCAAGACGCCGCGATCGGCGACGGGCCCGTCGACGCCATTTTCAAGGCCGTCGAGCGCGTCACCGGCGTGCACGCCAACCTCCACGAGTTCGTGGTCCGAAGCGTCAGCCAGGGCAAGGACGCGCAGGGGGAGGTCACGCTGGAGCTTGAGGTCGAAAGCGACGAGTCGAGCTTCCGCGGCCGGGCCGTCTCCACCGACATCATCGAGGCGTCGGCCCTGGCCTACATCAACGCCGTCAACGCGATCACCACGCGCAGGGAGCGAGGCAACCAGCCCCGCGAAGTCCTTGGCCCCCCCGGAGCGGGGCTGTAGGGGCGGGCTCGCGCTCGTCTAAGAAAGTATTTTAAAAGAAAAGCGAGCGGAGGCGTTGCGTCCATCGTCGTTCAGCGCGAGAATTGCCGCGGCGTGATCCGCTCGCGCGTCGCGCGCGGACCATCGTCCTTCTCGCCCTCGGTGCTCCGTCGAAAACGGCTTGAAGCGGGCATGCACCCCCTTCTCCCCGCCAGGGGAGAAGGGATGTTCGCGCGGCTCAAGTTTCGTGGCGAAAAATCATGGCGCCGGCGCTCCCCGCTCGCCTCTCCGGAGGGTTTCTTGGAACGAGCCGCCAGAAGTTTGGGACGAGGGCTTTCGACCGGGCGGCGCGTGGCGATCAATAGTCGGGCCGTGGCTTGGCTTTTGGTGGCGGCGCTGACGGCGTCGTTGACCGCCTTGACCACGGCCCAGGCGCTTCGGCGGTATCACGACCTGCAAAGCGGCTGGTCGTGGGATCTGGCCTACTACAATCAGTGGTTCTGGCTGCTGTCTCAAGGGGGCGGCGAGCTGACCGTTCGGCCGATCGCCTCGTACTCGACCGAGGGGCCGTCGATCTGGAGGATGAACTACCTGGCGCCGATCCGGTTCATCCTGGCGCCGTTTTACCTCATCTTCCCCGACCCCCGCGTCTTGCTGATCATTCACGGCATCGTTTTCTGGTGGGTGATCCCCGCGGCCCACACGCTGGTTCGGTCGGAGTTGGAACCGGGATCGAGGTCGGAATGGGTCGCCCTGTCGGCGGCGTTCTTGGTTCCGCTGACTCCCTTGCTTTGGCCCCTTGCGTGGAACGACTTCCGCGAGCTTCAGCTCGCCTTTCCCTTCGTCCTGTGGGCGGTGCAGGGGATCCGGAGCCGTCGGATTGGTTTGTCGGCTTTGGGGATTGGGGGGATGCTGGCCTGCCGCCAGGAGTTCGCGGCTCTGGTCATCTTGATGGCGTTTCTCCCCCCTCGACGGCCGGAGGACTCCTCGACCACGGGCATTTGGCGGCTTGTGATCTTCGACGTCGGGTTGATCTGGATCCTCTTCGGCTTCTTCGGCTACTTGGAGCTGATGGTGGGCCCGCGCGCGGCCGAGGCGTACGTCAACGAATTCCTCGGCCCGAGGGCGACGATCGCGCAGACGCTCGAAACGGCTGGCGAATTGATGTTTTACGGCGTCGGCGGTTGGACCTTCCTGGCCCTCCTAGCGCCGAGGGTCGCGGTCTTGGCGATTCCCTGGATCTGGAGCCTTTGCGGCGGACGCTGGGCGCTTTGGCTGCTGGCCGGCCCGGGCTGGCACCACGTTCGGTACACCGTCCCCCTGCTGGCGATGTCGCTGGCGGCCGGCCTGGTCGGCTACGCCCGCTTGGCGAATTGGCTCCGAGCCCGCCCCGGCGGCCCGATCGCGCTGGCGCTGGCCTGGCTGCTGGCGGCGGGTGTCGGCCTGACCGGTTTGCATCGGGTCATGACGCTCATGGAGGAGATTCCCCCCGCCGTCGCCCCCGCCGACGTGGCCCCGTACTGGACCTTCGTCCGCCAAGTCAAGCCGGACGAAACCGTGCTGGCCGCCTACGAGTTCACCGCCCCTCTTTCCTCCCGGCGCGGGCTTTACAGCTACATCATGTTCGGCAATCAGCCCAAGGGCTTCCCAACCCTCGGCCCGGAGTTCACCTGGATCTTCCTCCGGGCCTCGGGGCTCGATCCCGAGATGTTCATCAAGCAGGGCTTCCGCGTCGTCCACCGAGGCGAGTCGCTGATCGTGCTTCGGCGAGACGCCCCAAACCCCCAATCGGCGTCCGGGCCGTTGGAGCGAAGAGCCGATCGGGAGATCGGCGGTTCCGGGGGGAGAGATCGGCGCTCGGGGATTGGTCCTGAACATTCCTCTGGTTAGAATACCCGCATGAACGCCATCGTTGTCGTCTGCAACAGCTTGCGCCTGGACTTTCTGGGCGCCTATGGAAACGCTTGGATCGAGACGCCCAATCTCGATCGCCTGGCCGCCGAAGGGGTGGTCTTCGATCACCACTACCCGGAGAACCTGACCACGCTTCCCACGCGGCGAAGCTGGTGGACGGGCCGCTACGGGTTCGCCAACCCCGACTTGGGCTGGACTCCCCTCGCCCCCGACGAGCTGATCCTTCCCGACTTCCTGTCCAGCCAGGGGGTTCGGACCGCCCTGATCTCCGACGTTCCCTTCCTCCGCGAGACGGGGATGGGATACGGGCGCGGGTTCGACGACGTGATCTGGGTCAGAGGCCAAGGCTACGACCCCTTCATCCCCGCGACCGATCCGCGAGCCCAGGGCGTCGAACTGGACGACGAGCCCGGATTGCGGCTCCCGTCCGAGGATGACGACCCCGAGCGCAGGGAGTTGTGGAAGGCCCGCTGGGAGCAGTTTCTCCGCAATCGGAAGGTGTTGCGAACCGACGTGGAGGAGAACACCGGGGTCGCTCGAACGGTGAAGACGGCGATCGATTGGCTGGAGCGGCGGGGGACCGAGTCGGACCCGTTCTTGCTCTGGCTCGACCTGTTCAGCCCCCACGGCCCCTGGGACCCTCCCCAGCCCTACCGCGATCAGTACGCGACCATCGAGCCCGACGAGTTCGAGTCCGACGAAGAGGGCGACCTCGTCGAAGACGCGCTCGAGGAGGACGAGATCGACATCGAGGACGTGGCGGTCTTGATCGACGTGCCCGCCACCGCCGTCGGCGACGATCTCGACGAGGCCGAGCTGTTCCGCCTCAGACGCACCTACGCGGGAACCGTCACCCTGGTCGACCGCTGGCTCGGCGAGTTGTTCGACGCCCTGAAGAAGATGGGCCGGATGGACGACACGCTCGTCATCTTCACCAGCGACCAAGGCGAGCCCCTGGGCGAGCATGGCTACGTCCGACGGTTCCGCCCCTGGCTCTATGAGGAGCTAATCCACACGCCGCTGATCGTCCGAATGCCGGGGGCGAAGCACGGCGGAAGCCGTCACCAAGCGCTCGCGCAGACGGTCGACCTGTTGCCGACCCTCTTGGAATACTTCGGCGTCCGCCCCCCGGAAGACGCGCCGATGATCCACGGGCATGACCTGCTGCCCTTGATCCGTGGGGAACAGACCCGGGTCCGCGACTACGCCTGCATGGGCATGGACGTCGAAGAGTTCGCCATCCGAACCCACGCCTGGCACCTGACGCTCCCCTTGATCCACGACCCCGAGGAGCCGCGCTTCGTCGAGCTGTACCGAAAGCCCGAGGATCGTTGGGACCAAAACGACGTCGTCGAGCAAAACGCCGAGGTCGCCGACCATCTGGAACTGGCCCTCAGGCGGTTCGCCGAAGCGCTGGAACGCGACGCCCTCGACGATCTTCCGCCGCTCCGCGCCTCGGCCCGATACGGGACGCCCGATTAGGGCGAGGCGCTGGCGCGATGAAAATCCCGGAGATTTTCCCTCTCCCACCGGGGGAGGATGGCCCGAAGGGCCGGGTGGGGGGCGTGGGACTTCGGAGCGATCACGGCTCGCACAGAACGCCCGCCAAAGAATTTCCGCAAACCCGACGACCCTCATCCGACCGTTCCGGCCCGACCCCACAAGTGGGGTTCCCCCCGCTCCCGGGGCAAGATTATTCATCTACGACGCAACCCCATCCATCAGACCGGCCAACGCGCGGGAGAGCGGCCGAAAGCCCCGAAGGGGCTAAAAAGACCAACCTTCACAACGGCCTCGCGCGGCTTCGGCGCGCCAGCCATTCGTCGGCTCCAGAGTTGCGTCGGCGGTGAATAATCTTGCGGGGGGAGAAGGATGCTTGGCGGCGAACCACCCGCTCAATACAACCCGAACTGAGAGGTCGCCAGGATCGGGCTCGTCTGGGGAGAGGCCAAGGGGTGGGCGATCGGCCCGCCGTGGTGGCCGTGGCCGACGCAGCTTGAGCACTTGTCTCCCTTCAGGGCGGCCTTGAAGTTCTGGATGTGCTTGCAGATGTGCTCATCCTTCCAAGCCCGAAGCCGCTCCAGCTTGTCGTGAAGCCTGGCGCCGAGCGCTTTGAGGCGCGAGGTCTTCTCGACGACCGGCGCCTCCATGACTCCCTGGGCCGACGGAAACACGATCCGTTGCTGGGCCGTCGGCGTCACGACGCGGGCGTGGTCGGGGCAGGGGACGAGCGGCCGGGCCGCGATCGAGTCGTACGAGGCGGGGAACTGGACCGGCGGAAGCTGGGCCGGCGTCTCGACGGGGAACCCGCCCCCGACGCTCCTCGATCGCTTCCAAGGCCAGAAGTCCCATCGAGGCCGCGCTTCCACTCGCGTCGGCGCGGCGGCCTCGGGCGAGTCGAAGTAAACCTGAGGCGTGGCGACGACGACCGGCGCGCTTCGCGCATCCTGAGCCGTCGCGAACGGGGCGACCGCCTCGCGGAAAAGCGAGGGCGCCTCGGTCGCGGGCTCGGTCACAACCGGCCGTGGCGATTCCGTCGCCTCGGCGGGCTCGGTCGGCTTGGACTCGGGGCTGGCCGCGGCGGGCGCGATGGGCGGCGAAACCACGGTCGGCTCGGGCTCGGGACTGGGCGCCGCGGGCTCGGGCTCGGGACTCGGCGCGGGCTTGGCGCTGGGTTCGGGTTCGAGACTGGGCGCCTCGGGTTCGGGCTTGGGACTGGGCGCCGCGGGTTCGGGCTCGGCTAGTTCGGGCTCGGCCGGTTCGGGCTCGACGGGGCGCGGCGCGGGGCTGGGAGTCGGTCGCAGCGGGGGGGGAGGAGGCGCTTGCGCCAGGATGGCTTCGGCTTCGGCTTCGGGGGCGGGATTGGGATCGGGGGCTTCGGCCTTCGCGTCGGCGTCGGCGTCGACGTCGCCCCGGTCGTCGGCTTTCACCCCCAACTCGGGCAACGGGATGGACGCCGTCAGAAGCGGCGGCGCGGGGGATTCCGCCTCTTCGGCCGGGTCGTCGGCCGGCGACTCGCCGCGGGTGGTTTGGACCGAAGCGTCGTGGGTCCGAGGCCGGGCCGCCCGGGCGATCGCCTCATTGGCCTCGGCCACGGTCAACCGCCCAGGGGTTGGCGACGAGGACGCGGACATGGACGAGGACGCGGGCGATTCGCGGCGGCTGAGGGATGACGAAACGGGACCGGCGTCGGACTTGGGCGCGCGGGCCGAGGGGAGCAGTCGCGACAAGACGCTTCGGCTTCGATCGGGCCAGATGTCGGTCTCGGGGGCGGCTCGGCGGCGAGACGTCTCGATCCGAGGCTCGAGCCGAGGTTCGGCCGTCGCGAATCGCCAGCGGAAGAGTCTCGAGGTCGGCCATCCCGGCCTACCGGGCGCGTCGACCGAGAGACCCTGCATCGGCGACGAGGATCGGCCGCGCTGTTGAACCCCGGCGCAGCCGGAAAGCCCCACCAGCGCCAAGATGACAACCACAACGTCCCAAGAGAGCCTCATGGCGTCTCCTCCCGCCTACGCGATCGGCCGGTCGATCCAAATGGGAGCGATCGATCGGCGAAGCCTCCGTTCTTCGCAACGACTCGATGATAACCATCGGCATTCCCCGGAACGGCCAAGCGGCCATTCCCGCGACGGGCTTGGATCGGCCCGCGCGCAACCCGCACGACCGCTCCGGTCGCCGGGCTCGAACGCGAACGATTTGAAGAAATCGCCGGCAATCGCTACGATTGAGGGCGTGGAGACGAGGATGCCGCGCCGCGGATTTGGACCACGCGAAGGATTGAAACGATGATCAACGTCGAGGCCGCGGAACGCTTTATGGCCGCGCCCTGGCTCAAGTCGGCGCCCAGCGACGTCAAGCGGACGGTGCTGGAGGCGCTGGCCGAGGAGCGGGCCCCCGAGGGAACCATCCTCCTGGCGCAAGGTCAACCCAACGATCATCTTTCATTTCTAATCGAGGGAACCGTCGAGATTGACCGGCTCTCAAGCGGCGGTCGAAACGACCTGATTACGACCTTGGAGGCGCCCTCGGTTTTCGGCGCCACCTCGTTCTTTCAGCCCCGGCCGCCGCAAGTCAGCGTCCGGGCGACCTCCGACGTCTGGCTGCTAACCCTCCATCACGCCGCCCACGAGGCCCTGCGCCGCGATCACCCCCGCGCCGCCGAAGCCCTGGCCGCCGCCGTGCTGCGGGCGCTCTGCGAGCGCTTCGACCTGATCGAGAAGCTCTTCACCGACTTCATCGCCAAACACCCCAACAGCTCGACCGAGGTCACCACCGAATGGTCGCGGTTCCGTTCCCGACTTTTCGAAGACCACACCGTCTGAACACCCGTTCCGAGGCGCCGGGGAAAGGGGCGCGCCCTCCAACCAACCAGCCAACCCTACCCAACCCGCTCCCGCCGGGGGCGACGCGGGGAGTCGAATGTTGACGCCGATGCTTGAAGACCGCACAATGAGGTTTCCAAAAATCCGAATAAAGAATCCCTGATCTCATGGTTCCAATCGTCGCCTCGTTTGTTCCCCTCGAACGGAACCAGCCGATTTTCACGTCGTGGGCGCGCCTGGTGAAACGCCCCGCCCCGGCGTCTCCCCCAAGCCGCGACGACCGCTCGACGCCATCGCGGATGGCGCGCTTCATCGTCGTCGATCGCCGATTTGATTCCATTAGGGCTCTCGAGACATTATGAGCACCTCCTCCTCGACGAAGGGCTTGCCGGGTCGGCATCCCGAGTTCGATGGCTTGCTGAAGGCCGGCGGCGCGGACGCCAGCCACGGGCAGCTTGTGGACGTTCGCGAGACGTTGCGCGACGTTTTGGGGCCGAATCGCCCCCTGGTCATGCTCTGCCCTCACGCCGACGATGGCGCGATTACCGCCGCCTGCCTGATCCATGAGTACGCGGTGCGCCGGGGCCTGCCGGTCATCGAAGTCTTGGTCTTCGCCGGCGAGCGCAACGTCGCCGCGCCCTGGCTCGACGACCAAAAGAAAGTCACCGTGCGCGAGGCCGAGTTCCGCCTGGAATGCAACGTCCTGGGCGCCGAGGCGGTCTGCTGGAATCTGGAGGGCTATCGGATGCCCGGCTACCAGCCGACCGACAACGACATCGACAAGATCGTCGATTGGTTCATCAAACGGCGTCCCGGCGCGATCATCGTTCCGCCCCCCAACGACGCCCACGCCGCCCACCGGATCACCCGGGCGCTGGCCGCCGTGGGACTCTTGGGCGCGGGCCTCAGCGACACGCTGGTCCTCTCGGGATGGACCCCCTGGGGCCCCTTGGCCCAGCCCAACGCCTACTTCGCCTACGACGGCGAGGCTGAGCGCACCAAGGAATGGGCCATCCACTGCCACGCCTCCCAAATCCTGTTGACCGACTACACCCAGTACTGCTCGCACCTGGGACGGGCCTACGCCGCCTTGACCCGCGAATGGGCCGAGGGGCACAGCCTCGCGGGACGGGCGCACCGAACCGACGAGCGGTTCGTGGGCGTCGAGCTGTTCCAAGTCGAAACCTACGAGCCGTCGCGGGTCAACAACTATCCCCCCGACCCGATCCAACGAGTCCTCGGCCTGCTGGGCGGGCATCAGCCCCCCGCGCCACCGTGGGAGCCGGCCGGCGCGGACGAACCGGCGGCCGAGCGGGTCTCCTCCTGATCGGACCCCCGATCGGCGCGCCGGCGACCCATCGCGGTCGATTCCAGGCGCGGGACATACATCTTCGGCGGGGCGAGGCGCCCACCTCGCCCTCCCACAATCCATTACACCAGCGAGAGATTGGACGCGATGGCCGCCGACGAGCGCAAATTGGAAGTTGCCGGATCCCATGTGATCGTTTGCCCCGACGCCGAGGCCGCCAGCCGGCTTGTCGCCGATCGGATCGTCGCGGTCATCGACGCGGCGAAGTCGGGACACAACAAGGCGGTCCTCGGACTGGCCACCGGCGCGACGCCCGAAGCGGTCTACGACGAGCTTGTGGCTCGCCACCGGGCCGGATCGCTCTCGTTCCAAAAGGTCGTCACCTACAACCTCGACGAATACTATCCGATCCAGCCGCTCGACCCGCTGAGCTATCGCTATTACATGCATCAGCGCCTCTTCAGCCAGGTCGACATCCCCGCCAACCAAACCCACCTGCTTGACGGGACGGTTCCCGCGGCCTCCGTCGCCGAACACGCGGCGCAGTTCGACCGCTGGATCGAGGCCGACGGCGGGCTCGACCTCCAACTGCTCGGCATCGGTCGCAACGGCCACATCGGCTTCAACGAGCCGTCGGACCTCTCCGTCGACGAGGCGATCAACCTGACGACCCGCCAGGTCGAACTCCACCCGGTCACCACCACCGACGCCGTCCGCGAGTTCGGCAGCTCGGAGAAGGTCATCACCCAGGCGATCACCGTGGGAATCAAGACGATCCTCGCCGCCCGCGTCATCCTGATGCTGGCCACCGGCCCCCGCAAGGCCGAGATCGTCGCCCAATCCCTCAAAGGTCCCATCACCCCGGCCGTCCCGGCCTCGCTGCTGCGAACCGTCGCCGAGAAGGTCGTCTGGATCCTCGACGAACCCGCCGCCGCCGAGTTGGGCTGAGAGCGGCCGGCATCGTCCGCTCCCTCTGATTGTAGCCGGCCTCTTTGAGGCCGGGACCGGCGCGGGGTCTTCGGCCTCGCGCTCCGGTGTCACAGCCCCCGGCTACAACCGCCAAGGGTGAACGTGGCGGAGAACGCCTCGTAGGCGCGGCCCGACGGCTTGAAGCTGGCGGCCAGGAAGGAGAGCGTGTAGGTCCCCGGCTCCAAGTCAACCGTCCGCGAGGCGGCGCCGGCGGCCTGGAGGAAGAGGACCTGGTCATCTTTTCCCGCTCCCTCGGAATTCAGCAACCCAAATCCGAGAATAGCTTCACCAAATTCCATTTGCTCCGCGACTCGGCGAAGCTCCTTGGAGTATCTCCCGTCTCGCTCACGTGAGTCGGATCAGCTCCTCGCGACAATAAAGCCTGAGCTATGTGCACGCTATCCTCGTCTGAGAGGTGGTTGCTCAAAGCGCAAAGGTCTAGAGGCGTGCCGCCGACATCATCCGGTTTGTTCACATCGGCTCCATGGGCGATGAGGAGGAGAGCTGCGTCGGCATGGCCGTAAAGGAGCGCGAGGTGGAGCCCCGTGCATCCCACGAGCGGGGAATCCACGTCCGCGTTGTTGAAAGCGAGCGCGTCCCGGATTCCGGCGAGATCTCCCTCGCGGGCCGCGATGGCGACCCGAGACGGTGGCGGGATGCGTTTCCCGTCATCGAACTGCTGAACTTCCAGAGGGAGGCTCAGGTCGGGCATGAGGAGCAAATGGCGGCCGTCGGACACGAACTCGAACCCGTTTTCCCCCATGCCATCCGACAGTTGGCCGATCGTGGATTCCTCCAGCATTTCGATGCTCTTACCATCCAACGGGGCCGGAGACCAGTAATCGACGACGATATGGGGCTGGCCGTCTCGCGCGACCATCGCGCGGATCTCACCCCCAACCACCCCCAGGTCGGCCAACGGGAACTCAAGATAATCTTCAAGTCGGTCGTCCGCAAAGAACCACCCGTCGAGAGCTCGCGGCGCCGCCACGGGTTCGTCGGTCTCATTGTCGATCACGTATGCGCCGGATCGGAATGATATTCTCATGGCTTCACTCTCTTGCGATTTAGAGTCTATCCGGGAAGTTGAACTTCAGCCCCTCCGGGGCTTTCCGGATAGCCTCTTGGAGTTGCGGTTGCTTCGAGACCGCCTTTCCGAATCGAATCGCGATGGCGAGCGGTCGCCGAAGTGAAGCAATACGGACCTCCCTTTCAGCGAATCCAAAGCCTTGCGCGAAGGCGAACTCCGGGTGGCCGTCTCGACTACAACGTCAATTCCGCCCGAACGACTCCCTCGTCGGCGACGTGGGTGATTCGGAAGCCGAGTCTCTCGCAGACTTTCCGCATTTCCATGTTCTCGGGGAGAATGTCGCCCCGGATACGGGAGAGTCGTTCGTCGCGGCCAACTTGGATGGCGCGACGGAGCAACTCGGTTCCCAGGCCCCGGCCTTGGAATTGGTCGCTGACCAGGACGGCGAACTCGGCCTCGTTGGTTCCTTGAAGCTTGCTCAGGCGGCTGACTCCCAAGATCCGGCGCTCGCCGGTTTCGGGATCCTCATGGTCGGCGACCAAAGCCATCTCGCGGTCGTAATCGATGAAGCAGATTCGGGTGAGCCGCTCGTGGGCGACCCGGGCGCTGTATTTCATGGCGTGGAAGTAGCGGAACGAGACGCTTCGCTCCGAGAGCGTGGCGTGGAACTTGACCAACAGCGGCTCGTCCTCGGGGCGGATCGGCCGGATCATCACGCGCTCGCCCTCGCGCGACGTCCAGGGGAAAATGTATTGCGAGGGATAGGGACGGATCGCCGGCCGGGGCAGGTCGACCGCGTGGATCCCGGGGCCGTGGACGATCACCCGGGCGTCGAGCACGATCATCTGGTCGGGTGAGACGAAGAGGGGATTGATGTCGATCTCCCGAATTAGGGGCTGTTCGATGACCAGGTCGCTGAACCGGACCAAAAGCTGCTCGAGCGCGGCCAAGTTCGCCGATCGCTGTCCGCGCACTCCCTTCAGCGCCTTGTAAATTCTGGTCTGCTCCATCAGCCGGCGGGCCAGCGTGGTGTTCAAGGGGGGCAGCGCCAGCGCCCGATCGCCCAGGACCTCGACGTGTCGGCCGCCGGCGCCGAAGAGGATCACGGGGCCGAATTCCGGGTCGAGGCTGCATCCCAACAGCAGCTCGCATCCCTCGGGCTGGATCATGGGTTGAACGCCGACGCCCTCGAAGTGGTCGGGGCCGACGCGCTCGGCCACCGCGCGTTCGATGGCGTGGAAGGCCCCGCGAACGGCGTCGACGTCGAAGAGGTTGAGCCTCACGCCGCCGACGTCGCTTTTATGGGTGATGGTTGTCGAGTTGATCTTCAAGGCGACGGGGTAGCCGATCGACTCGGCCAGTTCGGCGGCCTCGTCGGCGGATTCGACGACCGTGGTGGGG
>Ga0182742_1004891_pt1 | contig 11729 bp, 14 predicted proteins | sample eDN5th37CBELigMG_FD_128880 | JGI IMG/M metagenome (GOLD analysis project Ga0182742, IMG submission 128880) | Enriched Miracle-Growth compost microbial communities from Emeryville, California, USA - eDNA 5th pass 37_C BE-Lig MG (version 2)... ... | reverse complement strand
GGACGGGAACCACCCGTCGCCGTAGGTCAGGACGCGGCGCTCGACGTTCGGCCCGCTCCCACCGATCAGCAGCCGTGGGTGCGGCCGCTGCACCGGCTTGGGCCACTGGCGCAGCGGGCCGAAGCGCACGGTCGTGCCCTCGTAGGAGGCGACCTCCTCCGTCCAGAGGGCGCGCATCGCCTCCACCTTCTCGCGCAGCGCCAGCCAGCGGTGCTTCGGGTCGCCGCCGTGGTTCACCAGCTCGACGTCGTGCCACCCCGCGCCGACGCCGACGACGACCCGCCCGCCTGAGAGGAGGTCCAGCGTCGCGAGCCGCTTGGCGAGGACGATGGGATCGTGGAGCGGGACCACCAGCACGCTGGTGCCCAACAGGAGCCGCTCGGTGACCGAGGCGACGGCGGCCAGGCACTCCAGGGGATCGAGGTAGCGGGCCAGCTCGGCCGGCGGCACGTGGCCGGTCGGCATGCGCGCCGTCTCGTCCACCGGTAGGTGGGTGTGCTCGGGCAGGAACAGGCCGTCGAAGCCGTGCTCCTCGACGAGCCGGCCGAGGCGCGCCGGCGCGAGCGTCGTGTCGAGCAGGATCGCCGTGACGGCGACGATCACGATGCCCCCCGACGGGCCGCCGTCTCGGCACGGCGTGCGAGGCTCAGCCCATGACACGCCGTGACGACGCAGACAGCGACGAGCTGGCGGTCCTGCGGGACCAGATCGAGCGCATCGACGCCCACCTGCAGATCCAGCAGCTGGCGCAGCGCTACGCCTTCGCCATCGACGCGCGGGACCTCGACGCGGTGGTGGAGCTGTACGTGCCCGACATCAGCAGGCCTGACATGCCGGGGTCTGGGCGCGAGCACCTGAAGCAGCTCCTCAACGAACGGATGCGGCTCTTCTACCGCACCATGCACCAGGTGGTGGGCCACGCCATCGAGTTGCTCGACGCGGACCACGCGCGCGGCAAGGTCTACACCCGCGCCGAGCACGAGCGGGGCGACGAGTGGATCGACATGGCGGTCTGCTACCACGACCAGTACGAGCGCCGGGACGGCACCTGGCTGTTCGCCAGCCGGTCGCTCCACCCGCTCCACGTGAGCGTCCTCCAGGATCGTCCTCGGCCGCCGTACAAGGCGCCGTTCTGGGCGCCGCACCGGACGTTGGTCCCCGACATCTGGCCGACCTGGTCCGCCTTCTGGGCCGACACGCCCGACGAGGAGATCGCCCGCCTCACCCCGCAGCCCGTCCACCGCCGGCCAGAGGCCTGACCGACGGCGTCGGGGTTCAGCGGCCCCCGGTGCCGAAGGTGACGTAGACGGAGCCGTCGTGCACGGCGACGCCGCTCACATAGCTGTCGTCGGTGGGTGGTGGGAGGGTGATGGGGGTGCGCGGCTGCCCGGTGGCGAGGTCCACGACGATGAGCTCGTCGTTCGAGCCCTCGGCGTCGAGCACCAGGGTCGACCCATCCAGCGCTACCGGGTTGTCGCGGATCGGCTGGTCGGGAGCCGGGTGGTGCCAACGCTCCTCGCCGGTCGCCACATCGATGACCCGGTCGGCGAGGGGCGGTGCCTGGAGGTAAGCCAGCCCGTCGCTCATGAGCAGCACGTTGTTGCCCGTCGAGGCGACGGTCGCCGGAACACCTTCCCACCGCTGCTCGCCGGTGGCCGCGTCGAGGCCGACCAACGGCCCGTCCCGCCCGTCGTCGGGCATCGAGACGACGAGCGTGCCGCCCTCGAGGCCGCTGGCGAACCCGGGGCCGACCGAGCGCCAGCGCTCCTGGCCGTCGCCTGGGTCCAGCGCGACGACGGTGTTGTCGTCGCCGTCCGAGCCGACCTGGTGCAGCACGATGTGCTGGCCGTCCGTCCACAGGGTGGGCGAGGGGCCATCGATGGTGTGCACCCACCGCTCGCGGCCTGTCGCCGCATCGACGGCTCGGACCTCTGTGCGGACTGCAACGGTCGCCGACGATGGAGGCGTCATGAACAGCACGGCGTCCTCGGCGATGCCGACGGGGAAGCCGCGTTCGACCGGTGCGTCCCATCGGGCGCGGCCGGTTCGCAGCTCGAGGGCGTGAGCGGTGTGGCCGCCGCCTTCTGCGGGCCTCGACACGAGCACCGCGCCATCCGCGACCACGAGCGGCGACTGGTAGGCATCGGCTTCCGTCCACAGCTCTGTGCCGGTCTCCACGTCGTAGGCCGTCAGGCTGGTCGTCGTGCCGAACGTGCGGACGAAGAGGACGTCCTCCGCGATGCCGACCAGCTGATCGTTGCGCTCCTCGGGTGGGCAGATCGACCAGGCGAGCGTCGCGTCGGTAGGCGAGCACAGGTGGTTGGAAGGAGCGGCCGGACGGCTCGCTCACACAGGAGGTGCGCACCGGCGCCGCGGGCAGGGCCCCCTCTTGGTCGTCGCCGCCACAGCCGGCGGCGGCCGGCAGCACGACGGCCGCGAGCAAGGGCGCGAGCCGCTGCGCCGTGACGGCATCACCCCGGGACCTGCCGCCCATCAGGCCTCCCCATCGCCGCCTCTGCGGCTCACACCGACAGGGCGAGCATCGCGCCATGTTCGCCGGCACGGCTACGGCCTGTCGCCCGGCGTGTGGCTGCCGCCAGCGCGGAGCGGTCCCGCGGAACCGCCCCGCCCGATGCACCGCCGCCTGCACCGACGCCGAGCAGCGCGTCCTCGGGCGCCAGTGGTCAGAGGATGAAGGGCGGGTAGGTGCCGTCGACGCCGGCCAGGATCCGGCCGAAGGCGGCCCGGTGGTGGTGCGAGAAGAGCAGGTGCTGGCGGGCGGCCTGCACGTCACAGAGGGCGCGCAGCAGGGCGCTGCCGCGATAGGTGGCGGCGCCGCCCCCGAGGCGGTGGCAGGTGGACGTCACCTCCACGCTCACGTCGCACGCCTCGATCGCGCCCAGCATGATGCGAGCCTGGAGCTGTCGGCCGACGGGCTCGCCCCGCTCGGCCAGCTCGTGCGCCTCCTCGAGCGCGTCCCGCAGCTCCGCCCGGGCGCCGCGCAGGCGGTTGTCGGCCACGGCGAAGTCCGCCATGGCCATCGGGTCGTCGGTCAGTTGACCCCGCCGCGCCGTGCGGCCTTGCACCGCCTGGCGGGCGATCTCGTCGAGTGCGCCGCGGGCGATGCCGAGCGGGACGGCCACCAGCGTCGGCAGCAGCGCCGCGTAGATGGGAAGCCGCCACAACGTGCCCTCCGCCCAGGGACGGTCGCCCCAGGCGCAGGTGCGCGCAGGGCTGACCACCACGGCTTGGGCCTGCACGTGGTGGCTCCCGGTGCCGCGCAGGCCGATCACGTCCCAGGTGTCCTCGATGGTGAGCGCCTCCATGGGCACGAAGGTCACCCGGGGCACGGCGTCCGGGCCGCTGTCGTCGACGAGCGCACCGAGGCCCACCCACGCGCTGTGGAGGCAGTTGCTGGTGAACGGCCACCGCCCGGAGAGCAGCCGCTGCCCGTCGATCTCCTCGACGCGGCCCACGGGGGCGAACATCGTGGCGTTGCCCTGGTCGGGGTCGGCGAACACCTCGGCCGCGCCCGCTTCGGGCAGGTAGCCGGCGAACAGGTTGCTGCCGGCGCCGATGGCGGCGCACCAGCCGGTGCTGCCGTCGGCCGCGGCCAGGCGCTCGATCACGTCCATCACGTCGAGGACGCTGGCCTGCATCCCACCCAGCGCTTCCGGGATCAGCAACCGGTTGACCCCGGCAGCCCGCAGGGCCTGGACGACCGCGTCGGGCAGGCACCGGGACTCCTCGATCGCTTCGGTGGAGCCGCGGACGAGGTCGAGGATCGCGTCCACCGACTGCTTGGTGTCGCGCACGTCAGCCAGCACCGGTCACCCCCTGTCCCGCAGATGCCCACAAGGTACGACGCACGCGCCGCTCGGGTGGCCGTCGTTTCGACCCTCGCCGGGGAGCTACGGTCCCCGCTCCGTGAGCTGCACGTCGTGGATCGGCGAGGCCCGATGACCGAGTTCGTGGAGCTCGTCCGTCTCCAGCCGGCCGGCGGCGATGCCTTTCTCGCGCCGATGCCCCCGGAAGGCGCGGGCCCTCAGGTGTTCGGAGGGCAGCTGCTGGCGCAGGCGCTCGTCGCGGGGATGCGCACGGTCGACCCCGATCGACGGCCGCTCTCGGTCCAGGCGCACTTCGTCCGGCGGGCTGCGATGGGTGTCGATGTGCAGATCGGCGTCGAGCGGGTCCGCGACGGGCGGACCTTCACCGAACGAACCGTGCGCGTCGCCCAGGGAGGCCGCGACCTCGTCGTGGTGATGGCGACCTTCCACGTCGAGGAGACCGGCGGCCTCGAGCACGCCGTCCCGCTCGCCGACGACGCCGGCGCACCACCGCCCGACGGTTCGGTCTCGAGCCCGACGGGGCTCCCCGGGTGGGAGGCCTTCGAGGCCTGCCGCCTCCCCGACGCGCCGGCTCGTCCACCGCTCGGGCCCCGGTTGCGCTTCTGGGTGCGGGCCCGGCACCCCCTCCCGCCTGATCCGGGGATCCACGCGGCCGCTCTCCTGTTCGTCTCCGACATGTTCGTCGGCGATGCCTCCCGCCTGGCTGCCGACGAGCGCTCCGGCTCCATGACCACCCTCGATCACGCCGTCTGGTTCCACCACGAACCACGCGCCGACGACTGGATGTTCTGCGACGTGGCCTCGGCAGGCGCGAGCGGAGGGCGTGGCCTCGTCCTCGGCACCTTCCACGACCGTGATGGCCGCCACCTGGCCACGCTGGCGCAGGGGACGCTCCACCGCTCCTGAGGCGTCGTCGACCTCGCTGGCTGGGTGACGGACCTCGAGCCCGGCGGACTGGCACACGTACTTCGCGGTGAACACCTTTGGCGGTGATCCCACGACGCCTTCGGGGGATGGCGGCGTGGACCGCAGTTCATCACTACTCCTTCGCGCTCTGAGGGCGTGACGCGGCGGGGCGGGCTCCCGGGCACGGGCACGCCTGTGCTCCTGCACGTCCGCGTCCCGCGCCCCGGGTGCGATCAAGGTCGCGCTCGAACCGTGACGCTCCTGCGCGCTCAGTGGTGCCGCGACCGTCCGGCTCAACCCGGACGCGGGGTCACTGGAACGCCGGGATGACCTCGCGGCCGAACAGCTCGAGGGCTTCGCCCAGCGTCGCCTGATCGGGCTGGTCGCCGAAGATGCTGAGGAAGTACTCGCAGCCGGTGAGCTCCTGGTAGCGCCGGATCTGCTCGATGACCTCGGCCGGGGTGCCGGCGACATCACGGTCGCCGGCGAACTCCTCGAGGGAGATGGGCTCGCCCGCTGTCATCTTGCGGCCGAACTCGTCCGAGCCCCGGAACTTGCCGCCGGCCTTCCAGACGCCGAAGAGCTGCTTGGCCATGTCCGGGAGCCAGGTCTCCTCGACGTGCTTCCTGGTCGGGCCGATGCCGAGCTGGCGGACCACGCAGACCTGCGAAGGCCGCCCGAGCTCGGCCGCCGTGGCCCGGTAGTGCGCCGCCTTCCGGGCCACGGAGTCGATGGTCTTCGTGGAGTCGGCCATCCAGCCGTCGGCGAGCCGGGCCGCCCGTTCCACACCAGCGGTCGCTCCGCCGCCCAGCCACAGGGGAGGGTGGGGGGTCTGCCGCGGGGCAGGCGGAACCGGCACACCGTCGATCTGGAAGTGCTTGCCGGAGAAGTGCACCTCGTCCTGGGTCCAGGCCTGGCGGATGACCTGGAGGCATTCCTCCATGCGCGAGGCGCGCTGCTTGAACACGAGACCGGCGTGCTCGTACTCCTCGGGCCGGTACCCGAGCCCGAAGCTCAGCATCGTGCGGCCGTCGGAGATCTGGTCGAGGGTCGCGATCTGCTCAGCCATGTCGAGCGGGTGGTAGAGGGGCAGCAGGAACACCGCCGACGACAGGCGCAGCTTCTCGGTGCGCGCCGCGATGGCGGCGAGGAGGACGATCGATGCCGAGAGGTTGTCGCGGTCGGGGATGAGCCGGTGATGGCCCATGGCCACGAAGTCGAACCCGACGCGCTCGGCCAACTGGCAGACCTCGTAGGTCGGAGCGAACCGCTCGCGGGCGTGCTCGTCGACGAGCCGGGGCAGGAAGAACCCGAACCGCATCTCATGGATCGTTGCACCGTCCGTGGACGGCGTCAGCACGACGGTTCTCAACCGGACGGTTGACAACGACTCGTCTCGGCCGTACCGTGGTCTTCAACCGATCAGTTGAGGAAGGGGCCCTTGAGCGACGACCAGCTCTCCCGGGTGTTCGCGGCGCTCGCCGATCCCACGAGGCGCGACATGGTCGCCCGCCTGGCCGTGGGGGACGCCACCGTGGGGGAGCTGGCCGCGCCGTACGACATGTCCATCCAGGCCGTGTCCAAGCACGTCAAGGTGCTCGCGGATGCCGGTCTGGTCACGCAGCGCAGGGACGCGCAACGGCGGCCGTGCCACCTCGAGGCGGAGGTCCTCGACCTCATGACCAAGTGGATCGACCGGTACCGCCAGCAGGCCCAGGAGCGCTACGAGCGTCTCGACGCCGTCCTCGCCGAGCTGCAGGACGACGCCACCCCCAACAGCCAGCCCACCCGGCAACGAGGAGCAGCATCATGACCACGACCCATCCCCGCTACCAGGTCACCATCGAGGCCGATGCGAAGGTCCCGATCATCCGCATGACCCGCGACTTCGACGCCACACCGGCGCAGCTGATGCGGGCCCACACCGACCCCGACCTGTTCGCCCGCTGGGTCGGCCCGAACGGCATGGAGACCCGGATCGTGGACTGGGACGCCACCACCGGAGGGCGCTGGCGCTACGTGGCGGCGCGCGACGGGGAGGAGTACGGCTTCCACGGGAGCTTCCACGAGGTCGGCGAGCGCCGCATCGTGCAGACGTTCACCTTCGACGGCATGCCCGATGACGTGGCGCTCGAGACGCTGTGGTTCGAGGACCTCGGCGACGGCCGCACTCGGCTGCACGCGCAGTCGCTGGTCGACAGCTTCGAAGGCCGCGACCAGTGGCTGGCGAGCGGCATGGAGGTCGGCGTGGAGGAGGGCTACGCCAAGCTCGACGCCCTGCTGGCCGAGCTCCCATGACCGACCCGGCTGAGCGTCACCGCCGGGTGGCGGCGGCGTTCACGGCCACGGTCGAGGGCACACCGCCGACGGCGTGGGACGACCCCGCGCCGCCGGCGGGCTGGGTCGCCCGCGACGTGGTCCGCCATCTGGTCGAGTGGTTCCCGGCCTTCCTCAGCGGGGCCGCCGGGATCACGCTCCGGGGCGGTCCGTCGGTGGACGACGACCCGGTCGGTGCCTGGCGGGCCCAGACGGAGGCCGTGCAGGCGCTCCTCGACGACGCCGCCGTCGCGGGGCGCGAGCACGACCTCCCGCACCTCGGGTGCCTGCGCCTGGGCGAGGCCGTCGACCGCATCTACACGAGCGACGTGTTCCTCCACCGCTGGGACCTGGCCCGGGCCACCGGCCAGGACGAGCGCCTCGACCCGGCCATGTGCGCCGAGCTGCTCGAGGGGATGCTCCCGATGGACGAGGCCCTGCGGGCCAGCGGCCACTACGGCCCTCGCGTGGAGGTGCCCGACGACGCCGACGTCCAGACGAAGCTGCTGGCCTTCATCGGCCGCACCCCGTAGCCCCTGGGGTCGCCCGCGCCGCGGCGGTTCCTCGAGAGCCCGAGGGGGGAATCGAACCCCCGACCTACGCATTACGAGTGCGTTGCTCTGCCGGCTGAGCTACCCGGGCGTGGGTGGTGCAGGTTAGCCCTCCTCGGCCGGCGGAGGCACACGGCCCCGGAGGTTGGCTCGGAGGCCCCTGGGGTTAGGGTTTGCCCGTGGCGGACCAGGCGACCTTCAGCGAGCAGGCGATGCCCTTCATGAGCTCGCTGTACGCCGCGGCCCTGCGCATGACCCGCAACCCCGCCGACGCCGAGGACCTGGTCCAGGAGACCTTCCTCAAGGCGTACCGGGCCTTCGGGTCGTTCCAGGAGGGCACCAACCTCAAGGCCTGGCTCTACCGCATCCTCACCAACACCTTCATCAACAACTACCGGGCCAAGAGCCGCCGCCCGACCGAGACCGACCTGGGGGAGGTGGAGGACCTCTACCTCTACCGGCGGGTCGGGGGGCTGGAGGCCGCGCTGGCCAACCGCAGCGCCGAGGACGAGCTCCTCGACCGCTTCACCGAGGCCGAGGTCAAGCAGGCCCTGGAGGACCTGCCGGAGCAGTTCCGCCTGGCCGTGCTCCTCGCCGATGTCGAGGGCTTCTCCTACAAGGAGATCGCCGAGATCCTCGACATCCCGATCGGCACCGTGATGAGCCGCCTGCATCGCGGAAGAAAGGGGCTGGAGAAGCGGTTGTACGACTTCGCCACGGCTCGTGGGCTGGCGGGGGACCGGTCCGAGGCCACGGCACCTGAAGCACGAGTTCCAGCTGCACCGACCGAGGCGGAGACAGAGCGAGCGCACCATGGCTGACGGGGACTGCCAAGAGATCCTGAGCGAGCTCTACACCTACCTCGACGGCGAGTTGACCCACGAGGTGCGCATCGCCATACGGGGCCACCTCGAGCACTGCCCCGACTGCCTCGAGGTCTACGACTTCGAGGCCGAGCTGCGGGCGCTGATCGCCAAGCGCTGCCAGGAGCGGGCCCCCGAGTCGCTGCGGGAGCGCGTGGCCCGGGCCCTCGCCGAGGAGCAGGGCCGCCCGATCGATCCCACGGCCTTCGCCTGAAGGCCCTGCGGGCAACCCTCCAGCAACCCCCCGGCACCCCCCCCGATCACCCCAGCGGGTGCGGCTCCGGACGGCCCGGCCCTCTAGCCTGGACCGCCATGACGATCCTCGCCGCCAAGGTGTGGCACTACTGGCTGATGGTGCCCCTGTTCTTCGCCAGCGTGCTGGTGTGCATCGCGCTCGTGATCGGCTACCTGGCCAAGGTGCAGGCCCCGCAGCACCCGCGCCGCGGCCAGTCGGTGCGCCGGTGAGCGTCCCGGTGACCTCGTGACCCAGACCGTCGACTGGGCGCTGGCCGAGCGGGTCGCGGTCCGGGTGGCGGGCGAGGAGCCCTTCGCCGCCTCCTACCACTACGACTCGCTGGCGCCGGACTTCCAGGAGCTGGCCGCGCAGGCCGAGCGCCTGGTCGGCGAGGCCACCGGCCTGTGGTCGGCGGCCGGCCCGGCCCGGGCCCGGGTCACCGACCGCCCGGCGTGGATCCGGGCCAACATCGCCTCCTTCCAGCGGCTGCTGCGACCCCTCACCGACCGCCTCGGCCAGCGCCTCCACGGCGGCTCCGCGGCCGCGGTCACCCGCAAGCTCACCGCCCTCGAGGTGGGCGCGCTGCTGGGTTGGATGTCCACCCGGGTCCTCGGGCAGTACGACCTGCTCATCATCGAGGACGAGGACCCCCACGAGCAGGACCTCGTCTACTTCGTCGGGCCCAACGTGCTGGCCCTGGAGAAGCGCTTCTCCTTCCCGCCCCGCGAGTTCCGCCTGTGGCTGGCCCTCCACGAGGTCACCCACCGGGTGCAGTTCACCGGCATCCCGTGGCTGCGCGAGCACTTCCTCTCCCTGGTCGAGGAGAGCCTGCAGGCCGTCGACCCCGACCCGCGCCGCCTGCTCGAGTCGGTGAAGGAGCTCACCCGCCCGGGTCGCCACGGCTCGAGCCCCCTCGACGACGGCGGGCTGGTCGGCCTGCTGGCCAGCCCCGAGCAGCGCGAGGTGCTGGGCCGCATCGGCGGGCTGATGAGCCTGCTCGAGGGCCACGGCGACGTCACCATGGACCGCGCCGGGGCCGACCGCATCCCCTCGGCCGAGCGCTTCAGCCGGGTGCTGCGCGAACGCCGCCGCACGGGGTCCGCACCGGTGCGCCTCCTGCAGAAGCTGATCGGCCTGGAGGCCAAGCTGGCCCAGTACGAGGCCGGGGAGCGCTTCATCGCCGTGGTCGAGGCCGCCGGCGGCACCGAGCTGCTCGACGAGGCCTGGACCGGTCCGGAGATGCTCCCCACGCTGGCCGAGATCCGGGAGCCGCAGCGGTGGATCGAACGGGTGGAGCCGGCCCGCCGGGCCCGAGCCAGCTGAGCGCTGACAGGGCCGGCGACAGCGCCGACGGCGACCGCGACGGCCACGGGCCGCGCCCCGCCGACCTGCTGGGCCGCTGCCGGTTCCCGCCGCCGGGCAGCGCCGTCACCTGCGGGGTGTCGGGCGGGCCGGACTCCCTGGCCCTGCTCGTGCTGGCCGTGGAGGCAGGCCTCGACGTCACCGCCGTGCACGTCGACCACGCGCTCCGCCCCGGGTCCGCCGACGAGGCCGACGTCGTGGCCGCCGCCGCGACCCGGTTCAGCGCCCGCTTCCGCGCCGTGCGGGCGCCCGTCGCGCCGGGCCCCAACCTCGAAGCCCGGGCCCGAGCGGTCCGCTTCGCCGCGCTGCCCCCCGATGTGCTCACCGGCCACACCGCCGACGACCAGGCCGAGACCGTCCTGCTCAACCTCCTGCGCGGCGCGGGCCTCGACGGCCTGGCCGCCATGGGCCCGGGTCGCCATCCGCTGCTCGGCCTGCGCCGGGCCGACACCGAGGCGCTGTGCCGGGCCTGTGGCCTGGAGCCGGTGCGCGACCCGTCGAACCTCGACCCGGCGATGCGCCGCAACCGCATCCGCCACGAGGTCCTCCCGCTGCTCGACGACGTGGCCGGCCGCGACGTGGCTGCGGTGCTCGCCCGCCAAGCGGACCTCCTGCGCGACGACGCCGCCCTCCTCGACGAGCTGGCCGCGGCGATGGACCCCACCGACGCCAAGGCGCTGGCCGCCGCGCCCGCCCCGCTGGCCCGCCGGGCGGTGCGGGCCTGGCTGCGGGGCGAGCACCCGCCCGACGCCGCCTCGGTGGAGCGGGTCCTGGCCGTGGCCAGGGGCGAGGCGAGGGCGGCGGAGGTGGTCGGTGGCCGCCGGGTGGAGCGCCACGCCAACCGCCTCCGCCTGGTCGGGTAGCGTCGCCGCACGTGACCCCGCCCCACCCCGACCTCGGTGAGGTGCTCGTCGGGGAGGACGACCTGCGTCGTCGGGTGGCCGAGCTCGGCGCGGCGATCACCGCCGACTACGAGGCCCGTCGCCCCCTGCTGGTGGCCGTCCTGAAGGGCGCCTTCGTCTTCCTGGCCGACCTCGTGCGCGCCATCCACACGCCGGTCGAGGTCGACTTCATGGCCGTGGCCTCCTACGGCAACGCCACCCGCTCCAGCGGCGTGGTGCGCATCGTCAAGGACCTGGACCTCGACCTCGAGGGCCGCGACGTGATCCTCGTGGAGGACATCGTCGACAGCGGCCTCACCCTCTCGTACCTGCGGAAGTACCTGCTGGCCCGCAACCCGGCCTCGCTCGAGGTCTGCGCCCTGCTGGTGCGCGAGGGCGCGCTGGCCCCCGGGGGGAGCGACGGCGTGCGCTACGTCGGCTTCGAGGTGCCCCGGGTCTGGGTGGTCGGCTACGGGCTCGACGCGGCCCAGCAGTGGCGCCACCTCAGCGACATCCGCCGCTACCAGGGCGCGGAGACCGGTCACGGGTGACGTAACCTGCGACCCGATGCGGCCTCTGGTCATGGGGGTGGTGAACGTCACCCCCGACTCCTTCTCCGACGGGGGTCGGTGGTCCGAGCCGTCCGCGGCGGTGGAGCACGCCCGGGCCCTGCTCGCCGAGGGCGCCGACGTGATCGACGTCGGCGGTGAGTCCACGCGCCCCGGCGCGGAGCCCGTCCCCGAGGACGTGGAGCTGGCCCGGGTGCT
>Ga0182742_1004890_pt1 | contig 11729 bp, 8 predicted proteins | sample eDN5th37CBELigMG_FD_128880 | JGI IMG/M metagenome (GOLD analysis project Ga0182742, IMG submission 128880) | Enriched Miracle-Growth compost microbial communities from Emeryville, California, USA - eDNA 5th pass 37_C BE-Lig MG (version 2)... ... | reverse complement strand
GGTCGCCTTCAGGGCCGCGGTCTCGACGTAGGAGTGCGGCAGGCCCGCGGGCCCGGGCTGCGCGCCGTCGGCCGCCGCCGTCGACCGGCGCCGGGAGAGCGACGACAGCCGCCGCAGCCGCGCGCGGGCCATGTCCCCCACGGCCTGCAGCGAGAAGTGCTCGGCGACGTCCTGGCGGGCGCGCTCGGCCCGCGCCCTCGCCTCGTCGCGGTCCTCCCACACGCGCCGCATGAGCTGCGCGGCGTGATCGATGTCGGGCTCCGCCCACGTGCCGTGCGCGGGGTAGTTCTCGCCGTCCGGGCCGACGAGCGTCTCCTCGTACTCGACGAGCCAGGAGTTCTGCGGCGTCATGAAGTCGACGTTGCCGCCGAACGCGGTGCCGATGACGGGCTTGCCGAGCGCCATCGCCTCCCCGAGCGTGAGCCCGAAGCCCTCCGAGCGGTGCAGGGAGACGTAGGCGTCGCAGCGGTTCATGAGGTTCACGCGCTGCTGGTCGGTGACGAAGCGGTCGACGACGACGATGTCGTCGCGCCCGCCCGTCGCCGCGCGCAGCTGCGCCAGGCGGTCGGGCTTGTAGTCGCCGTTGAAGCTCTTGAGCAGCAGCCGCGGGCCCTCGCCGGGCTCGAACGCGCGGGAGAACGCCTGCACGAGCCCGAGCGGGTTCTTGCGCTGCAGCGTCGACCAGAAGTCGAACAGGAACAGGAACGTGAACTCCGCCGAGCCGAACGCGAAGCCGACGTCGTCGCCGTCGGGCTGGGGGATCTCGATCGGCAGCGGCACGCGCACCACCGGGCACGGCGCGGCGTGGCCGAGCAGGTCGGCGACGTAGCGCGAGTACACCCAGATCTCGTCCACGAGGCCGAACGCCGTGTCCCAGCTCGGCGGGATCGCGTCGGTCTCCCACGCCCACACGCCGATCGTGTAGCGGTCGCGGAAGCGGTCGCGGCCGGCCTCGGCGACGAACTGCGGCAACTCGGGCGCGTTGACGCACACGAGGTTGAACGGCAGGTCGCCGTCGTAGTCGATGTCGCTGAAGTCCGTCGTCTTGACCTCGGCGGGGGAGCCGTCGTCGCCGTGGACCTCGGGCATCCGCACGTCGACGGTCGTCGTGCGCACGGGCACGCCGGCCGCCTGCAGCGCGGCGACGTACAGGCGCGCGGCCTGGCCGAGGCCCAGGCCGCCGCGCAGATAGCCGGCGACGTCGACGCCGATGGAGGAGGCAAGCGAGGCGGTCACGGCGAATGACCCTAGAACAGCGCCGGCGGGCGACGTCGGTCGCCCGCCACCCGCGCGGGAGGTGTGCGCATTGGACACACGCGCCCCCCAAACGGTGCGCCATCTGCACGTTTCAAAGCTGGACCGCCACTAGGTAGAAAGCTTGCGGGTCTGATGCCGCCGGCTCGTCCGGCGGCCGGGAGAGAGGAGCGAGCTCATGAGAGCGAGCCTGACGGTCCGAGATGAGGTGTGCTGATGGCAGACCAGGCCGAAGCACTCACCACCATCTTCACCGAGTTCTACTACTGGGTGACGGTCGCCCTGATGTTCCTCATCCACGTGGGGTTCATGATGTACGAGGGCGGCGTCGCACGGCGCAAGAACGTCCAACACACCATCCTCAAGAACCTGCTCGTGATCCCGCTGGTCACGATCACGTTCTTCCTGTTCGGCTGGTGGATCTACTTCGCGTTCACGAACGGGCCCGGCATCACCGGCGGGCTGCGGGCCAGCGACTCGTCGTCGTTCCTGCCGTGGTCGGACATCAGCGGCCCGAACATGCAGGACCGCATCAACGGCGTCTTCTGGGCCGCGTTCCTGCTGTTCTCCTGGACGGCGGCCTCCATCATCTCCGGCTCGATCATCGAGCGGGCGCGGATCGCCGGCTTCGCGGCGATCGCCGTCGTGATGGGCTCGGTCGCCTGGATCATCGACGCCTCCTGGGGTTGGCACCCGGAGGGCTGGATGGTCCAGGTCATGGGCTACCACGACGCCTACGCGTCGGGCGTCATCCACGCGGTCGCCGGTGGCGGCGCGCTGGCCGCGGTCATCGTCATGGGGCCGCGGATCGGCAAGTTCGCGCGTGACGGCACACCCCGGGTGATCCGCCCGCACAACGTCTGGATGACGGCGGTCGGCATCTTCATGATCATCACCGGCTTCTGGGGCTTCTACGTCGCCTGCAACATCCCGATCATCGACATCGACCCGAGCGACGACGGGACGTTCTTCTCGGCGACGAACATCTATCTGATGCCGACCACGCTGTCGGCGATCACGTTCAACTTCCTCGTCTCGCTGGCGGGCGGCCTGCTCGCAGGCGCGCTCATCAGCCGCGGCGATCTGTTCTGGACGTTCTCGGGCGGCCTGGCCGGCATCATCGCCGCCTCCGCGGGCAACGACCTGTACCACCCGCTGCAGGCGTTCCCGATCGCCATGGTCGGCGTCGTGATCGCCTACAAGCTCCACAACTATGTGGAGCGGCGCTTCAAGATCGACGACGTGGTGGGCGCCGTCGCGGTGCACGGGTACGCCGGCTTCTTCGGCGTCGTCGTGGCCGGCTTCATGCTCTGGGGCTACCCAGCCGCGGCGCCGACTGAGGAGGGCCTGGCCTGGTTCACGACACCCGAGGGCAACCCGGCGATCAACCCGCTCGGGAACTTCCTCGGCGCGATCATCATGTTCCTGCTCGGGTTCATCCCGATCTTCGTCGTGGCGAAGGTCCTCGACAAGTTCGGGCTCATGCGCGTGCCCCGCGCAGTCGAGGCTGCGGGTCTGGACGCGCACGACGTCGGCGACAACTACCCGTACTTCGGAGACCGCGACACGGAGTTCGAGGTCGTGGAGCGCGCGGATGCCGTCGGGGCGTTCAACGGCCACGGCAACGGCCGCGCGACGGCCGCCGCGGCGCAGTCCCTGGCTGAGAAGGAGACGACCTGACCATGCTCGCAGTCAGCACCGGGCTGGACTCGTTCAGCAACCCGGAGGACATCGGGCCGATGTATCCCTTCGAAGGGCTCGAGTGGCTCTTCGTGGTCCTCGCCGTCGTCCTCTGGCTCGGCTGGCACATCCTGCAGGCGCGTGCGGAGACCCGCCAGCAGGACGAGGCCGTCGTGCACTACGAGAAGATGGGCCTGGACCGCGCGATGTACCACGGGTCCAGCGCCCTCGAGACCACCGACGAGGAGTGGGCCGCCGCGCAGGCGCAGGCGAAGGCGCCCGACTCGGAGCCTGGGACCAAGGCGGGCTACACGCCCTCCTCCTGAGACCCAGACCCGCCGCGCCGGCGCCCCCGGGCGCCGGCGCGTTGCGGACCCTCGCCCACGTCTCGCCGCAGCCGGGCGACCTCCGCGGCGAGTGAGGCCTGGCCCGCCGCGAGCCCGCGGACGCGCTCGTCGAGCGTCTCCAGCAGGCGCAGGATCTCCTCGTCGACGAGACGCTGATGCACCGCGTAGGGCGCCAGGACGCGCAGCACGGCGGCGCGCAGCGCCTCCCGGGGCCCCGCGGTGCCGGGCGCCGCGGGGCCGGGGCCGCCGCGCACCCGCGCACGCGCAGCGGACAGGTCGAGCGCGTCCACCGGCGTCGCGGCCCGCGCCACCGGCGCGCGGAGCACTCGCGCGATCCGCTCGGCCATCGCCCGGCCCGCGGCGGCGGGGTCGTGAGCGCGCGCGACGTCCGCCCGCGCGCGGCGCGCGCGGCGGGCGGCCTCCTCCGGGTGCTCGCGCACCGACCGCAGGAGGGACGCGGCGTGGTCGAGGTCGGGCTCGGCCCACTCGCCGTCGGGCGGATAGGGGTCGTGGCCGGGGCCGATGCGCACCGGGCGGTGGTCGACGAGCCAGGCGTTGAACGGCGTGAGGAAGTCGCGCGTGCCGCCGTAGTCGGTGGCGACGACCGGCACGCCGAGCAGCGCCGCCTCGGCGAGCGCGAGGCCGAAGCCCTCCGAGCGGTGCACGGACAGCAGGCAGTCGAGCAGGCCGATGAGGGCGTTCTTCTCCGCGGCAGGCAGGTCGCGGTCGAGCACGTGCACGTGCTGGTGCGAGGCCGCCGCCTCCAGCACCGCGCGGTGCGCCGCGGGGTCGAGCTCCGAGCGCAGCGTCTTGACGACGAGGGCCGCGCCGTCGCCGGGGCCGAACGCCCGCGTGAACGCCTCGATCGCCCCGAGCGGGTTCTTGCGCGCCGCGACGCTGCCGTAGTCGAACGCCAGGCCCGCGAGCCATCCCTCCGCGGGCAGGCCGAGGTCCTCGCGGCCGACGGGCGCGACGGGCGGCGGGGCGACCGGCAGCGGGACGCGCACGACGGGCACCGGGGAGACGGCCGCGATCGCGTCGGCGACGAACCGCGAGCCCGCCCAGACCTCGTCGATGCCGTCGAACCCGCGCGCCCACGCCGCGGGGAACGTCCCCAGCTCCCACCACCACATCCCGATGACGTGGCGGTCCTCGAACGGCTCGGGCCCCAGCTCGTCCCGCACGCCGGGCAGCCCGTCCGGGTTGACGCAGACGAGGGTCACGGGGTGCGGCGCCGGATGCGGCCCGGGCGGAGCGGGCGCGCCCTGCGAGGACACCGGCAGCGATGCCACGCCGACGCCCGCCACGTGCAGCGCCCCGCGCACCTGGCGCGCGGCCTCGGCGACGCCGAGCGTCGCGTCCAGGTAGCCCGCGAGGTTGACGCCGACGGCGGTCACGGCTGCGGATGTTCCCATCGGTCAGCGCATCCGCGCTGTCAGACGCCGTGGCCACCGCCGGCGTCGCGGACGGGGGCGCAGGGTGGCCTCCAGGAGGCCCTTGGGTGTGAGACGGATCCCGTGGACGGTCACGTCGTCGCGGCGATGCCACGCGGCGGCGATGGTGAGCTCCGCGTCACGCAGCGCGTCGTCGAGCAGGAGCGGGACCTCGCCATGAACGAACGGCTCGACCAGCGTCACCGCGCCCACTCGTGACGCGCCTGACTCCGCCGTCGGGCCGTCGACGAGGACGAGCTCGGGAGGGAACCCGCGCAGCAGCTCGGCGGCCGTGTCGGGGAGCAGATAACCGGGCGGGGAGGCAGCGTCGACCTGGCCGATCCCGACGTCCAGCACGTGTGCCCTCAGTCCTCGCTCGGCGAGGACGGCGCGTGTTCGCTCAGCCCATCCCGGATCCTGCTCGAGGCTGATGACCGTGGAGTCATCGCCCGCAGACTCCGTCAGCAGGGCGGCGAGCACGACCGTGCTCGTCCCGCTCCCCAGCTCGAGCACCGTCCGCGGGCGGTGCTCGCGGACGAGCTGGGCGAGCCTGTCGATCGTCGGGCCGTCGACGGCCCAGCCACCGATCGGCAGCCCCGCGATCAGCGCCGCGATCCGCTCGTCCGATGGCGGTTCGTCGGCCGGTGTGCGAGGAACGAGCGCGTCTCGCGCGCCGACGGCGCGACGCTCTTCGAGGACGGCAGCGACCGGAACGAGGTCGCCGTAGCGGCCCGCCAGCCTGGCGAGGCGCTGAACCACCGAGGGTCCGACAGACACCTGCGCGGTCACCGGCTGGTCGAACCAGCGGACGTGCTCGTGGACGAGATCGAGGATCAGTTCTGCCGGCCCCTCCAGCGCGGGTGCACGGACCTGGAGCGGCATCAGTGCGCTCTGGCCGGGCTCGAGGGCGTGCGGGAGCGCGGCGCGGCCGGCCTCCTGACGGCTGCCATCGGCCGTTCGCCAGGCGATGCCGACGCGTACGAGCGGGTCGGACGCATCGCCGCCGGGCCAGCGCCCCGTGCCCTCGTTGGTCACCTGGAGCCACACCTCGTGGTCGGGACGGTCGGCGGTGAACGTCCCGAGCGGCCGTGCCAGCCGAAGCGTGGCGCGGTAGGCGTCGTCAGGCAGCTGCTCCCGAGGCGCATGCCACGTCACCCGGTCGCGGTCCGTCAGCGGCACCGTCCCCGGCTCGATGGCGAGGGCCGGATCGGGGCGCGCGCCCAACGCACGAGCGATCGCCGCGGTGTCAGCGTCGGGCAGCGGGGCCGTGACCTGCTCGCGACCCCGAGCCTCGGGCAGGTAGAACGCCTCGTTGAACGGCAGCCCCTCGTCCGTGAGGACGCCGAACAGCTCGGTGTCGTACCGCGCGACCTTGGCCTCGCGCCGTGCGCGGTCGGGCAGCAGCAGATCCAGGTGGTACACCGGGAGCTCGTCGAAGTAGCGGATCGGGTGATCGGGCTCGACGAGCACATGCTTTCGTGCGCCGAACCTCAGCCTGCCGTCGTTGCGGACGAGCCGCAGCCGGCGATCCGACGCCCAGGGCTCATCCACGAGCCTCGAGCCTGGGTCGGGCCACGGCCAGTGGATCGGGAGCGAGTACTGCTGGACCCGCCGGTCGGCGACCAGGTCCGGGAGGGCGGCGACGAGCGCGGCGCTCACCACCTCGTCGCCGTCCAGGAGCAGCAGCCAGTCGCCCCGCGCCTGGCGGGCCAGCCAGGGCCAGTGCCGGTTCGCGCCGGCATGCTCGTATCGCAGCAGCACGTCGGCGACCGCGGCGAAGTGGCCGAGATCATCGGCCGCGACCCGCGCGTCTGCCGCCACGACGATCTCGTCGACGGCCTCGCGAAGGAGCCCGAGCGCCTCGCGTACGAGCGGGCCGGGATGGCTCGTAGGACACACGACCGACACGGTCGGCCGGCCAAGCGCGCGTGGGGGCGGGGGCACCCGCGATGCTTATCAGACCGTCTGTGTCCCGCAGACCGCGCCGTACACTCGCCCCCATGGCTCCGCGCCGATCGCACAGCGAGCACGCGATCCCCAACCTGCTCAACGTCCCGGGCCCCAACGAGACCACGATCGACCTCGTCCGCTCGACGAACGCACGTGTCGTCGCCGAGATCGGCATCTACGAGGGCGCAACCTCCGAGGGCCTCGCGCGCGTCCTGGCCGACCGCGACGGCGAACTGCACCTCTTCGATTTCGACGACCGCGTCGAGGCCGTGACCGAGCGCCTGCGGAGGCTCGGCTTCGCCCGCGTCATCCCGCACGGCAACAGCCGCAAGCTCATGGACTCCTACAACTGGTCGCTCGGCCGGTTGCTCGCCGATCCGGCGCCACCCAGGTTCGACTACGTCTTCATCGACGGGGCGCACCTGTGGGGTCTCGACGCGCTGACGTTCTTCCTCGCCGACCGGCTCCTCGCCGTGGGCGGTCATATGGACTTCGACGACTACGACTGGTCACTGGCCGCGTCGCAGACGATGAACCCCGAGGTCCTGCCGGAGACTGCGGAGCTGCACACCGCCGAGCAGATCGAGACGCCCCAGGTCGCGATGGTCGTCGACCTGCTCGTCCGCCCCGATCCACGCTACGTCGAAGTCGTGCCCGACAAGGTCTTCCGCAAGCTCGCCTGAGCGCTCCGACGCCGCCCGTGCCGGAACCGCCCGCACACGTCGCAGTCTCCATCGAGGGCGTCTCGAAGGCGTTCCGCCTCCCGCACGAGCGGGTGCACACGCTCAAGGAGCGCCTCGTCCACCCCCTGCGGCGGCGAAGCTTCGAGCGGCTGCAGGCGCTCGAAGACGTGTCGCTCGCGGTGGAGAAGGGCGAGTTCTTCGGCATCGTGGGGCGCAACGGGAGCGGAAAGAGCACGCTCATGAAGTGCCTGGCCGGCGTGTACAGCGCTGACGCGGGAGAGATGTGGCTTCGCGGGCGCATGGCGCCGTTCATCGAGCTCGGCGTGGGCTTCAACCCCGAGCTGACCGCCCACGACAACGTGTTGCTCAACGCCGTGATGCTCGGCCTCACGCCCGAGCAGGCCCGCGAGCGCTACGACGCGATCCTGGACTTCGCCGGGCTTCACGCGTTCCAGGACCTCAAGCTGAAGAACTACTCCTCCGGCATGCAGGTCCGCCTGGCCTTCGCGGTGATGGTCCATGTCGACGCGGACCTCCTGCTCATCGACGAGGTCCTCGCGGTCGGCGATGCGGCGTTCCAGCAGAAGTGCTACGACGTCCTCCAGGACGCCAAGCGGGCCGGTCGGACCATCCTGCTCGTCACACACGACATGGACCAGGTCCAGCGATTCTGCGACAGGGCGATGCTCCTCGAACGCGGCCGTGTCGTGGAGGTCGGAGAGCCTCGCGATGTTGCTCGTCGCTACATGGCCATCAACTTCGCGTCGCACGGCGACGAGGGTCGGCCGACGCTCACGACCGGCGCGGGAGGGACTGGACGCGCGATCATCGTCAAGGCCTGGTCGCAGGACGCCGACGGGACGCACACGACCACGTTCGAGCAGGGCGGTGTCTGCGCGCTGTGCCTGCGGATCCGCTTCGTCTCCGACGCGGTCGACCCGGTGCTCAGAGCGATCGTGAGCGATCCGGACGGTCAACCGGTCTTCGTCGCCGCCAGCGAATGGCATGAGCCCCTGGGCGCGTTCGTCCCCGGGGAGATCCTCGACCTCGCCGTGAGCTTCGACAACTGGCTCGCGCCCGGCCGCTACAGCGTGACATGGCAGGTGCTGCATCCGGGCACGGGGCGTCGCGTCATGGCCGAGCAGACGGAGGCGTTGTCCATCGTCGTCACGGGGTCGCGTGCGGGCGGAGGCGTCGTCGACATCCCGCACGCCTTCGACTTCCTGCGATCGGGCGCCGCGCCCGAGCGACTCGGATGAGCGACGTCGCGTACCGCGTCACCGGCCCCGCCACCGGCTCCGAGGACCCGCGCCGCTTCTGGCACCTCACGCTGACGCTCGCGCGGATGGACTGGAAAGTCCGGTTCTTCGGGTCCGTCCTCGGCTACGTCTGGTCGCTGCTGCGGCCGCTGCTGCTCTTCGGGATCCTCTACCTCGTCTTCAGCGAGGTCGTCGGCGCGGGCGACGACGTCGAGCACTTCCCGATCGTCCTGCTGTCGGGGATGATGCTGTTCTTCTTCTTCAGCGAGGTGACCGGCTCGGCCGCGACCTCGCTCGTCGACCGCGAGGCGCTCGTGCGCAAGGTCGGCTTCCCCCGGATGGTCGTGCCGCTCGCGGTCACGCTCGTCGGGGCGTTCAACCTGCTGCTCAACCTCGTCGTGCTCGCGGTGTTCCTCGCACTCAACGGCGTGGCGGTGCGCTGGACCTGGCTGCTCGTGCCGATCCCCCTGCTGCTCGTCGGCGTGCTGGCGACGGGCACGGGGATGCTGCTCGCCGCGCTCTACGTCCGCTTCCGCGACATCAAGCCCATCTGGGACGTCGCGCTGCAGGCGCTGTTCTACGCGACGCCGATCCTGTATCCCGTCCAGCTCGTGCAGGAGCGCTCCGAGACGCTCACGCACGTGCTCATGGCGAGCCCGCTGGCCACGCTCATCCAGTGGACCCGGCGCCTGCTGCTGGGGGACGACACGCCGACCGCCGCGTCGGCGATCGGCGGCGCGGAGTGGCTCGTCATCCCCGGCGGGATCCTCGTCGCGCTGACCGTGCTGGGCTTCTGGGTCTTCGGCCGCACGGCGCCGCGTGCGGCCGAGGAGCTGTGACGCCGGCGCCCGTCAGGCGGCGGCGCCGGCGCGGCCCATGATCCGCGCGATGTTCTCCGGCGCGAAGAACGCGGGCGCGGGCATCGTGCCGGTCAGGACGCTGATGAAGTCGTCCTGCGCGGCCTGATCGCCCTGCATCGCCCCGATCAGCGCCTGCATCTCGGCCGGGGGCGGCTCGAGCGTGGCGAAGTCGCACGTGAAGCCGTACTTCGGCATCGCGTCCTCGTCGCGCAGGCGGTGGAAGTCGCCGAGCGCGGCGTCCCACGGGCGGCGTCCCGTGAGTGCGTCGTCGAGGGCGGCGGACATCCCCTCGGCGTCGCGGAACGCGTCGGAGATCCCGAACGCCGTGATGGGGTGCTTGTGGTAGCCGGCGTCCCCGACGAGAGCCCAGCCGGGCCCGTACGGCACGCGCAACCAGCCGGGGAGGTCGCCGACGCCGACCAGGCGGGTCTCACGCCGCGCGGCGCGCACGCGCTCGGCGAACTCGGGGGCGAGGTCGAACGACCGCAGGTAGGTGCCCTCGACGTCGCGGCGGTTGGCGTCGAACTCCTTGCGCGGCCAGCCCTGGATGAGGCAGGTGAGCCCGTCGTGCGTCGGGATGGCCGCCCAGCCGCGGCCGCGCTCGGCCCGGATGAACGTCTCGACGCCGTCGCAGGGCAGGTCGCTCCAGTACGCGTAGTAGGCGGGCGAGAGGTCGGGGACCTCGTTGTAGGCCTCCGCCCCCACCGCCTTCGCCACGAACGAGTGCCTGCCGTCGGCGCCGATGACGACGCGCGCGCGCTCCGTGACCCGCGCGCCGCCGCGCGTGTGGCCGCGGATGCCCGCGACGCGCCCGTCCTCGACGACGAGCGCGTCGACCGTGAAGCCCTCCCGCAGCTCGGCGCCCGCCTCGACGGCGGCGTCGACGAGCAGCGCGTCGAGCACGATGCGCCGCGGCGCGTACGCGTCGGCCTGGCCGTCGGCCGGTCGCGGCGTGCCGGCCACGCCGACCGGGCCGAAGTCGAAGGAGTAGCGGCGGAACGGCGGGCAGCCCGTCGCCCGCAGGCGCTCCAGGACGCCCCACCGGTCGAGCGCTGCGGCGCCCGGCGGGTGGATGATGTGGCTGGAGATCGTGTCCGACGGGAACGTGGCGCGGTCGACCAGGAGGACCCGGTGGCCCTTGCGGGCGAGGAGCATCGCGGTCGGCGAGCCCGCGCAGCGCGCCCCGACGACGATCGCGTCGTAGGTGCTGGTGGTGCTCATGGCGCCACGCTACGAACGCGCCGGATCCGCGGCCATCGGGAGTTCTCCCCACGCGGTGAGACCGTGCTCCATGGCGAACAGCGTCGCCGCCGCGCGGGTGGAGACGCCGATCTTCGCGTAGGCGTTCTGGATGTGGCGGTCGGCGGTCTTGACCGAGATGCCGAGCGCCCGCGCCACCTGCTTGGTCTGCAGCCCGCGGGCGAGGAGCGCCACGACCTCCGCCTCGCGCTCGGTGAGCCCGGCCGGGCGCTCGATGCGCGGCGCGCGCTGGCCGGCGCACTCCAGCACGGCGCCGACCGCGTCGGCGTCCAGGCGTCCGGCGGACGCCTCGCGGGCGAGCGCGTCCGCGGCCTGCTCGGGCGTGAGGGCCTCGCGGTGCGCGCGCGGCTCGGTCATCGCGTGGAAGGCGTCGGCGGCGGCGAGCACGCGCGCGGGCAGCCCGATCGCGGCGGCGTGCGCGCCGCGGTGGTAGCCGGAGCCGTCGAGGCGCTCGTGGTGCGCGCTGGCGATCGCGGCGATCTCGGCGAAGAAGGGCGAGCGGCTGAGCACGCGCTCCCCGTGGTAGGGGTGCAGCCGCACGTGCTCCCATTCGTCGGCGCTCAGCGGGCCGCGCCGCTGCCACGTCCGGGTGGACACGGCCACCCGGCCGAGGTCGTGCACGAGCGCGGCGCGGCGGACCTCTGTCGCGCCTGCGTCGCCCATCCCGCAGCGCTGCGCCGCGGCCGCCGCCAGGTCCGCGACCCCGGCCGAGTGCCCGGTGAGGTACGGGGACATGAGGTCGGCGAAGTCCCCGATGGCGGCCAGGGCGCGATCGATCGCGCCGCCGGTGAGCGCGAGCCCGGCGCCGGGCTCGGCCGCCATCACGCGCTCCCACGCAGACGCCTCGGACGGGGCGAGGATCTCCTCGGCGTGGTCGGCCAGCAGCGTCGCGATCACGGGGTCGAACGCCGCGCCGGCGCGCTCGCGCACCACCCTGGCGGCGTGCTCGGGCCCCCCGACGACGTTGTGGAACGCCGCGTCGCGCGCGACGTGGACGATCCGC
>Ga0182742_1004888_pt1 | contig 11731 bp, 10 predicted proteins | sample eDN5th37CBELigMG_FD_128880 | JGI IMG/M metagenome (GOLD analysis project Ga0182742, IMG submission 128880) | Enriched Miracle-Growth compost microbial communities from Emeryville, California, USA - eDNA 5th pass 37_C BE-Lig MG (version 2)... ... | reverse complement strand
TGAGATTGCCAAGGATTTAGGTTTCTATGATACAGTGGAGAAGGAAGGCTGGAGCAGCATCCGCGCGAAGGATGCAGGGAATATGGTCAAGCGCGCGGTGCAAATTGCGGAGAAAGCTTTGTCCCAAGGGACGACAAAGCCATAATGGATGGAACGGAGCCTGCGGCGCTTGGACGCAGGCTCCTTTTTCCATACATGCAATTGTGTTACACTATAAAAACATGCATCACGCCGAAGGCGGTGAACAACGAATGAAAATTTACGAGAAAGCCTCCGCCAAAATAAATTTGTCTCTTGACGTGTTGTACAAACGGGAGGACGGCTATCACGAAGTGGAAATGGTGATGACACAGATCGATCTGGCAGACCGGCTGGAGCTGGAAGAGCTCCCCCGCGACACCATCATCATTTCTAGTCATGCGGGATATATCCCGTTGGATGAGAAAAATTTGGCTTTCCAAGCGGCGAAGCTTGTGAAAGAACGCTATTCCGTCAAGAAAGGCGTGTATATTCATCTGGATAAGAGAATCCCTGTATCGGCAGGGCTTGCCGGAGGCAGCGCGGACGCGGCTGCGACATTACGGGGATTAAACCGGCTGTGGAAATTAAATATTTCGGAGCATGAGCTATGCCAATTGGCGGAAGAGCTCGGCTCTGACGTGCCGTTCTGCGTCGTTGGGGGAACGGCCGTTGCCAGAGGCCGTGGGGAAAAGCTCGAAAGGATCCCCTCGCCGCCGCCATGCTGGGTAGTGCTCGTAAAACCTCCGATCAATGTATCGACCGCCGATATCTACGGCCGCTTCCGCGTCGACGCGGTAAAACAGAAGCCGACGACGGGAGCAATGCTGCAGGCAATTCGACGCGGCGATTTCCGCGGCATCTGCGGTTCTCTTGGCAATATGCTGGAAGAGGTTACGATTCCAATGTATCCGGAGGTTCGGCAAATTAAAGAAACGATGCTGAAACTCGGTGCGGACGGCGCGTTAATGTCCGGCAGCGGGCCAACCGTATATGCCCTGGTGCAGCGGGAATCGAAGGTGGCTCGTATTTATAACGGGTTGAGAGGCTTTTGCCGCGATGTGCACGTCATTCGCCTGCTAACGAATAGAACTTGATAAAATACGTACATAGATGGTATATTTTCATTATAATATTCGGAAATAGGACTATATTACTGGGATGAGAGGGGAAATCGGGTTGAAAAAATTGAAAAGAAGCTCCCGCCTAGTGGAGATGACGCAATATTTACTGGCAAACCCCCACTCCCTAATACCTTTGACATTGTTTGTGAACAGGTACGGATCGGCGAAGTCCTCCATCAGCGAGGATTTAGCGATCATTAAGGAAGTGTTCGAAACAGAGGGCATCGGCGAGCTGAATACAGTGGCCGGGGCAGCAGGCGGGGTTAAGTTCATACCAAGAATGTCGAAGGAGTCCGCGTTGCATCTCGTTGAAAGGGTTTGCAGAATGCTGGAGCAGCCGGAACGGGTGCTGCCGGGCGGATATTTATATATGTCGGATTTGTTGGGACAGCCATCGATTACGAATGAAATCGGACGAGCCTTTGCTTCGATATTTGCGGATCGCCCGATTGACGTGGTGATGACCGTCGAGACGAAAGGAATTCCGCTTGCATACGCGACAGCTTCGCATTTGAACCTGCCTGTAGTCATCGTACGAAGGGACCCTAAAGTCACGGAGGGCTCTTCAGTGAGCATTAACTATGTTTCAGGATCCAATAAGCGGATTAATACGATGACACTGGCGAGACGCGCGCTGTCCACGAAGTCGAATGTGCTCATCATCGACGATTTTATGCGCGCAGGCGGCACGATTCGCGGGATGATGGATCTGCTCCAAGAGTTTGAAGCAACGGTGCAAGGCGTAGGCGTATTGGTGGAGTCGGGAGGCGTCGATGAAGAAGAACTCCTGGTAAGCGAATATGTATCGCTTGCAAGGCTTACGCACGTGGATTTGAAGCAACGGGAAATCCGGATGACGCATGGGAATTACTTCGATTAATGCACGGCTTATGGCGCGGCAAAAAATAATTTAAAAATATGTAAAAAGTCTCACGAATGAAGAAGGAATTTGTGTAATTTTGTGGAATATTACACCAAGTCCTTTTTTTCCTCAGAAAACTAAGGTGGTGAATTCAACGTGCAGATTACCGATGTGAGACTCCGCCGCGTCAACTCCGAAGGTCGAATGAAAGCGATCGCATCGATCACGATCGACAACGAATTTGTGGTTCATGATATCCGTGTGATCGATGGAAATAACGGTATGTTCGTTGCAATGCCAAGCAAGCGAACGCCAGACGGAGAATTCCGCGACATCGCTCATCCCATTTCTTCAACCACTCGGGAGAAAATTCAATCGGCCGTTCTAGCGGAGTACGACCGTGCAGCTACGAGTGAAGAAGACGTAATAGAAGAAGGAGCATAACGTTTGATTTGAAGGGGAGCCTAAGGCTCTCCCTTTTCTTTTTGATAAAAGTAAGATATGATTTTTTTGGTTTCGTATTATCGTGTCTCCGGGCAGGAAGGGAGAGTTTATATATGAAAATCATGAGTGTCATTTTGGCGGCGGGCTTGGGCAAGCGCATGAAATCCAAATTGCACAAAGTGCTGCATCCGGTATGCGGTAAGCCTATGGTGGAACATGTGATCGACGTCTTGAATCAGGCGGGGGTTGAACGCAAGATTGTTGTCATCGGCCATGGCGCGGATGCGGTACGGGAGGCGCTGGGCAGCAAGGTGGAGTACGCGCTGCAAGAGCAGCAGCTTGGTACCGGTCACGCGGTTCGTTCAGCAGAGCCATATCTCGGTACGGAAAATGGGATCACCTTCGTCGTATACGGCGATACACCGCTGATTACATCGAAGTCGCTGGAAGGGATGCTGGAGCTGCACCGTTCCACAGGGGCGGCTTGCACGCTGTTAAGCGCTATTTTTGCAGATCCAACGGGATTAGGACGTATTATACGGGCTTCGGACGGGTCGATCGACCGCATAGTGGAAGAGAAGGACACGAATGAGTCGGAGCGCGCGGTGAAAGAAATCAACGCCGGTGTCTATCTCTTCGACAACGCCAAACTATTCGAAATGCTTGCAAAGATCACTAACGACAATGCGCAAGGCGAGTACTATTTGACGGATGTGATCAGCCTGCTGAAGGAAGCGGGAGAGAACGTTCAAGGATATATCACGGACGATGCGGACGAGGCGCTCGGCGTGAACGATCGCGTGGCGTTATCGGAGGCGGAGCGGCTCATGCGCGCCCGAATTAACCGGCAGCACCTATTGAACGGGGTCACGCTGGTCGATCCGCTCAGTACTTACATTGAGGCTGGAGTGACCATCGGCAGCGACACGATTGTGTACCCCGGCACCGTGCTTCGCGGCCGTACCGCAATCGGCTCCGATTGCGTGATTGGCCCCAATGCCGATATTACGGATTCCACCATTGCCGACAGCGTAACGGTGAAGCATTCCGTATTGTCAGAGGCTACCGTGGGAGCGAGAACGGCCGTTGGCCCATACGCTTATTTAAGGCCGGGCGCAATATTAGGCGAGGACGTGAAGGTCGGAGATTTTGTCGAGGTCAAGAATTCAACGATCGGTAACGAAAGCAAGGTATCGCATCTTGCATATATCGGGGATGCTGAAGTCGGCGAGAGAGTCAATGTCGGCTGCGGCGCCATCACCGTAAATTATAACGGCTTCGCGAAATACAAGACTGTGATTGAAGACGATGCGTTCATCGGCAGCAACGCGAACCTGATTGCTCCGGTGCGGATCGGCCGCCGCGCTTTTGTTGTCGCAGGTTCAACCGTGACGGAAGATGTCGGGGAAGACGACGTCGCGATCGCCCGCGAACGCCAAACGACGAAGAAGGGCTATGCCAAATCGTTAAGGGCTCGGTTAAAAGCACAAACTAATAAACGGAAAGAATAAAGGCGAATATACAACGCTTTAGTTGGAGGAGAAATTGATGACCTACCGGGATCCAAAGCTGAAGGTATTCACGTGCAATTCCAATCCGGCGCTGGCCCATGAGATTGTAGATTATATCGGCGTTCCGCTTGGTAAATCGGAGACGATCCGATTCAGTGACGGAGAAATTCAAATTAAGATTGATGAGAGCGTACGGGGAAGCGATGTGTATGTCATTCAATCGACCTGTGCTCCCGTCAATGAACACTTGATGGAGCTGCTTGTGATGATTGATGCGTTAAAGCGTGCATCCGCGAAGAGCATCAACGTCGTGATCCCGTATTACGGGTATGCGAGACAAGATCGCAAGGCAAGATCACGGGATCCGATTACCGCCAAGCTTGTGGCGAATTTGATTGAGACGGCGGGAGCGCACCGCCTCATCGCGATGGATTTGCACGCGATGCAAATTCAAGGTTTCTTCGACATCCCTGTCGACAATCTTGTCGGCGTTCCGATTCTTGGCGCATACTTCAAAGAGAAGAACTTGAAGGATATCGTCGTCGTTTCGCCGGATCACGGTGGTGTGGTACGCGCCCGCAAGCTGGCCGACTATTTGAATGTACCGCTGGCGATTATCGATAAACGCCGCCCGGAGCCGAATGTCGTTGAGGTCATGAACATTATCGGCGAGGTTCACGGCCGCACGGCGATTCTAGTGGACGATATTATCGACACGGCGGGTACGATTACGCTTGGAGCCGACGCGCTGATGAAGGCGGGGGTCAGGGAAGTGTACGCTTGCTGCACGCATCCGGTGCTCTCCGGCCCGGCTATGGAGCGGCTGGAGCGGTCGCCGCTCAGCGAAGTGGTCGTCACGAATACGATTCCGGTCCCACACGATACGCCGTGTACCAAGATCAAGTCCTTGTCCGTCGCGCCGCTCATGGGCGAAGCGATCATCCGCGTTCATGAACAGCTTTCGATCAGCAAGCTGTTCGAGTTGTAATCACGGTTTGAATCCGAATCCTCTTGGGAACATTAGGTATTATGCGTTACATTCGCATCAATACTAGATTTCCGGGGGGATTTTTTTCCATGAATCAACTTGCAATTACGTCCTCAGCACGCAAGCTCAGGTCGAAGTCAGATTTGCGGATCAATCGAGAGCTGGGCAATGTGCCCGGTGTCGTGTACGGCCAAAATATCACGCCGCAAGCGATTTACGTTCCGGAGAAGGAAGTGCACGCATTACTCCGCGACGGGGCGGAAGCAGGAGGAATCATTCGGCTTCACTTGCCGGAAGCGGGCGAACAAGACGTTATGATCAGCGAAGTGCAGCGGAATCCGTTAACGGGGAAGGTCGTGCATATTGATTTCCATAAGGTGGATATGAACCAGAAGGTGAAGGCGACCGTTCGCATTGAGCTAACAGGCGAGGCGCAAGGTACGGAGGAAGGCGGAATTCTTCAGCAGCTTGCGCACACGGTCGAGGTGAGATGCTTAGCCAGCGCCATTCCGGCGGCCATCGAAGCGAATGTCAGCCATCTGAAATTAGGCGATCATCTGTTGGTCAGCGACCTGCAGCCTCCTGCCGGGGTGGAAATTCGCAGCGATCCGAATGAGCTGGTGGCTACGCTGCTTGCACCGCAGAAGGAGCTTCCGGAAGCGTCCGATCGGATTCGGGATGAGGATGTACAGGTAGAAACTGAAGAAAAAATAGAGGCCATAACGAAAGAATCGTAAGAAAACGGGGCGCAGCTTGGGGAGAATTTCTTCAGAAGGCGCCCCTTCTCGTGTATAATGAACAAGAAACAATGGACGCAGAAAAACACGAAAAACCACCACGGGTGAAATAACGCATATATTTTTAGGAGAGGTTGAACTCATGAAATGGTTTGTCGGGCTCGGCAATCCGGGCAAGGAATATGAAAATACGCGCCATAACATCGGTTGGATGGCGCTCGACGAAGCGGCCCGCCGTTGGGGGATTACGAACTCGCAATCCAAGTGCAAGGGCCTTATCTCCGAAGGGATGGTGAACGGAGAGAAGGTCGTGCTCATTAAGCCGATGACGTTCATGAATTTATCGGGCGAATGTGTCCGGGCGTATCTGGATTATTATAAACCGAACTTATCCGATCTGATTGTTGTATACGACGACATGGACACGGCGTTAGGCTCCGTGCGGCTTCGAATGAAGGGCAGCGCCGGGGGCCATAACGGCATCCGATCGCTGATCGCTCACCTTGGGACGGAGCAGTTCAATCGAATCCGCCTTGGCATCTCGCGCCCGGCTCCGGGTACCGAGATCGTGCATTATGTGCTCTCGCCCTTCCGCAAGGACGAGCAGGAAGCATTAAAGCTCACGGTAGAAAAGGCAGCTGATGCGATGGAGTATTGCTTGACGAACCATTTTGAGAAGACGATGGCGAAATTTAACGGCGCGTGAATGAAACGCCTTCCCCTGTGGCGATACTAGTAGGAAACGGCACGGGAGGGATCGGGAATGGCAATACATTATCAATGCAAGCATTGCAGAATGCCTCTTGGGGAGATTCAGACGTCGGAGGTTTCTGAGCTGAAGCTGGGGTTTCATTTCTTGACCCCCGAAGAGCGCAACGATATAATATCGTATAATTCTAACGGGGATATCACGGTACACCTCGTATGCGAATATTGCGACGAAGCGCTTCGGAACAATCCGGAGCTTTCCTTAGTTCCTAATCCGCTTCAATAACCGCGGTTTCCGCGGGGACGGAAGCGGAATGTTTGCCCTCGGCTCCACAGCCTGGGCTTCTTTGGGTTTGACGAAAGAGGTGGCTAATTCATTTTGAATACGATGAACCGATTATTGCAAGAATTGGTCAAGGACCCTGAAGTAATCACGGTAATGGAGGGCATCCGGCATGGCTTGAAGGAGCAGCTGGTCGCGGGCCTGTCGGGATCCTCCAGAAGCCTGTTAATTGCGGCGCTGCAAGCGGAATTGCAGCGTCCTATTGTCGTGATGACGCATAATATGTTTTCCGCGCAGAAATTAATAGAAGATTTAGAAGAATGTTTGCCTCCGGGGGGACTGTTAACCTACCCGGCGAATGAATCGATTGCGATGGAAACGGCGGTCTCGAGCCCGGAATTGATTGCTCAGCGCATCTCGGCGCTGTCGCAGTTATCCGCGAACTTCCGGGGCGTCTTTGTCGTGCCCTTCGCCGGGATTAGAAGGCTTGTCATTCCAAAGGAAGAATTTCAAAAATTCAAGCTTTCCATTGCGGTCGGTGAAACGTTGTCCATCGAAGATTTTGTGCAGCGGCTTGTCCGATTAGGCTACGAACGGACGGAGCAAGTAGAAAAGCAAGGGGAGATGAGCGTCCGCGGCGGGATTGTCGATGTGTTCCCTCATGTGTTAGAGGAAGCGGAGAACGGCCTGGCGCTTAGAATAGAATGGTTCGACGACGAGATCGATTCGATCCGCTTGTTCGATCCGACGGATCAGCGTTCTAAGGATAAGCTCGAACGGGTCGCCATCCTGCCTTGCCGGGAGCTTGTGGCCGATGAAGCGCGGTTTGCGAATGCGGCCCGAACCGCTTCCGAGCTATTGGAGGAGCAGTTGGCGAAGACAAGCGACCGAAGCGTAAAAGACAAGCTGCGCGCCGAGATTGGCGGGGAGCTGATTCGTCTTGGCGAGAAAAATTATTTTACTGAAATCTATAAATATGTTTCTTTCCTGTATCCGGAGAGGCAGACGCTGCTTGACTATCTTCCGGAGGATGCCTTGCTGTTGGTCGACGAGCCGAACCGCTTGTTGGAGACGGCAAGACAGTTAGAGCGGGAGGAAGCGGAGTGGACGATGAGTCTCCTGGCCGAAGGAAAGATGATTCCTCATTTTGTGCTGTCCAAAAGCTACGACGCGCTCTTTTTCCACAAGCCTTATCAAACTGTATACATGTCTCTGTTCTTAAGGCAAATTCCGAATACACAACCGCAGAACATCGTCAACGTCATCAGCCGTACGATGCAGCAATTCCATGGGCAGATGAATGTGTTGAAGGCGGAAATCGAACGGTGGAGCAAGGCGAAATCGACCATTATGATGCTTGCGGGAACGCAGGAACGGCTTGACCGCATGCGTCGGGTGCTGCACGATTACGGAATCGAAGAGCAGATCATGATCCAAGGCAATCTGCAAAGCGGCTTCGAGCTGCCTTCCATCCGTCTCGTTGTGATTACCGAGAGCGAAATGTTCAGCGTCAAACAGCGGAGAACGCGCAAGGTCGAGAAGAAGATCGACAATGCCGAACGGATTAAAAGCTACACCGAGCTGAAGGTCGGCGATTATGTTGTGCACGTAAACCACGGCATCGGGAAATACGTCGGGATCGGCACGATCGAAATCGGCGGCGTGCACAAGGATTATATGCACATTCTGTACGCCGGCGGCGACAAGCTGTCGGTTCCGATCGACCAGATTGATCTGATTCAGAAATATGTCGGGGCTGAAGAAGGCAAGGAACCGAAAATTTACAAGCTTGGCGGCAGTGATTGGACGAAGACCAAGAACAAAGCCCGCTCGGCGGTGAAGGATATTGCCGATGAGCTGATTAAGCTGTATGCGGCGCGGCAGACCGCCCCGGGCTATCCCTTCACTCCGGACACACCGTACCAGCAGGAATTCGAAGCGATGTTTCCGTACAACGAGACCGAAGACCAACTTCGAGCGATTCAAGAAATCAAAGCGGATATGGAAAAAAGGCGTCCGATGGACCGGCTGTTGTGCGGAGACGTCGGATACGGCAAGACGGAAGTCGCCATACGGGCGGCCTTCAAGGCGGCTATGGACGGCAAGCAGGTGGCCGTACTTGTGCCTACGACCATACTGGCGCAGCAGCATTATGAGACGTTCCGCGAACGGTTCAGCGGTTTTCCGTTTCACATCGGCCTGTTAAGCCGATTCCGCTCCCGCAAGGAACAGAACGAAACGATTAAGGGACTCGCGCAAGGCAAAGTTGATGTCGTGATTGGGACGCATCGGATTTTGTCCAACGACGTGAAATTTAAAGATTTGGGCTTGCTCATCGTAGATGAAGAGCAGCGGTTCGGCGTGACGCATAAGGAAAAGCTGAAACGGCTTAAGCTGAACGTCGACGTACTGACCCTGACCGCAACGCCGATTCCGCGGACGCTGCACATGTCGATGCTTGGCGTTCGGGATTTATCCGTTATTGAGACACCGCCGGAAAACCGCTTTCCCGTGCAGACTTATGTTGTAGAGCACAGCTATACCCTTGTTCGGGACGCGATTGAACGGGAGCTCGCGAGGAACGGTCAAGTGTACTACCTGTACAATCGTGTACAAGGCATTCAACAGATGGCTGATATGATTCAAACCTGGGTGCCGGAGGCGCGGGTCGTATACGCGCATGGGCAGATGTCCGAGCGTGAACTGGAGAAGACGATCCTGGATTTTCTGGACGGCGAATACGACGTGCTGGTAAGCACCTCCATTATTGAAACAGGTGTCGATATCCCGAATGTGAACACTTTAATCGTACACGACGCTGATAAAATGGGATTGTCTCAGCTGTATCAGCTGCGGGGCCGCGTCGGCCGTTCTAACCGGATTGCTTACGCCTATTTCACGTACCAACGGGACAAGGTGCTCAACGAGGTTGCCGAGAAGCGTCTGCAAGCGATTAAAGAATTTACCGAGCTGGGATCCGGCTTCAAAATTGCGATGCGCGACCTTGCCATCCGCGGCGCGGGCAATTTGCTCGGCGGAGAGCAGCATGGCTTCATCGCTTCCGTCGGATTTGACCTGTATTCTCAGATGCTGGCTGAAGAGATTGAGCAGCGGAAGGCGCAAGTAGACGCCGAATTGCAGCCGGATGATGAGAAACGCGTGGCGCATGAGCCTAGCCGCAAGCGGATTGATACGCAGATTGACTTGACGGTGGACGCGTACTTGCCCGGAGAATACATTTATGACAGCGCGCAAAAAATAAATATTTACAAAAAAGTTGCAGCTATCCGTTCTTTGGATGATGAACAAGAGCTGGCCGACGAGCTGATTGACCGATTCGGCGATATGCCGCAGCCTGTGAAGAATTTGCTTGCCGTTGCCCGCTTGAAGGTATATGGCGCCGAATACGGCATTATCTCCTTCTCTGCCAAAGGGGACGACATTGTCATTACGGTGGACCGGGAGCAAAATTCGCGGATCGACGGAGCGAAACTGTTCGATCGGATGAGTAAGTTCGAACGCAAGATGAAATTCGATTCCGGTCCGGATATTGTCATGCGCATGAACCGCAAAGGGCTTAGCATGGAACAAACCCTTGACTATTTGGAGCAGCTGATGCGGGAGTACGAAGCGGCATTGATCGGGGAAGACCAAACCAAGCGCTCCGCGGGCGTCCGATGAGTTGGAAGGAAGTTCATCTTTCACGTTTGATTTGCTTTCAATTCATTGGCAATAATATTGTCAAATGACGGTTTCCATCCCGCGGTCGACCATCCGACAACCGCTTCTCTGCCTCATCCCATTGGTGTATAAGGGTAAGGTTGGCGACAAATACTAATGCCGAGCAACAAGCAATACATCCCTCGAGCATGTGGACCGACTCAAGAAAGTAAACTTCAAGAAAGCGAGGGTAACAAGATGAAAGCAACTGGTATTGTACGCAGAATAGACGATTTGGGCCGTGTAGTGATTCCGAAGGAAATTCGCCGGACATTGCGCATTCGTGAAGGGGATCCGTTGGAAATTTTCGTGGACCGTGATGGAGAAGTCATTTTAAAAAAATATTCCCCCATCGGCGAGCTTGGCGATTTCGCGAAGGAGTATGCTGAATCGTTAAGCGAGAGCACCGGACATATCACGATGATTTCGGACCGTGACAACATTATTGCGGTATCCGGAGCGTCCAAGAAGGAATATATGGAGAAGCAGATCGGTTCTATTGTAGAATCCTGCATGGAGAACCGGAAGACGACTTTGGAGACGGAAGCGGGCGAATATGAAATTTGCAAGGATATGCCTGAAACGTATTCTTCCTTCGTTTGCTCTCCAATTGTGGCGGGAGGCGACCCGATCGGGGCTGTCATTCTGCTGTCGAAGCAAGACAATGTGAAGATGAGCCAGATGGAAATGAAGATGGCCGAAACCGCGTCAGGATTTTTAGCGAAACAAATGGAGCAGTGAACCGGCGCGTTCTTTGTCAGACTCACCGTTCCACCGAACGTGCCGGCGCATATGTGCGAAGGCTTCCGCGACCCCGTTCTCAGTGCGGGTTGCGGAAGCCTCTTTGTTGTGATTATATGGGTACAAAAGGAGTGGGGACGAGATGAAGGGTGAAATTATCGTTGCGGGGTTGGGCCCGGGCGGCAAGGACGGGATTACGATAGGCGCTTGGGAAGCGATCCGCGCGGCGAAGCGGCTGCTCCTGCGCACAGAACATCATCCCATCGTGGAATGGATTCGTGAACAGGGCATCGCTTTCGAAACGTATGATGACATGTATCAAACGAACGATCAATTTCATGAAGTGTATGAAGCCATTGCTTCAGATTTAATTCGGCGCGCGTCGGAAGGCGAATCGCTGGTATACGCCGTACCGGGCTCTCCCTCCGTAGCCGAAAGAACGGTGCAGCTGCTTCGGGAACGGTGCACCTCGGCGGAAGTGCAGCTCCGCATCATTGGCAGCGAGAGCTTTCTGGACCGCGCATTCGCCGCGCTCGGCTTCGATCCGGCGGACGGCTTTCAGCTCGCCGACGCGACGGACCTGCATCCGCGCCGC
>Ga0182742_1004886_pt1 | contig 11735 bp, 8 predicted proteins | sample eDN5th37CBELigMG_FD_128880 | JGI IMG/M metagenome (GOLD analysis project Ga0182742, IMG submission 128880) | Enriched Miracle-Growth compost microbial communities from Emeryville, California, USA - eDNA 5th pass 37_C BE-Lig MG (version 2)... ... | reverse complement strand
GCACGCGCTGCGCCGCTACCCCAACGGGGAAGAGCGCTGCATCGCGTGCAAGCTGTGCGAAGCCGTGTGCCCGGCCCTGGCGATCACCATCGAGTCGGACCAGCGCGACGACGGCACCCGCCGCACCACGCGCTACGACATCGACCTCACCAAGTGCATTTTCTGCGGCTTCTGTGAGGAAAGCTGCCCGGTGGACTCCATCGTGGAAACGCATATCCACGAATACCACGGCGAAAAGCGCGGCGACCTGTATTTCACCAAAGACATGCTGCTCGCCGTGGGCGACCGCTACGAAGCCGAAATCGCCCAACGCCGGGCCGAAGACGCTCCCTATCGTTGAAGCCCAGGGTCTGATCCATGACTTTTACCACTGTCCTGTTTTACATACTGGCCGCCGTGCTGGTGATCGCGGCCTTCCGCGTGATCACCGCGCGCAGCCCGGTCACCGCCGTCCTGCACCTGATCCTGGCGTTCGCCAACGCGGCCATGCTGTGGATGCTGCTCGGCGCCGAGTTCCTCGCGCTGCTGCTGGTGCTGGTGTACGTGGGCGCCGTGATGGTGCTCTTCCTCTTCGTCGTGATGATGCTGGACATCCGCATGGATGCGCTGCGCCAGGGCATGAAGACCTACCTGCCCCTGGGGCTGGTGATCGGCCTGGTGCTGGTGCTCGAGATGTCCTTCGTGCTGGGCTCGACCTGGTACGGCGCGGGCCCGCAGGCCCCGGTCGCCGGCGACTACAACAACGCCCGCGCGCTGGGCGAGGCCATGTACACCCAGTACATCTACGCCGTTGAAGTCGGCGCCGCGCTGCTGCTGGTCGGCATGGTCGCCGCCATCGCGCTGACCCTGCGCCGCCGCCGCGACGTCAAGTACAACGACCCCGTCGCCGCCGTGCGCGTGCGCGCCAAGGACCGTTTCCGCCTGGTGAGCATGCAGCCCCAGAGCGAACGCGCCCAGTCGCAGATCGGTGCCTCGTCCGCCGCCGCGCCCCAAGGAGAACAAAAATGACGCTGACGCTGGCCCATTACCTGATCCTGGGGGCGGTGCTGTTCGCCATCGGGATCTTCGGCATCTTCCTGAACCGCCGCAACCTGATCATCCTGCTGATGTCCATCGAGCTCGTGCTGCTGGCCGTCAACATGAACTTCGTGGCGTTCTCCAGCTGGTTCGGCGACACCGCCGGCCAGGTGTTCGTGTTCTTCATCCTGACCGTGGCCGCCGCCGAAGCGGCGATCGGCCTGGCCATCCTGGTGCTGCTGTTCCGCAACCTGAACACGATCAACGTTGACGAACTCGATCGCCTGAAGGGCTGACGGGGTATTGGAAGAAAATGTCTAGCTCACCCAATCTCTACTTGCTCATCGCGCTGGCCCCGCTGGCCGGAGCGATTCTCGCGGGCCTCTTCGGCACCGGCTTCCTGGGCCGTCCCATCGGCCGCCGCGCTTCGCACGTGATCACCATCCTGGGCGTGCTCGTCTCCACCATCGGTTCGGTGGTGGTGCTGAACGACGTGCTCAACGGCCTGCGCTTCGACGGCGCGGTCTACACCTGGAGCCTGATCGGCCAGACCAAGCTGGAAATCGGCTTCCTGATCGATCCGCTGTCGGCCATGATGATGGTCGTGGTCACCTCCGTGTCGCTGATGGTGCACATCTACACCATCGGCTACATGGCCGACGATCCCGGCTACCAGCGCTTCTTCTCGTACATCTCGCTGTTCACGTTCTCCATGCTGATGCTGGTGATGTCGAACAACATGGTGCAGCTGTTCTTCGGCTGGGAAGCGGTGGGCCTGGTGTCCTACCTGCTGATCGGCTTCTGGTACACGCGTCCGACGGCGATCTTCGCCAACATGAAGGCGTTCCTGATCAACCGCGTCGGCGACTTCGGCTTCGTGCTGGGCATCGGCCTGCTGTTCGCCTACGCCGGCACCATGCAGTACGCCGAAGTGTTCGCCCAGGCCGACAAGCTGGCCGCCCTGACGCTGCCCGGTTCCGACTGGATGCTGCTGACCGTGGCCTGCATCTGCCTGTTCATCGGCGCCATGGGTAAATCGGCTCAGGTTCCGCTGCACGCCTGGCTGCCCGACTCGATGGAAGGCCCGACCCCGATCTCCGCGCTGATCCACGCCGCCACCATGGTGACGGCCGGCATCTTCATGGTCGCGCGCTTCTCGCCGCTGTTCGAGCTGTCCGACACCGCGCTGTCCTTCATCATCGTGATCGGCGCCATCGGCGCGCTGTTCCTGGGCATCCTGGGCATCATCCAGAACGACATCAAGCGCGTGGTGGCCTACTCCACGCTGTCGCAGCTGGGCTACATGACCGTCGCGCTGGGCGCCTCGGCCTACTCGGTGGCGATCTTCCACCTGATGACCCACGCCTTCTTCAAGGCGCTGCTGTTCCTGGGCGCGGGCTCGGTCATCATCGGCATGCACCACGACCAGGACATCCGCAACATGGGCGGCCTGCGCAAGTACATGCCCATCACCTGGATCACCTTCCTGCTGGGCACGCTGGCCCTGGTCGGCACCCCGTTCTTCTCGGGCTTCTACTCGAAGGAACACATCATCGAGGCGGCTGGCGCCGCCAACGTGTGGGGCGCGAACTTCGCCTACTACGCCACGCTGATCGGCGTGTTCGTGACCTCGCTGTACTCGTTCCGCGTGTACTTCCTGGTCTTCCACGGCAAGGAACGCTTCGACACCTCCGACCACGGCCACGGCCATGGCCACGATGCGCACGGCCACGACGACCACGGCCACCACGGCGGCAAGCCGCATGAGTCGCCCTGGGTGGTCACGCTGCCGCTGGTGCTGCTGGCGATCCCGTCGGTGCTGATCGGCGCCTGGGTGGTCGACCCGATGCTGTTCGGCAAGTTCTTCGACGGCGTCATCAAGGTCCTGCCGCAGCATCCCGCCATGCACGAGCTGCATGAAGAGTGGCACGGCTGGGTGGCCTTCGGCCTGCACGCCTTCCAGACGGTTCCGTTCTGGCTGGTCGTGGCCGGCGCGGTCATCGCCTGGTACTGCTACCTGATCAATCCCAAGGTTCCGGCCAAGATCCAGTCCAGCCTGTCGGGCATCAACAAGCTGCTCGAAAACAAGTACTACGTCGACTGGATCAATGAACAGATCATCGCCCGCGGCGCGCGCTGCCTGGGCCGTGGCCTGTGGCAGACCGGCGACCGCGGCATCATCGACGGCCTGCTGATCAACGGCAGCGCCCGTGTGGTGGGCTGGGTGGCAGCGATCAGCCGCCACCTGCAGTCCGGCTTCATCTATCACTACGCGTTCGCGATGATCATCGGCATCATGGCGCTGGTGACTTTCTTTGTGCTGATTCCCCAATGATGGCAAGCGAGATGGCATCCAACACTTTTCCCTGGCTCACGCTTGCGATCTTTGTTCCGATCGTATTCGGCCTGCTGGTGCTGGCGGTTGGCCGTGACGACCGCCCCGGCCTGACGCGCGGCCTGTCGCTGATCGGCTCGATCGCGGGTTTCCTGGTCACGATTCCGCTCTACACCGGGTTCGACTCCTCCACGGCCGCCATGCAGTTCGTGGAGAAGACCTCCTGGATCGAGGCCTTCAACGTCAACTACCATCTGGGCATCGACGGCATCTCGATGTGGTTCGTGCTCCTGACCGCCTTCATCACCATCATCGTGGTGCTGGCCGGCTGGGAAGTCATCACCAGCCGCGTCGCCCAGTACATGGCCGCCTTCCTGATCCTGTCGGGTCTGATGGTGGGCGTGTTCGCGGCGGTCGACGGCATGCTGTTCTACGTGTTCTTCGAAGCCACGCTGATCCCGATGTACATCATCATCGGCGTCTGGGGCGGCCCGAACCGCGTGTACGCGGCGTTCAAGTTCTTCCTGTACACCCTGATGGGCTCGCTGCTGACCCTGATCGCGTTCATCTACCTGTGGAACGCCTCGGGCGGCTCGTTCGACATCCTGACGTGGCAGCAGACCAAGCTGGGCTACACCCCGCAGATCCTGATCTTCGTGGCGCTGCTGGCGGCCTTCGCCGTCAAGGTGCCGATGTGGCCGGTCCACACCTGGCTGCCGGACGCCCACGTCGAGGCGCCCACGGGCGGCTCCATCGTGCTGGCCGCGATCATGCTGAAGCTGGGCGCCTACGGTTTCCTGCGCTTCTCGCTGCCGATCGCCCCTGACGCCTCGCACAGCCTGGCCGGCCTGATGATCACGCTGTCGCTGATCGCCGTGATCTACATCGGCCTGGTCGCCATCGTGCAGGACGACATGAAGAAGCTGGTGGCCTATTCGTCGGTCGCCCACATGGGCTTCGTGACGCTGGGCTTCTTCATCTTCAACACGGCCGGCGTCGAAGGCGCCATCGTGCAGATGATCTCCCACGGTTTCGTGTCGGGCGCCATGTTCATGTGCATCGGCGTGCTCTACGACCGCATGCACTCGCGCCAGATCGCCGACTACGGCGGCGTGGTCAACGTGATGCCGCGCTTCGCCACGTTCTTCATCCTGTTCTCGATGGCCAACAGCGGCCTGCCCGCCACCAGCGGTTTCGTCGGCGAATTCATGGTCATCATGGGCGCGGTCGAGCACAACTTCTGGATCGGCCTGCTGGCGGCGACCGCCCTGATCCTGGGCGCCTCGTATTCGCTGTGGATGGTCAAGCGCGTGGTCCTGGGCGACGTCGCCAACGACCATGTGCGCGAGCTGACCGATATCAACCGCCGCGAGTTCGTGATTCTTGGCGTGATGGCGATCGCCGTGTTGTACATGGGGATCTATCCCAAGCCCTTCACCGACGTGATGCACGTTTCGGTGGAGGCCCTGCTGCAACACGTTGCCGTCTCGAAACTGTAAGACAAGACAATGATGCAATCCCAAATCGATTTCGCCCTGGCGACACCGGAAATCCTCTTGCTGGTTTTCGGCCTGGCTATCCTGCTCATCGACGCGGTCAGCAATCACCCCGAGCGCAAGCCGACGTTTCTGCTGACCATGCTGGCCTTGGGAGTGCTGACCGTCGTGTCGGCGCTGCAATGGAGCAACGGCGTGACCGGGTCGACCTTCAACGGCCTGTACGTCACCGACGAGCTGTCGCACCTGCTGAAGATCGCGTCCTACATCGCGGTCGCCGTTACCCTGGTGTATGGCCGCCTGTACGCGCAGGTGCGCGACATGATGCGCGGCGGCGAGCTCTACGTGCTGACGCTGTTCGCGCTGCTGGGCCAGATGGTCATGATCTCCTCCGGGAACCTGATCTCCATCTACCTGGGCCTGGAGCTGATGTCGCTGGCGCTGTACGCGCTGATCGCGCTGCGCCGCGACAACGTCACGGCCACCGAAGCCGCCATGAAGTACTTCGTGCTGGGCGCGCTGGCCTCGGGCTTCCTGCTCTACGGCATGTCCATGGTCTACGGCGCCACCGGCCACCTGGACCTGGCCGAAGTGGCCAAGGTCATCGCCGCCGGCAAGGCCGAGAACCTGGCGCTGGTGTTCGGCATCGTGTTCCTGGTTTCGGGCCTGGCGTTCAAGCTCGGCGCCGTGCCGTTCCACATGTGGGTGCCTGACGTCTACCAGGGTTCGCCGACCGCCGTCACGCTGATCCTGGGCGCCGCGCCCAAGCTGGCCGCCTTCGCCATCACGCTGCGCCTGCTGGTCGATGGCCTGCACGGCCTGGCCGCCGACTGGCAACCCATGCTGATGATCCTGGCGGTGCTGTCGCTGGCCATCGGCAACCTGACCGCCATCGCGCAGACCAACTTCAAGCGCATGCTGGCCTATTCGACCATCTCGCACATGGGCTTCGTGCTGCTGGGCCTGATGTCGGGTTCGGTCGCCGGCAAGCCGGACCTGGCTTCGGCCGCCTACGGCGCCTCGCTCTTCTACATGCTGACCTACGTGCTGACCACGCTGGCCAGCTTCGGCATCATCCTGCTGCTGTCGCGCCAGGGTTTCGAGTGCGAGCAGATCGACGACCTGAAGGGCCTGAACCGCCGCAGCCCGTGGCACGCCGCCATCGTGCTGCTGCTGATGTTCTCGCTGGCCGGCATTCCGCCGCTGGTGGGCTTCTACGCCAAGCTGGCCGTGCTGCAGGCGCTGATCAGCGCCGGCCACGTCACGCTGGCCGTGATCGCGGTGCTGTTCTCGCTGATCGGCGCGTTCTACTACCTGCGCGTGGTCAAGGTGGTGTACTTCGACGAGCCGGCGGCCGACGCCGCGCCCATCGCCGCCACCTGCGGCCAGCGCGGCGTGCTGTCGGTCAACGGCGCGCTGATCCTGGTGCTGGGCGTGCTGCCGGGCGGCCTGATGGCGCTGTGCGTGCAGGCCATCCGCAGCTCGCTGAACATGTAAGAGGGCGGCCGGGCATGAACCAGACCCTGGCGGTATGGCTGTTGATCGCGCTGGCCCTGGTCAGCGCCAACCTGCCGTTCCTGACCGAGCGGGTGTTCGCCGTCATGCCCTGGAAGCGGGGCGGGGCGGCGGCGGTCAAGCCGCTCTGGGTCCGCCTGATCGAGGTGCTGGTGTTCTACCTCGTCGTCGGCGCGCTGGGCTTCGCGTTCGAATCCGCGCTGGGCAACCGGTTCTCGCAGACCTGGGAGTTCTACGCCATCACGCTCAGCCTGTACCTGGTGCTGGGTTATCCGGGTTTCGTCTACCGGTATCTGTTCAAACGGCATCCGCGCCTGCGCACCTGAAGCCCGGATCCGCTTTCTGAAAAACGCCCCTCTGGGGCGTTTTTTTATGCGGACATGGATATGCGCCAGCCACCCTCCGCGGCGCGTCCTGAGGCGATCCTGGAGGCTCTGGAAGGCCTTGGAACGGCAAAAGGTGTTGTATTTTCATCTTTCATGACCGTTTGGTGGAAATGTTCAGGTTCCATTCAGCCAGTGGGTTCAGAATCGCAAACGTTTAAAAAACAAGAATCGTTGCTATTCACACTGGAGAAGCTGGTTTGAAGCCCCAAGACTCGTATTCGCTGAATACGCTCGCCACCTCGCTGGCCGCCGCCATCGCCGTTCCCGCGCTGTTCGTCAGCCCCCACGCCGCCGCCCAGTCCGCCGACGGCGTGACGCAGCTTGCGCCGGTGCGCGTGGAAGGAGAGGGCTCGTCGTACCAGACCACGACCGTGTCGTCGCCGAAGATGACCGCGCCGCTGCTGGACACCCCGCGCACCGTGCAGGTCGTGCCCAAGCAGGTGATCCAGGACCAGTCGGCTTCGACCCTCCAGGACGTGCTGCGCAACTCGCCGGGCATCACGTTCGGCGCCGGCGAAGGCGGCCGTCCGGGCGGCGACCTGCCCATCATCCGCGGCCAGAACTCGGCCGGCAGCATCTTCCTGGACGGCATCCGCGACTCCAGCACGCAGGTGCGCGACACCTTCAACCTGGAAGAAGTGGAAATCATCAAGGGCCCGGACTCGGTGTACTCCGGCCGCGGCGGCGCCGGCGGCAGCATCAACATGGTCAGCAAGACCCCGCGCGCCACCGACTTCACCGAAGGCACGATCCAGCTCGGCACGGACAACAACTACCGCGCCACCATCGACAGCAACTGGAGCCTGGACGAAAAAGCCGCCTTCCGCCTGAACGTGATGGGCAACAAGGGCGACGTGCCGGGACGCGACGACGCGGTGGACTTCGAGCGCTGGGGCGTGGCCCCGTCGCTGACGCTGGGCGTGGGCACGCCGACCCGCATCACGCTGAGCTACTACCACTATCAAGACGACAGCATGCCGGATTACTCCATCCCGTATGACCCGAAAACGGGCCAGCCGGTGACGGAGACCATGGGCGTGAGCCGCAAGAGCTTCTACGGCCTGACCGGCCGCGACTTCATGAAGACGCGCGACGACGTCGCCACGGCCGACTTCCAGCACGATTTCTCCGACAAGCTGCAACTGCGCAGCGTGCTGCGCTACGGCCGCGGCACCACCGACTTCGCCGCCACCAACCCGGACGACAGCAAGGGCAACGTGCCCAACGGCCTGGTGTACCGCGCGCTCAAGTCGGGCTATTACGTCACCAAGACCTTCGCCAGCCAGACCGACCTGACCGGCGAATTCGAGACCGGCAGCCTCAAGCACAGCTTCGACCTCGGCTTCGAATACAGCAACATCAAGCAGGACAAAGACGGCTACACCCAGTCGGGTGTGCCGACCAGCGCGACCTGCACCGGCCTGTCGGTGGTGTGCGCCTCGCTGTGGGACCCGGACCCGCACACCGATTACACGGGCCGCCTGACCCGCAACAACAATCCGGCCCGCTACAACACCGACACCATCGCGCTCTACGGCTTCGACACCATCAAGTTCAACGAGCAGTGGCAGGCCAGCCTGGGGCTGCGCTGGGACAACTACCGCACCAGCGGCAGCAACATCGCCCGCGGCCGCAACGACCCGGCCGGCACGCCCGCGTTCTACAGCACCAGCCGCGAGGACAACCTCTTCAACTACCAGATCGGCCTGGCCTACAAGCCCCTGCCCAACGGCACGATCTACGCCACCTACGGCACCTCCTCGACGCCGTCGGCCATCGCCGCCGGCGCCATCAGCGACGCCGCGTCGGCCGTGAGCGAGTCGCTGGAGCCCGAAAAGAGCCGCACGGTGGAACTGGGCACCAAGTGGGACGTGTTCGACGACCGCCTGACGCTGTCGGCGGCCGCCTTCCAGGACATCCGCAAGAACACCAGCGTGGCCGTGTCGGCCACCGAGACCGAGCAGATCGGCGAGGCCAAGGTGCGCGGCATCGAACTGGGCTTCTCCGGCAGCATCACGCCGCGCTGGAACGTGTTCGGCGGCTACACCTTCATGGACAGCGAAATGACCAAGGGCGCCTTCAACAGCGGCGCCGTGGGCCAGGACCTGCCCAACACCCCGCGCAACGCCTTCAGCCTGTGGACCACCTACAAGGTGCTGCCCAAGCTGACGGTGGGCGGTGGTGCCTACTACGTGGACAAGGTGTACGGCAACTCGGATTCGAGCAAGAACCCCGACGGCACGCCCAAGGCGCGCTGGGTGCCCTCGTACTGGCGCTTCGATGCGATGGCGTCGTATGAATTCAACCCGAACGTGTCGGCCCAGCTGAACGTGATGAACATCTTCGACGAGACGTATTACACCAAGGCCTATGCCGCGCACTATGCGGCGCTGGGCGGCGGGCGCGCGGCGTTGCTGTCGCTGCGTGTGCGGTATTGATTGGGGATGGGCGCCCGCCGCGGCAGGCGGCGGGCGCCGTCCCATGGCACTCCGAGGCCGGCGCAAGCCGGCCTTCTTCTTTTTTACCCCTCGAACCAGCTCAACACCCCGTCCAGCCCCGACACGTTGAGCGCATAACGCGTCTGCTGGCGCACCAGCGGCTTGGCGTGGTAGGCCACCGGAAAACCGGCCGCGGCCAGCATCTTCAGGTCGTTGGCGCCGTCGCCCATGGCGATGATCTGTTCCTGGGCGGCGCCATGGCGGCGCGCGAATTCGCGCAGGTGCATGGCCTTGGCGTCGGCGTCGAGGATGTCGCCCAGCACCTTGCCGGTCAGCACGCCGTTGTCGATCTCCAGCGTGTTGGCGTGCGCGCTGTCGAGCTTGAGGCGCTCGCGCAGGCGGTCGGTGAAGAAGGTGAAGCCGCCCGAGACCAGCAGCACCTTGATGCCGGCGGCCTGGACCGTGGAGATGAGGCGTTCGGCGCCCGGGTTCAGGCGCAGCTTTTCCGCGTAGACCTGGTCCAGCGCCTCGGCCGGCACGCCCTCGAGCAGGGCGACGCGGCGCCGCAGGCTTTCGGCGAAGTCCTTGATCTCGCCGCGCATCGCGGCCTCGGTGATTTCCGAGACCTTGTCTTTCACGCCGACCACGCCCGCGATCTCGTCGATGCATTCGATGTTGATCAGCGTGGAGTCCATGTCCATGGCCAGCACCTTGCAGTCCGACAGCTTCAGCCCGGCGGGCAGGAAGGCGGTGTCGATGCCGCGGCCCTCGGCCCACGCCACGACCTCGGCGCGGGTGGACTCGTCGTGCTGCACGTCGAGCAGGCGGGCGGCGGTGGCGCTGATGCGCGCGATGCCCTGCGCCTGGGCCAGGGCCGCGAGCTGTTCCGCGTGTTCGGCACTCAGGGCGGGGGATTGGACGACTAGGTGGTGGGTGGTCATGGGGTTCGGGTGATGGCTACGGTTACTTCAGGGCGCGCAGCACGGCGCGCACGGCGTCGACGCGGGCCGGCACCTGCGCGGCCTTGATCTCGACCCGTAATTTATCCTGTCCCGCCAGTTTGATGTGGCGCTGGCGCTGGACCAGCTCGATGATCCTGGCCGGGTCCACCGAGGTCTTGGCGCCGAACTGCAGCAGCGCCTGGGTTTCGCTGGCGTCGATCTTGACCACGCCCAGCGGCTGCGCCGCCAGGCGCAGGCGATGCGTGGCCAGCAGGGTCTGCGCGGCTTCGGGCAGCTTGCCGAAGCGGTCGATCAGCTCTTCCTGGATGTGGATCAGGTCGTCCTCGCCCGCGGCGTGCGCCAGGCGCTTGTAGATGCCCAGGCGGGCGTGCACGTCGGCGCAATAGTCCGAGGGCAGCAGCGCCGGCGCGTGCAGGTTGACCTCGCAGGCCAGGTTGAAGGGTGCTTCCAGGTCGGGTTCTTCGCCGGCGCGCAGCGCGCGCACGGCCTCGTTGAGCATCTCGTTGTACATGGAGAAGCCCACTTCCTGGATATTGCCCGACTGCGAGTCGCCTAGCACCTCGCCGGTGCCGCGGATTTCGAGGTCGTGCATGGCCAGGTAGAAGCCCGAGCCCAGTTCCTCCATTGCCTGGATCGCTTCCAGCCGCTTCTTGGCGTTGCTGGTGATGGCGTCTTCGCCGGGCGTCAGCAGGTAGGCGTAGGCCTGGTGGTGCGAGCGCCCGACCCGTCCGCGCAGCTGGTGCAGCTGGGCCAGGCCGAAACGGTCGGCCCGGTGGATCACGATGGTGTTGGCGCTGGGCACGTCGATGCCGGTCTCGATGATGGTGGTGCACAGCAGCACGTTGTAGCGCTGCTGGTAGAAGCCCTTCATCACCTGTTCCAGCTCGCGCTCGGGCATCTGGCCGTGGGCCACGGCGATGCGGGCCTCGGGCACCAGTTCTTCGAGGCGGGCGCGGCGGTTGTGGATGGTCTCGACCTCGTTGTGCAGGAAATAGCACTGGCCGCCGCGCTTGAGCTCGCGCAGCAGCGCCTCGCGCAGCGTGCTGCCGTCCTCGCGGCGCACGAAGGTCTTGATGGCCAGGCGCTTCTGCGGCGCGGTGGCGATGACCGAGAAATCGCGTATGCCTTCCAGCGACATGCCCAGGGTGCGCGGAATCGGCGTGGCCGTCAGGGTCAGCACGTCGACCTCGGCGCGCAGCGCCTTCAGCGCCTCTTTCTGGCGCACGCCGAAACGGTGTTCCTCGTCGATGATGACCAGGCCCAGGCGCTTGAACTTCACATCCTTGGACAGGATCTTGTGGGTGCCGATGACGATGTCCACCCGGCCATCGTTGATGCCTTCGATGGCGGCGGAGACCTCTTTGGCGGAGCGGAAGCGGGACAGCTCCACCACTTTTACGGGCCAGTCGGCAAAGCGGTCCGAAAAGGTCTGCGCATGTTGCTCGGCCAGCAGCGTAGTGGGGCAGAGCAGGGCGACCTGCTTGCCGTTGGCCACGGCCAGGAATGCGGCGCGCAGCGCCACTTCGGTCTTGCCGAAGCCGACGTCGCCGCAGACCAGGCGGTCCATGGGCCGCCCGGAAGTCATG
>Ga0182742_1004885_pt1 | contig 11737 bp, 11 predicted proteins | sample eDN5th37CBELigMG_FD_128880 | JGI IMG/M metagenome (GOLD analysis project Ga0182742, IMG submission 128880) | Enriched Miracle-Growth compost microbial communities from Emeryville, California, USA - eDNA 5th pass 37_C BE-Lig MG (version 2)... ... | reverse complement strand
CGCCGCCAGCGCCGCCTCCAGATCGGAGGTCTTCAAACCCTTGTATCAGGCATTGCGCGCCAAAGGCTGGGCTACCACCCAAGCCTTGAACATCATCGCCAGAAAGCTCTTGCGCATCGCCTTCGGCGTATGGAAATCACGCAAACCCTTCGATCCGACGCGCTTCAACGTCAATCAGGCTTGCGCGAAACCATAGAATCTACGGGGCGACGGACGCGCGGGCGTGTTGTAGCGCTTCGCGCAGCACGGCCATCTCGCCCAGGTGGTTGGCCAGCAGCAGGATCAGCGCGGCGTTCAGTTCCTGGCTTTGCTCGTTGCTGAGGTCGCGGTGCGTGTCGATCAGCGCTTCGTAGAAGTCGTCCGGCGCGGGCAGGTTGGTTTCGGTAATCAGCATGATGTGTGGCCCCAGGAGTTCAGGCGCGGCCGGTGGCGCGGTTGACGGCCGCGGCGACGGCGGCGGCATCGAAGGCGCGCCAGCGCGCCGCGATGTGCTGGTCGGGTCGGATCAGGTAGGCGGTGCCGGGCTGCGCGTCGTAGCGCTGGCCCAGGCAACCCTCGCGGTCGATCACCGCCGGCAGCTCGCCGGGCAGCGCCGACAGGTCGCATTGCGGGCCGGCCACCAGCACGGCCTTGACCGGCACCGGCGCCAGGCGCAGCGCCTGCAGGGCCTGCAGCGTGTCGCGGCCGGGCAGGGCGTCGCCGCAGAAGAGCGCCAGCACGAACTCGCCGTCCAGTTGTCCCAGCCACCAGTCCGGCGCGCCGCGCGACTCGACCGGCGCGTCCAGCGCCACCGCGCCCGGCACCATGCGGCCGGAGAAGGCGTCGGCGTCCGGCGTGTTCAGCGGCGAGCCGGCGTACGTGGCCGGCAGCGACAGGCGGCCGCTGTTGACCAGCGAGCGCGCGAAGGGATGGGTCTTGGCCAGGTTCAGCACGGCGTTGCGGAAGCTGCGGCTGACGTCGCTCTTGGGCGTGATGAAATCGGTGGCGCGCGAGGAGTTCAGGATGTTCTCGTCGGCGGCGTATTCGCGTTCGACGGCGTAGCTGTCGATCAGCGTTTCGGGCGCCCGGCCGGCCAGCACCAGCTTCAGCTTCCACGCCAGGTTTTCCGCGTCCTGCACGCCGCTGTTGGCGCCGCGCGCGCCGAACGGCGAAACGCGGTGCGCCGAGTCGCCGGCGAACACGATGCGGCCGTGGCGGAACTTGTCCATGCGCTCACAGGCGAAGGTGTAGACGCTGACCCATTCCAGCTCGAAACCCGTGTCCGGGCCGAGCAGGGCGCGGATGCGCGGCAGCACGTTCTCCGGCTTGACGGCCTCGACCGGGTCGGCGTTCCAGCCCAGCTGGAAGTCGATGCGCCAGACGTTGTCGGGCTGGCGGTGCAGCAGCACGGACTGGTTGGGATGGAAGGGCGGGTCGAACCAGAACCAGCGTTCGGTCGGGAAGTCGGCCTGCATCTTGACGTCGGCGATCAGGAAGCGGTCGCGGAAGATGCGGCCGTGGCTTTCCTGGCCGATCAGCTTGCGCACCGGCGAACGCGCGCCGTCGCAGGCCACCAGCCAGTCCGCGTGCAGCCGGTAGGCGCCGTCGGGCGTCTCCACGCTCAGCGTCACGCCGTCCTCGCCGTGTTCCACGGCCACGACCTTGTTTTTCCAGCGCAGCTCGATGTTCGGTTCCTGGCTCGCCTGCTCGTACAGATAGCCTTCGGCGTAATACTGCTGCAGGTTGATGAAGGCCGGGCGGCGGTGGCCGGGTTCGGGCAGCAGGTCGAAGCGCCAGACTTCCTGCTCGCGGAAGAAGACCTTGCCCACGTTCCACGACACGCCTTTGTCCATCATGCGCTGGCCCACGCCCAGGCGGTCCCAGATCTCCAGTGTGCGCTTGGAAAAACAGATGGCGCGCGAGCCGGTGGACAGGCGGTAGTCGTCGTCCAGCAGCACCACGCGCACGCCCTGGCGGGCCAGGTCCAGCGCCGTGGTCAGCCCGACCGGGCCGGCGCCCACGATGACGACCCGGTGCCGCGCCAATTCGCTGGCTTCCTGGTCGGCGTGCTTTTCATAGGCGAACTCCATCGCCTGGAAATCGATGTCTCCCACGGTTGTCTCCTGTGTGGGTCGTTTTGCTTTTATGCGCGGCATCGGCGCGCCGCGCTGCGGCGCGCTGTACCGGTTCCTGCGATGGCGGGGCCGCGGCTCGCGGCCCGCGGGCTCAGCCCTCCAGCTGCGCCCACATCTCCAGGTCGCGCTTGTCGGTCCAGATGCGCGGATCGTTGTAGCCGGTGGCCTCGTCGTAGGCGCGCGACACGTCGAACGGCATGCAGTGGTCGAAGATCACCCAGTCGCTGTAGCGCGGCTTCATGAAGTCGTAGACCTCGCGGTAGATCGTCTTCAGGTCCTTGCCCTCGGCCACGCCGCGATTGACCGCGCCGTACAGGTCGGTCAGGAAGGCGCGCGTGCCGGCCAGGCCCTGGCGGACCTCGGTGGCGTTCTTCAGCGCCGGGCCGCGGCCGGGCACCATCTTTTCGGCCTCGAAGCCGGCCAGCGTGTCCAGCGTGGTCGGCCAGTCGCGGAAATAGGCGTCGCCGCAGTAGGGCGTGGACTGGTATTCGACCAGGTCGCCGGCGAACAGGATCTTCTGCTCGGGCAGCCAGGCAATGGTGTCGCCCCTGGTGTGGCCGCGGCCCACCTGCAGCAGCTTGACTTCCAGATTGCCCAGGTTGACGGTCATTTCGCCCTTGAACGTCATGGTCGGCCAGACCAGGCCGGGCGGAATCGATTCGGCGTTGCGGAACAGGCGCGGGAAGCGGCCGATCTCGCTGGCCTTGTCCTGCTCGCCGCGCTCGGCGATCAGGTCGTAGGTGTCGCGGCTGGCCAGGATTTCCTGGGCGTTGTAGGCCGACGCGCCGAACACGCGCACCGCGTGGTAGTGCGACAGCAGGATGTACTTGATGGGCTTGTCGGTGACTTCGCGGATGCGGCGGATCACGTCCTGGGCCATGACCGGCGTGGCCTGGGTGTCGACCACCATGACGGCCTCGTCGCCGATGATCACGCCCGTGTTGGGGTCGCCTTCGGCGGTGTAGGCATAGGCGTTGTCGGACAGTTTTTCGAACGAGACGACCTTGTCTGCCAGGTCGGCGTGCGAGGCGAATTGCTTGCTCATGGAGGCTCCTTCCGCTTTTATAGGAATAGGGGTGTGGAAGGAATATAGCCCGGCGTTAGTGTTTGTGCAATACGTTTGCTATAAACAAATACCCCTGTTTTTACAGGGATTTCCCGTGGATTGCGTGGCGGCGCCGGCTCAGTTTCTCTGGCATTTCGGACAGTAGTACGTGGCGCGCTGGCCCTGCACGAAGCGCCGGATCGGCGTGGCGCAGACCCGGCACGGCTGGCCCTCGCGTTCGTAGACCGCGGCGTGGATCTGGAAGTAGGCGCCCGGCTCGCCGGTGGCCCCGACATAGTCGCGCAGCGTGCTGCCGCCCGAGGTCAGGGCGTCGGCCAGGGTGGCGCGCACCATGTCGGCCAGCCGCTCGCAGCGGGCCGCCGACAGCTTGTTGGCCGGCGTCTTGGGGTTGATGCGGGCGCGGAACAGGCTTTCCGACGCATAGATATTGCCCACGCCCACCACCGCCATGCCGGCCAGCAGCACCTGCTTGACGGCCGCGCCGTGGTTCTTGAACTGGCGGTGCAGCCAGGCGCCGTCGAAACGCGGATCGAAGGGTTCGATGCCCAGCTTGGCCAGCAGCGGATGGGCTTCGATGGGGCCGTCGGCCTGCGGATGCCACAGCACCGCGCCGAAGCGCCGCGGATCGTGCAGCCGCAGCACCGCCTGGTCGAAAACCCACTCGACGTGGTCGTGCTTGCGCAGGAATTCCCCCGGGGGCACGCTGCGCAGCGACCCCGACATGCCCAGATGCACTATCTGGGTGCCATGCTCGAAGCGCAGCAGCAGATACTTGCCGCGGCGCGCGCATTCCAGCACCGCGCGCCCGCCGACCAGCGCCGGCAAATCGGGCGGTATCGGCCAGCGCATGCGGGATTCATGGATGACCAGCCGCTGCAGGGTGCGGCCGGTGATGACGGCGTCGATTCCCCGACGCGTGGTTTCGACTTCAGGCAGTTCCGGCATGAGCCAGTGTAAGATCATCAATTGCGTGTACGAAGATTGTGCCATCAACCGGACGGGCCGCGTGAAGTCGTCTTTCAAACCAATGAACCTCGGGATTGCCGCGCTGGCCGTTGCGCTGGCAGCAATACTGACCCCGCCGGCGCAGGCCGCCGACAGCCGGACCCGCGATGCGACCGGCCCCCGCATGGCGCCCCAGAGCCGTCAGCCTGAAACCGAGGTGATCCGCCTGCGTCCAGGCCAGTTACCCTATGTATCGCTGACCGCCGACATCTTTTATCGCGTGCTGGCCTCCGAGATCGCCGCGCAGCGCGGCATGTACGGTTCGGCGGCCGCCACCATGCTGTCCCTGGCCCGAGACACCAGTGATCCGCGCCTGGCGCGCCGCGCCCTGGAGTTCCAGCTCGCCGGCGGCAACCTGCCCGGCGCGCTGGAAGCCGCGCGGGTCTGGGCGCGCCTGTCGCCCAACGACGTGGAGGCCAGTTCGACCGAGCTGGCGCTGGCCGCGGCCAACGGCCAGACCAAAGGCCTGTCGCAGGCGCTGCGCAACCGCATCGACGCCTCGCGCGACAAGACCGCCGCCATCGGCCAGGCCCTGGCCGTGCTCAGCCGCCTCAACGACCGCCGCCTGGCCCTGCGCATCCTCGACGAATCCTTCAGCGACAGCGTGCGCAAGCTGCCCGCCGCGCACCTGGCGCTGGCCGACGTGGCCTCCGCCGCCGGCGACTACCCGCGCGCCGCCCAGGAGGCGCGCGCCGCGCTGGCCGGCGAGCCCCGCTCCGAGGCGGCCGCGCTGCGCGTGCTGGAATACGGCGCCAAGATCGATCCGCAGCGCGCGCAGGCCGAGGCCCGCGCCTACATCGCCCGCAATCCCAACGCCCGCAAGGTGCGCCTGATGCTGGCCGGCCAATTGGCCGACGGCGGCGACTACAACGGCGCGCTGGCCGAACTGCAGGCCATGTCGCGCCGCGCCCCGGAAGATTTCGACCTGCTCTTCATGCAGGCCCAGCTCGCCTACAAGGCCGGCCAGCTGCCGCAGGCCAAATCGCTGCTGCAGCAGTACCTGGACGTGCAGAACCAGCGCCAGCGCGCCACCGTGCCGGGCGCCACCGACGCCGGCGCGGCCGCCGCCGACGCCCACGTGCTGCTGGCCCGCATCGCCGAGGACCAGGGCCAGTACGACGACGCCATCGCCGAACTCGGCCGCATCGACGATCCGACCCTGCGCTATTCCGTGCGCATGCGCCAGGCGGTGCTGCGCGCCAAGAGCGGCAACGTCGACGGCGCGCTCTCTATGATCGACGCCGCCGGCCCTCAGGACGACGAGGAACGCACGCTGGGCGTGCTGACCAAGGCCCAGATCCTGCGCGACGCCGATCGCGTATCGCAGGCCGTCTCGGTGCTCGAAGAGGCCGACCAGGCCATGCCGGACACGGTCGAGATCAAATACGAACTGGCCATGCTCTACGAGCGCCAGAACCGCCTCGCCGACCTGGAGCGCATGCTGCGCCAGGTCATCGCGCTGGACCCCGACCACGCGCACGCCTACAACGCGCTGGGCTACACGCTGGCCGACCACAACCAGCGCCTGTCCGAGGCCCTGGACCTGATCACCCAGGCGCTGGAGCTGGCGCCCAACGATCCCTTCATCCTGGACAGCATGGGCTGGGTCAAGTACCGGATGGGCGACTCCACCGCCGCCGCCGACTACCTGCGCCGCGCCTACAGCGTGCGTCCCGAGGCCGATATCGCGGCCCACCTGGCCGAAGTGCTCTGGAGCCAGGGCAAGCGCGACCAGGCCGTGGAACTGCTGCGCGCCGCCAAGCAGAAGGACCCGAAGAACAAGACCGTCCAGGACGTGATCAAGCGCCTGGGGGTCGGACTGTGACGCCGGCGATCCTGCATGCGCGCCGGGCCGCGGCGCTGTTGCGCTGGGCCTTGATGGCGCTGCTGGCGGCCCTGCTTGCCGCCTGCACCACGCCCAAGCCCATCGAAGGCGCCGGCGCCGACGCGTTTTCCCGCGTCGGCCGTTTCGCGCTCACGGTCAACGAGGCCGGCGGCCAGCAGAACGCGGTGCAGGGCGGTTTCTCGTGGTCCGACGACGGCCGCCGCTACGTGCTCGACCTGACCAATCCGCTGGGCTCCACCGAAGCCCGCGTCGAAGGCCGCCCCGGCGCGGCCACGCTCACCAAGGCCGACGGCACGCGCTACGTGGCCGACAATCCCGACGGCCTGGCCGCGGAAGTCCTGGGCAGCAGCGTGCCGGTGTCGGGCCTGCGCGACTGGCTGCGCGGCAAGCTGGCCGCGCAACCGCAGGCCTCCGACGTCACCAGCGACGAGCTGGGCCGCCCCGTGGCCTTCGAACAGGGCGGCTGGCGCGCGCGCCTGTCGCGCTACGACGCGCTCGGCCCGCAACTGCTGGTCCTGGAACGCCAGGAGCCGGGCCGCCGCATCATGCTGCGGCTGGTCGTCAACCAATCCTCGTAGGGGCCGACGGCCCCGTTTCGCCGTGACGCTTTACGACGTACCCGCACCCGCCAAGCTCAATCTGTTCCTGCATGTCGTGGGCCGGCGGGCCGACGGCTATCACCTGCTGCAGACCGTCTTCCGCTTCATCGACCTGTGCGACACGCTGCATTTCGACGTGCGCGCAGACGGCGTCATCAGCCGCGCCGCGGACCTGCCCGGCGTGCCGCCGGAACAGGACCTGACCCTGCGCGCCGCGCATGCGCTGCAACGGGCGACCGGCGCCCGCATGGGCGCGCAGATCGCGCTGGAGAAGCGCATACCGCAAGGCGGCGGCCTGGGCGGCGGTTCGAGCGACGCCGCCAGCGTGCTGATCGCGCTGAACCGCCTGTGGAACACGGGCCTGTCGCGCGAGGAATTGATGAAGCTGGCCTTGCCGCTGGGCGCCGACGTGCCGGTCTTCGTGTTCGGCCAGTCCGCGTTCGCGCAGGGCGTGGGCGACGAACTCAGCGCCGTCGAGCTGCCGGAACGCGCCTATCTGGTGGCGCAGCCGGACGCCAGCGTGCCGACCGCTGAAATTTTTTCAGCACCGGATTTGACAAGAGATTCTTCTTACATCACAATAGCGGACTTTCTTGCTTCGCCAACTTTCTGCCCTGGCAACAGCTTCGGCAAGGCTTTTGGCAGAAACGACTTGGAGCCGGTGGTCTTCCGCCTTTACCCTGAAGTGCTTGGGGCATCGCGGTGGCTAAGCGAACAGTTGAAGGGTTCAACGGTTCGCATGTCGGGATCTGGCGCGTGTTTATACGCCGAGTTTTCCGAACTACCGCAGGCCGTTTTGGCGAAAACAGAAATTACCGCTATAATGCGCGGCGCTGATAAAAAAATCAGTCAAACGCATCCACGGTTTCGGTTAGTGCAGGCATGTACTGGATTGGCTGAACATCCGTTGCGGAATTGGATTGCAAGATAGTTGGGGAGTCGCCAAGCTGGTTAAGGCACCGGATTTTGATTCCGGCATGCGAAGGTTCGAATCCTTCCTCCCCAGCCAACCGAATACATAACAAAGCTGTTGAACAAGCCCGTAAGACACTGGCCCTGGTTCAGCAGCTTTTTTATTTTCCGGATCGGCTGGTGTTCCATATCACCCCGCATCACTCGTCAGTGTCTTAAACGACCATCGCATCATCCATCATGGCAAACGATAGCTTCATGATTTTCACGGGCACCGCCAATACGCGGCTGGCCGTGGACGTAGTCAACCATCTCGATATGTCCCTGGGCAAGATGACCGTCGGTCGCTTCTCGGACGGCGAGGTGATGGTCGAGATCAACGAGAACGTGCGCGGCAAGGACGTCTTCGTCCTGCAGCCCACCTGTGCCCCTACCAATGACAACCTGATGGAAATCATGGTGATGGTCGATGCGCTGCGCCGCGCTTCCGCCGGCCGCATCACCGCCGCGATTCCCTATTTCGGCTATGCCCGCCAGGACCGCCGCCCGCGCTCGGCGCGCGTGGCCATCTCGGCCAAGGTCGTGGCCAACATGCTGCAAGTGGCCGGCGTCGACCGCGTGCTGACCATGGACCTGCACGCCGACCAGATCCAGGGCTTCTTCGACATCCCCGTGGACAACATCTACGCGGGCCCGATCCTGCTGGGCGACATCTGGCGCCGCAACTTCTCGAACCTGGTCGTCGTGTCCCCGGACATCGGCGGCGTGGTGCGGGCCCGCGCGCTGGCCAAGCAGCTCGAAGCCGACCTGGCCATCATCGACAAGCGCCGTCCGCGCGCCAACGTGTCCGAAGTGATGAACATCATCGGTGAAGTCGACGGCCGCACCTGCATCATCATGGACGACATGGTCGACACCGCCGGCACGCTGTGCAAGGCGGCCCAGGCCCTGAAGGACCGCGGCGCCGGCGCCGTCTACGCCTATTGCACGCACCCCGTGCTGTCGGGCGGCGCCATCGACCGCATCGAAGCGTCGGAACTGGACGAACTGGTCGTCACCGACACCATCCCGCTGTCCGAACAAGGCCAGGCCAGCGGCAAGATCCGCCAGCTGTCGTGCGCCGCGCTGCTGGGCGAGACCATCCTGCGCATTTCCAACGCGGAATCGGTCAGCTCGCTGTTCGTCGACTAAGCACCCCGTTTTTGCGTCTTGCTGGTCGCGGCAAGACGCAATCGACACGGCGCGCGTTTTGCGCGCCGTGAATTTAACGGCGAAGCCTCTTCGCCATTTATTGTTTTTGGAGTTTTCCATGAAATTCAATGCCACTGCGCGTAGCGTCCAGGGTTCGAGTGCGAGCCGCCGCCTGCGCCGCGCGGGCCGCGTTCCCGCCATTGTCTATGGCGGTACGGCTGCCCCCCTGAACATCGAACTCGACCACAACGAGATCTACCACGCCCTGCGCAAGGAAGAATTCCACGCGTCGATCCTGCAAATGGCGCTGGAAGGCGCGGCCAAGGAAGAACAAGTCCTGCTGCGTTCGGTTCAATGGCACGCCTACAAGCCGCAAGTCCTGCACGTGGACTTCCAGCGCGTGGACGCCAACCAGGCCCTGCACACCAAGGTCCCGTTCCACTTCATCAACGCTGAAGTCTCGCCGGCCGTGAAGCTGGGCGGCGCCATCGTCAGCCACGTCCTGACCGAACTGGAAGTGACCTGCCTGCCGGCCGCGCTGCCCCAGTTCATCGAAGTCGACCTGAAGGACCTGCTGCCCGGCGCGTCGGTCCACCTGGCCGACATCAAGCTGCCCAAGGGCGTGACCTACGTCGCCCACGGCGGCGACGCCAACCCGCTGATCGCCTCGGCCGTGGTCAAGGCCGGCGGCGCTGCCGCTGCCGAAGAAGGCGGCGAAGCCGAAGCCCCGGCCGCCTAAGCCCGCCGCGGGCCCACAGGCCCGCAGCCGGTTTGCGTGCGAAACCCTGCGTGTGCATTTGCATGCGCAGGGTTTTTTGGTTTAAACACCCCCATCATGTCTACTCCCATACGCCTCATCGTGGGATTGGGTAATCCCGGTCCCGAATACGAAACCACCCGGCACAACGCCGGCTTCTGGCTCGCCGACCATCTGGCGGACGATCTGCGCGCGAGCTTCGCGCTGGAGAAGTCCTTCTTCGGCATGGTGGCCAAGGCCAGGCTGGGCGCCGACAACGTGCTGCTGCTCAAGCCCACCACCTACATGAACCGCTCCGGCCAGGCCGTGGGCGCGCTGGCCCGCTTCTACAAGCTGACGCCGGAACAGGTGCTGGTGCTGCACGACGAACTCGACCTCATGCCCGGCCAGGTGAAACTGAAGCAGGGAGGCGGCCACGCCGGCCACAACGGCCTGAAAGACATCCAGGCCGCGCTGGGCAGCCCCAATTTCTGGCGCCTGCGCATCGGCATCGGCCATCCGCGCACGCTCGGCCTGGCGCAGCAGGTCGCGGACTTCGTCCTGCATCCTCCGCGCCGCGAAGAACAGACACAGATCGAAGCCGTCATCGACCGCTGCCGCGCCGTGGTGCCGGCCATGCTGGCCGGCGACTTCCCGCTGGCCACGCGCCAGCTTCACAGCGGCAACGACGCCTGATGGCCCGCTCTGGCGCGCCGCGCGCAAAACGCATGCGCTTTCGCAGCGAAGTCGCGGACTTCTGGCGCTTCCTGCGCCATCCGCAGCCGGTGTCGCGCCTGCCCGGGCGCGCGGCCGCCAGCGGGCTGGCGGCGGACTGGCTGCCCGGCATCACGCCCGGCAGGCTGCTGGCCTGGGCCGCGCTGCTGTGGGCCCTGAACCTCTTCGCGCTGGGGCCGCTGGCCGTCACCGCGGCCGGCCTGGGCGGCGTGACCCATCGCCTCGACCCGGCCAACATCCCCTGGCTCACCGCCATCCTGTGGGCGCCGCTGGTCGAGGAAATGCTGTTCCGCTACGGCCTGCGCCGCCCGAAACAGGCCTTGTGGCTGGTTCCCGCCATGCTGCCCGTCGTGCTGTGGGGCCCCAAGGTCTGGACCGGCCTCTTGTGCGCCGCCTTCCTGATCCTGGCGGCCTGGCGCCTGCGGCGCCGGCCCGGGCTGCTCGCGGGCTGGGACACCACCTGGCGGCGCTACTACCTGAAGCACTTCGGCCTGGTGTTCCACCTGGTCGCGCTGAGCTTCGCGGCCGTGCACCTGACCAACTTCGTCTACGCCAAGACGCCGTACTGGCTGCTGCCCCTGCTGGTGCTGCCGCAATGGCTGACCGGCCTGGTGCTGGGCTGGATGCGCGTGCGCCGCGGCATCGGCGCGGCCATCCTGCTGCACTCGGTCTTCAATGCCGGCCCCATTTTGATGATCTGGCTCATCATGCGCTGGCTCCCGGCGGCGGCAAGCTGACGGGGTAAACTAGAACGTTAACGATCAATACCGTACTCACACAGGATTCCCATGGCTCTGCAATGCGGCATCGTCGGCCTGCCCAACGTCGGCAAATCGACACTCTTCAACGCTCTGACCCGCGCCGGCATCGCTGCCGAGAACTACCCGTTCTGCACCATCGAGCCCAACGTCGGCGTGGTGGAAGTGCCGGATCCGCGCCTGCAGAAGCTGGCTGAAATCGTCAAGCCCGAGCGCATCCTGTCGGCCACCGTCGAATTCGTCGACATCGCCGGCCTGGTCGCCGGCGCCAGCAAGGGCGAGGGCCTGGGCAACCAGTTCCTCTCGCACATCCGCGAAACCGACGCCATCGTCAACGTCGTGCGTTGCTTCGAAGATCCCAACGTGATCCACGTCGCCGGCAAGGTCGACCCCATCGCCGACATCGAAGTCATCGAAACGGAACTGGCCCTGGCCGACCTGCAGACCGCCGAAAAGGCCTTGCAGCGCCACCAGAAGACGGCCCGCTCGGGCGACAAGGAATCGCAGCGCATCGTGGCCGTGCTGGAAAAGTGCGTGGCCCAGCTGAACGAAGCCAAGCCCATTCGCGCCCTGGACCTCTCGCCCGAGGAAAAGGCCGACATCGCGCAACTCTGCTTCATCACCGCCAAGCGCGCGATGTACGTGGGCAACGTGGCCGACGACGGCTTCACCCATAATCCGCTGCCCGCCCGCCTGACCGAAATCGCCGCCGCCCGCAACGCGACGGTGGGCGGTATTCGGGCCGCCATACAACTCGACACCGGTCACTCCGTTG
>Ga0182742_1004884_pt1 | contig 11737 bp, 9 predicted proteins | sample eDN5th37CBELigMG_FD_128880 | JGI IMG/M metagenome (GOLD analysis project Ga0182742, IMG submission 128880) | Enriched Miracle-Growth compost microbial communities from Emeryville, California, USA - eDNA 5th pass 37_C BE-Lig MG (version 2)... ... | reverse complement strand
CCCGCTGTCCGTGCGCGAACGACTACTTTTCTTGCCGCAGAGGCCGGATCATGGCAAGCGCCGGTTCAGGAATCGAAGGCGTTGTATGCAGGTGGACCGGATCACCTGCTGGCTGTGATTCATGCCACGGATGTTCAGGTCAATACGTTGCTCCTCGTCGGCCACGAACCTACATGGTCCGAGACTGTGGGCGCGCTGATCGGTCAGGCGCAGTTACGATTCCCGACGGCAGCCATGGCGTGTGTGGAAGTAGATGTTGATTCCTGGCAGGATGTGGCCTTCGGTATGGGTACGCTCATCTGGTTCGTACCTCCGAAGCTGCTGAAGACGGTGTTGGAGTAACCTCAGGCCACTTTTTACTGGTATCGTTCGTGTTTCTGGATACAACGTGGGGTGGCCGCTTAGAGCCACCCCCACACTTTCGGAAGCTGCTTTGTGACTCGAATAAATCAGTGTTCGCCGGTGGGCGTAAAGTGATAGACGTTGCCGTCGAAAGCGAGCACATATTGTTCGCCGTTCTGATCGACTCCGAACGAAGCGATGTTCAGGTTCGTGTCCATGAGCAGTTCGGCCTGAGCCGCCTGACCACCGCTGTATTGAAGCGCCCAGATCTTTCCCGAGGTGAAATCAGCCACGAGGTATTTGCCGGCTAATTGCGGTGCACGGCTTCCCCGGTAGACATAACCCCCCGTGATGGACCCTCCATCCTCACGGCCGTACTCCCATACGGGCAGTGTCAGGCCGGTTCGCTCACAGCCTTCCCTTGGCTTGAAGCAATGGCTGGCTTCCATGATGTTCCAGCCGTAGTTCTGCCCTTTCTGGATGATGTCAACCTCTTCATACAGGTTCTGTCCGACATCCGCCGCCCACAGGCGATTGGTTTCGGGATCAAAGCTGAAGCGCCAGGGATTGCGCAGGCCATACGCATAGATCTCCGGTCGAGCACCACCGGCACCATCCGCGAACGGATTATCTGAAGGGATGCCGTACAGACGTCCATTGGACGGGTTATCCACATCGATTCGGAGAATCGAGCCCAGGAGGGAAGCCAGATTTTGTCCATTGCCCTGGGGGTCTCCGCCAGAGCCGCCGTCGCCAAGTGCTATATACAGGAAGCCGTCTGGTCCGAAGGCAATCTGGCCTCCGTTGTGGTTGCTGTAAGGTTGATCTACCTCCAGGAGCACGGTCTCACTCTCAGGATCGGCCTGGTTCGGATCGGCAGGATCGACGCGGTATCGCGCGATCACGGTGCGCCGCGGGTTGGCAGCTGTATAATCGACGTAGAAGTAGCCGTTCTCCTCGAAATCGGGATGAAAGGCCAATCCAAGAAGTCCCTCCTCATTGCCCTGATCATTGACACGGTCCCTGATATCGAGGAACACCTCGGTATCAGTCACGTCGGGCCTGTTTTCGAGCACATGAATGATACCGGCTTGCTCCACTATAAAGATGCGGTCGCTGCCGTCCCCCGGGTGCTGCAGATCGACAGGGCGCGTGAACTCAAGTGAAGGAAACGCTGGCTCCAGTGTCAGGCCGGAAGGTTCGACGCCTGCCGAGGCACAGCAGAGTGAGAGAATGGCGCAAACGGGCAGGATGAGCATGCGCGTGGCTGGAGCTACCATGATCGTTCTAGACGGATTGGGGAGGCGGATTGCTATCGGGGGCGGGAGGGTTTTAGATGCTGTTCCGGAAAGGTGTTTGGGTCCGGCGCCCTGTGCAAGATACGCTCCACAATAAAAAAGGGTGGAACGAATCGCCCACCCTTCCAATGTAACCGTTCGCATTGCTGATGCACTCAGGTCACGGGTCATGTACGCATGCCAACGGTTTCCTGGAACCGGCCATGAATGTTGCGGCGTGTTGCCGGACCTGCTTACGGTAGCAGGCGTCTCGAATCATGTCTGTTGCGATGTTCGCTTCCGGCCGCGTCGTGTGCCGCTCTGGTCGTTTTCCTGTTCGTCGGTACGTTGGGCATCAGGCTCTGAACCAGCCGGGCCGATCCGGAGCCGGTTATGGATATCACGCACGCCGGATATGGAATCGATGATATCTTCGGCCAGCCGTTTTGCTTCGCGGGAATCAACGGTGCCTGTAAGAGTCACTTCACCGTTCTCCACGGTGACCTCAATTCCTGACGCATCCAGATACCCGTGCTGTGTCAGGCGTTCGCAGACTTCCTCTTTGATCCGATCCGTAGAACGTACATACCCCTTGGGCCCTCGGCCAACATAGGGTCCTTCGGTGGTAGTGAGCCAGCCTCCAAGCTCACCCCACATGCCCGCAAAGCCTCCGCGTTGTCCGCGCCGGTATTCCTCGACGTAGTCCTCATCGACGAACCGATCCTCGACCCTGCCTCTATAACCTGCCGCTTCCTGATAGGCCCACGCGTTTCGCCGGGTCGGCTCCGAACGGTTCCATCGTCGGCCATGCGCATCGTTTCGGTAGCGGCCCGGCATCCGGCGGCCGGGATGATAGCCGCGAATACCGTAGTTCCAGTAATAATCCCAGTCGTGGTTGTGATCCTCGCGGCCATAACCGCCGCGCTGGTAATCATCGCTCGGGGCGAAACCGTATTCGCCGCCCTCGCCTTCACGTTGTGTGTCACTGCTGCCCGGGTAGAAATCGCTGGCCATATGGCTCTCAGCGGGATCGGGGGCATGCATGTAGAAGTCGCTCTGCGTACGACCTCCGCCGTATCCGGCCACGTTATACCGACGTTCTTCGTCGGGGTAACTGCTGATCCCGCCGTAGGGACGCTCGCGTGGATCCGTTTCGAAATAGCGCCCGCTCGTGCTGTAGTCGCGCCCGCTCATGGCATACCGGCCGTAACCCTCTTCGTCGTGATCTACAGGGTAACGGCGGTTGTCAACAGGGTTGTCTTTTCTGTTTCGTCGACGGTAGCCGTCGCGGCCATAATCATCGTGACTCCGACCTGTATGCTCTTCCTCGTTGCGATCTGTGTTCCGATCCATGAACCCCCTCCATACTGAAGTGGTGTGTACGGGAATCCGTCCAGAGACTGCCGTAAGGGAAGCAGCATCGTCAGATCACCTTCTCCCGCTCATACCACGTCCTACCATACATTAGCTGGCTCGAACTCCGGTCGCCATCTGAAGCGCCGTTCGCGACGATCTTCAGCCTGATAGCGGTCGTCTTCATCAGCGCTAAACTGTGAACGAGCCTCATACTGGGTACGTCGCCAGAGATTTCGGTCCCAATCCCGTTCATACGCATAGTCCCGGTCAACGCTATGCCTGTAGTACCGATCGGGATAGTAGTCGGGCCCCTCATTCCAGTAGCGGTAATCCCGGAAGTAATTGTAATCGTCGTAGTCCCAGTCGTCGACCCGATCGCGGTCATACGATTCGCCCCAATCGGGGGGGCGGTTTCCCCGTCTATAAACATCTCTGCCCGGGTCGTAGAATCGCCGGCCATAGGCGCTATAGTCGTCGCGGAAAGGGCGAGTGCGTTCGCTATAGTCAGCCGGACCGTATCTAGGGCTACGGCCGTAGTAGTCGGGGGGATTCGCACCCCGATTCCGGCCATAGCTCCCCGGCACGTAGTCGCTACGGCGTTCGTAATCCCAATCCTGGTCGTAATCCCAGTCGTCGTCGTAATCACGATCCGTATAGCGTGCCATAGCCCCTCCTCTCGTATCGACTTCGCCATTAGAACCCGTAGCCGATTGCTACAGGGTGTATTTGCAGCAACGTGCCTCCTGGTGGTACCAGGATGTCTGTGACCAGGGTTCGAGGGGTTTCCGGCTTTTCCAAAGCGTTACGGGTGTTACGGAGGGCCTGGTGTGTGGCATGGCGGTTCCCTGTCCGCGAGAAACCAGAACATGCAGATCTGCCCAGCAGCCTGGATTGTCTCCGATTCATTCGCGTGTGGAACCATCTTCATCCGGAGCTTTTGCCTGATCGGTTTGGGCTCCAGGTATCGACATGCCGGAGGACTTATCCCGGGCCTGGTCCACTGCTGGCTCTTCTGTAGCGAGACGGATCTGGCTGCGGTCAAGCTCATACGGTAATAGTCCTTCCTGTTCGAGTTTCAGGATGCTGTCATCCAGCTCAGACCATATCCTGGCACCCAACTCGTAACCAAAGCGGATGGCTTTCTGTTTGGCATCGTAGGAGTCGTCCGGAAAGTGCAGTTCGAAGAGCGCGCGTAGATCCTCTTCCGCGCGCTCGAAAGGGCGACCGTAGAATAGCGGCTCGAGCGCCTGCATGCGGCCGAACCGGTAAGCCGGAAGATACTCCTGAAAGTCTTGCTGCCCTTGAGGCCCGTAGGTGGCATCGAAATGAGCATGGAATTTCGCATCGAAGCTGTCGGGGTCGGATTCGGGGGGTGGCGACTCCTGGTCTGCATGTCGTGCGCTTGGGAGAGCGGCGCCAACGGTCTCATTGACCACGATTACATGCTCTCCGATATGGTATTCGGTTGAGGGTATTACGCGGCCACTCGCCGTCACGACTGAATCCACCCGTCCGGCTTTGGCATCGAAGAAGACATCTTCTACGACGCCTAGAATGCGGCCACTCTGATCTTGTACTGGCCACCCTCGCACATCCCGTCCTGCAGACGCAAGCCATTGATCATCTTGTCTGATCATGAAACGTGCCATGGCTTTCTCATCCGTTATGTGATTCACATACCGTGAATCGGTTCGTAGCTCGCTTTCATTGTAATTGTCAACGCCTCTCGCGAAACGGAGATTGTTGGATGGATCGGCTTGAAGCGAGTTTTGCGATAACATTACAGGACGGAGCGCCGAGTATAGGACTCGATTTCTTACATACTTTGTGCAGCAATTGCTGTAGCGAAATAAAGAGAGGATAAGGGATAGGCCAAGAATCTATGTATGCAATGTGCCTTCTTTTTGAGTAGATCAATCCGGAATTGGAAGATGGCGCATCCTGCAATTTAATCTGACGCAAGAAAAATAATAAGGTTAGAATGGGGTCGCATAGTAGATTCTGTGTTTTGAATAAGAATCAGTAATAGGGCGAATAATCCGTGTGTAGGTTTTAGGCTGTTGTGTGTAAGGTTGTCTGAAAGGGTTGTTGGGATGAATGAATGAAGTGTTTATGGGCATAGAGGATAGCTGTGGATTTCTTTTGTCCAAATGGGCCGATGGATTTCATTTCCATTTCTCAAAGGTCTGAGGTGATATACGTGGGTATTTAATTCGATAGAATTATGTAACACTCGTAACGGGGTGGATTCTGTGTTGTAATCGGTATGTAATCCTGAGTTGATGATGTTGCTGTTAGGAAGGTATGTAGTTAGGATTATCGCATAGAAGGTGCACGTTAGTCCTGGCTCCAGCTTGTCCGCTGCCCTGAAGAGCGTGGTAAGTGGTGCTATTTCAAGCTAGACCAAAAGACGCTGTTATGAAGAAGCGTGTTCTCATGACAGGTGGAGCCGGTTTCATCGGGTCTCACCTCGCAGACGAACTTCTGGCAAGCGGGTACGAAGTCCGCGTACTGGATAACCTGTCACCGCAGGTTCATGGGGAGGGGGGCAAACGACCAGGATACCTGAGTCCAGATGTAGAACTGATCGTAGGAGATGTCAGGAACGGCGCTGTCGTCCGAGAAGCGCTCAGTGGCATTGATGCCGTATACCACCTGGCCGCAGCGGTGGGGGTAGGGCAGAGTATGTACGAGGTCGAACACTACACGAGTGTCAACAACCTCGGGACTGCCGTTCTGATGGAAGCACTCATCGAGCGTCCGGTGGAGCGACTCGTCGTCGCCTCTAGCATGAGCATCTATGGCGAGGGATTATATCAGACCAAAGATGGCCGGGTGCTTCCGGGATGGGGGCGCTCTCTGGATCAGTTGAGGGCGGGAGACTGGGAGCTTCATGCCGAAACGGGTGAGGTGCTGGAGCCCGTAGCGACGCCTGAGGACAAACAGCCGGACCTTGCCTCCATTTATGCGCTTTCGAAGTACGACCAAGAGCGCATGTGCCTGACTATCGGACGGGCTTACGACATTCCTACTGTGGCGCTTCGCTTCTTCAACGTGTTCGGCACGCGGCAAGCCCTTTCGAATCCCTACACAGGCGTACTCGCCATCTTTGGCGCGCGCTATCTGAACGACAACCCGCCCCTCATCTTCGAGGATGGTCAGCAGAAACGCGATTTCGTGAGTGTGTACGACGTTGCGCGGGCCTGTCGCCTGGCGCTGGAAGTGCCCCAGGCAGCTGGGTGCGTGTTCAATGTTGGGAGTGGCCGGGCCTATACCGTACGTGAAGTCGCTGAACAGATAGGCCGCACCCTGGGCAAATCCTATCTGCTGCCACAAATATCGGGTAAGTATCGGAAGGGCGACATTCGCCACTGTTTTGCGGATATCTCGAAAGCACGCGAGATCCTCGGCTATGAGCCGAGGATCATGTTGGAGGATGGGCTGGAAGAATTAGCCGAATGGATCGAGGGACAGATGGCCTTTGATCTCGTCGAGGTTGCCAGTGCCCAGCTCGCTGAGCGCGGCCTGACGGTGTGAGTATCTGGTTTCATACTCCGGATAAAGAGAGGCACGACGTTGATACCAAAGAACGGGAAGGAAAAACGGGACGGCTATGCCGTCATCACGGGCGGGGCAGGGTTTGTTGGTGTCAATGTGGCACAGCGTCTACTCGCTCAGGGAACGGTCGTCCGCATCTTTGACAATCTCTCACGGCCAGGTGTCGAGCGCAACCTGCAGTGGCTCGTTGGAGATCATGGGGAGCGTGTGAGCGTGATGGTGGAAGATATCCGCGATGCACCGGCCGTTCGCAAAGCAGTTCATGATGCGCATCAGGTGTTTCATTTCGCGGCGCAGGTGGCCGTGACCACCAGCATCCAGGATCCTGTTCGGGATTTCGAGATCAATGTAGGAGGGACGCTCAATCTGCTGGAAGCCCTCCGAGCCCTTAAGAATCCTCCTCCGCTCCTCTTTACATCTACGAACAAGGTATACGGTGGTCTGGAGAATCTTGCCCTGCGAGAGGAGGCGACGCGCTATGCACCTGTGGATGGCTCCATAGCGGAGTACGGCATTCCCGAGTCCACGCCGCTGATCTTTCACAGCCCGTATGGCTGTTCGAAGGGCGCTGCCGACCAGTACGTGCTCGATTATGCCCGCATGTACGGCATCCCGGCCGTGGTTTTCCGGATGAGTTGTATTTACGGGCCACGTCAGTTCGGGACGGAGGATCAGGGCTGGTTAGCGCACTTTTTCATCCGTGCGCTGGAAAACCGGTCCATCACACTCTATGGGGACGGGAAGCAGGTTCGGGATATCCTGTTCGTCGATGACCTCGTGGATGCCATGCAACTGGCGATCTGCAATATAGATCGATTGTGGGGCCGGGCCTTCAATATCGGCGGTGGGCCGTCCCAAACGACGAGTCTGCTCGAAATCGTTGACCTCATCGAGGATCTCCACGGATACCGTCCGGCAGTTCGATTCGACACCTGGCGCCCCGGAGACCAGCGGTACTATGTCTCCGACATACGCAACTTCTCTAACCTGACGGGTTGGGCTCCGCAGGTGGGTGTTCGAGAGGGAGTAGCCCGATTGTCCCGGTGGTTGAAGGAACTGCGCTCGGAGAAGCCGGCCAGTCTCGTCGCTTAGCTCCGGGGAGACATCAGCGCATGTACTCCGACGCGTGCAGATAACAGGTCTGCCTTAACAGACATTCAGGTTGGATTCGTGAATACGCTTACATCCGTACTGGACGAAACGACGGCTTCTCCGGTTGAGTCGAGCCGTCCCGAAGCCGGGCGGCGCCCGGCAGGTTCGCCGACGCCTCGCGCCGCCGTTTTCGCGGGTCCCGGGGAGATCAGGATTGAGGAAGTCGATCTCGTAGAACCAGGTCCCGGTGAAGTACGGGTCAGGCTGGAAGGCTGTGGCGTGTGCGCCTCCAACATTCCGGTCTGGGAAGGGCGTCCCTGGTTCGACTATCCCATGAAACCCGGTGCACCGGGCCACGAAGGCTGGGGTATCGTGGATGCCGTAGGAGAGGGCGTGGATCATCTGTCCGAAGGTGATCGGGTTGCGATGCTCTCCTACCACGCTTATGCCACACACGACACGGCACCGGCGCATGCTGTCGTTACGCTACCGCTCGCGCTGAAAGACCGCCCGTTTCCCGGAGAGCCACTCGGATGTGCTATAAACATTTTCAAACGCTCCGACATCGAGGCCGGTCAGACGGTTGTCGTCATCGGGGTCGGGTTTCTCGGAGCGCTTCTGACCAAGCTGGCTACACATGCCGGAGCGCGCGTGCTTGCGATCTCTCGGAGACCGTATTCGCTGGAGGTAGCTCGTGAAGCAGGCGCCGCTGAATGCATTCCGCTGGATGACCACTGGAAGATCATCGAACAGGTCAAGTCGCTTACCAGGGGGAGAATGTGCGACCGTGTCATTGAGGCAACCGGTAAGCAGGGACCGCTCGATCTTGCCGGCGAACTCACCCGTGAGCGGGGTCGCTTGATGATAGCAGGTTACCATCAGGATGGTCTGCGGCAGGTGAACATGCAGCTCTGGAACTGGCGCGGCATCGACGTGATCAACGCGCACGAACGTGAGCCGGAGGTATATGTCCTGGGCATCTGCGATGCAGTCAATGCCACGCTTGAAGGCAGCCTGGACGCCCGCCCGCTATTTACCCATCGGTTCAGCTTGGATGAACTGTCCGAAGCACTGCGGATGACACGAGATCGCCCCGATGGCTTCATGAAGGCTCTCATCATGATGGGTTAGCTGCACACTGTAAGACATTTTTCCCCACCCGTAGTCGATCGAAACAGCCGAACCATGAACACAACGCTCGATCTGGCACAATCGGTACGCTCCGGGGACGTCACCGCGAAGCCCCGGCTTGGCTTTATCGGTGTGGGCTGGATCGGGCGGCATCGCATGGAAGCCATCGCACGGGGGGCTGAAGTAGAGATCGTGGCTATCGCAGATCCGGTCCAGGATCTTGCGCGATCGGCCCGATCAATCGCTCCCGACGCTATCACGGTGGACAGCCTGGAGGATGTGCTCCAAGAGAACCTGGACGGGGTAGTCATAGCTACACCAAGCGCGCTACACGCCGATCAATCCATTCGGGCACTGGAGGCAGGACTGGCCGTCTTCTGCCAGAAACCACTTGGTCGCACAGCCGAGGAGACCCGGCGCGTCGTAGACGCCGCTCGGCAAGCCGACCGGTTGCTCGGGGTAGATCTATCCTACCGCCTCGTTGAAGGTATCCGGATCATCCGGCAGATGGTGCAGGCAGGCGAGATCGGGGACGTGTTTGCAGCCAACCTCGTTTTCCATAATGCCTACGGCCCGGACAAACCCTGGTTTTATGATCCGAAGCTATCCGGTGGGGGATGTCTCATCGATCTCGGTGTTCACCTGGTAGACCTGGCATTCTGGATACTTGGTTCGCCCGGAATCGTGGGTGTTTCGGGCCGGTTGTATTCGCAGGGAGAGTTGCTCGTAGGGCGTACGGATCGTGTGGAAGATTATGTGACGGCACGGATCGATCTGGCGAGCGGAGCAGGCATAGATCTGGCGTGTTCCTGGAATCTCTCTGCTGGATGTAACTGCGTCATCGAAGTCACATTCTATGGCACGAAGGGGGGCCTGTCTCTTCGCAACGTGGATGGCTCGTACTTCGATTTCGTTACGGAGCATTTTCAAGGAACATCCCGGCGCAGGATTACTGGTCCACCTGAGGAGTGGGGCGGACGCGCTGCAGTAGCCTGGGCTTGCCAACTGGCCAGGAGCAATCGGTATGATCCTGCCATTGAGGACATCGTTACCGTAGCGCGGGTGCTCGACTGGATTTACAACCGATAGGTGTTGAGTCTGAACGCAGCCCGTGCCGGATCTGCTGAAACGTTCCGGAGGGCACACACCAGGGTAGCTGTGCAATGGGGTATAACCCTTCACATACTCCCATGCGCGTCCTCATGACCGCGGACACCGTAGGTGGCGTATGGACCTACGCTACCGAACTGTGTCTCGCGCTTGCCCCTCATGGTATCCGAGTAGCGCTGGCAACCATGGGGGCTCCTCTCCGTCCGGAACAACGTGCCGTCCTCGAGGCACTTCCGAACGTAGATGTGTTCGAGAGTACGTACAAGCTCGAGTGGATGGACGAACCCTGGGAGGATGTCGAAGCTGCGGGAGCGTGGCTGCTCGACATCGAACGGCAGTTCCTGCCTGATGTGATACACCTCAATGAGTATGCGCACGGGCATCTTGCGTGGCAGACCCCCGTACTTATCGTGGCGCATTCATGTGTGTACTCGTGGTTTGAGGCCGTACGGGGGTGTGTGCCGACGCCGGATTGGGCGCGGTACAGAGTGGAGGTGATGCACGGCCTTCGCTGCGCCGATCTCGTGACTGCACCCACACAGGCTATGTTGCAAGCACTTTTGCGCCATTACGGGCCGTTTAAAGCGGGGCCGGTGGTATTCAACGGGCGGCAGGCCGAGGACTACCCGCCTGGCCTGAAGGAACCCTTCATACTCACGGCAGGGCGCGTCTGGGATGAAGCGAAGAACGTCGGTATCCTGGATCGAATTGCTCCCCGGATCTCTTGGCCGATTTACGTGGCGGGCGAACAGCATCATCCGGATGGGCACGGAAAAGCCGTTTTCGGTGGCCTCCAGCATCTAGGCCGCCTTACACCGGAGCAACTGGCCGACCGGATGGCCGCCGCGTCGATCTACGTGCTACCTGCCCGTTATGAACCGTTCGGTCTTTCTGCCCTCGAAGCGGCCCTGGCCGGATGTGCTCTCGTGCTGGGCGATATCGAGAGCCTCCGTGAGGTATGGGGGGATGCTGCCTTATTCGTGCCACCGCACGACGGCGCTGCGATAGAGAAGGCGCTTCGCTCGCTCATTGAAGACGATGCACTACGAGTGCAACTGGCTTCTCGCGCTCGGCAACGTGCGCTCCGGTTCACCCCGGAGCGCATGGCAACGGGTTACCTGGACCTTTACGGGAAGCTCGCAGCCCGTGGAAGTCCCTGTCCGGTCTGATTGACGATCCAACATCAATGATACGTCGCAGGTTGTTGTCTGAGCCCGTCATAGGAATGCGGAGGGCTTTGCTTTTTGCACTTCACGCCATACGATGAACATAGCCTATTTCACGCACTCGCTTATTTCCGACTGGAATCACGGAAATGCCCACTTTCTGCGGGGCATCGTCTGCGAACTCCAGTTACGCGGTCACAAGGTAAGGGTGTACGAGCCGCGCGATGCCTGGAGTGTGCAGAATCTCATTCAGGAACACGGAGAAGCGCCCATCCACGCGTTTCACGAGGCCTATCCAACCCTGCAGAGTACGCGCTATGAACCCGGGAGCTTGGATTTGCACGCCGAACTGGAGGATTGTGATCTCGTGATCGTTCACGAGTGGAATGACCGTGACCTGGTCCGGCGCATCGGTGAGCACCGACGGCGAACAAATACGTACCGCTTGCTCTTTCACGATACGCACCACCGGGCCGTGACCCGGCCGGAAGACATGGCCTCGTATGATCTCTCGGCGTACGACGGCGTGCTGGCTTATGGAGAGGCCATTCGCCGTATCTACATCGAACGCGGTTGGGCCAGGGAGGCGTGGACGTGGCATGAGGCTGCCGATACGCGCGTCTTTCGCCCCCTCGAAGCAGAAGCGGAAGAAGGCGAACTGGTATGGGTGGGGAACTGGGGCGATGAAGAACGCACCGCCGAGCT
>Ga0182742_1004883_pt1 | contig 11738 bp, 10 predicted proteins | sample eDN5th37CBELigMG_FD_128880 | JGI IMG/M metagenome (GOLD analysis project Ga0182742, IMG submission 128880) | Enriched Miracle-Growth compost microbial communities from Emeryville, California, USA - eDNA 5th pass 37_C BE-Lig MG (version 2)... ... | reverse complement strand
GTCATCGAGGACGCCTCGGCGATGGTCCCCGATGTCAGGCGCAGCCGCTCGGGCGAGGTGGCGTAATGCGCGTCGAGCATCGCGCCGTCCGTCTTCACGCGGAGGAGGAGCCCGTTCGTCCTGTCCAGATAGGCGCCGTTCCAGGCGGGATCGGCCGGGCTGACGGCGGCGGGTTCGTCGTCATGGCCAAGGGCCGCCCGCAGCACCATGCGGGCCGCCGCATGCGCGTCCGCCTCATGATTGAAGAGGACGACCACCGACAGGCGCTGGGACGCGGCATGCATGCGCTGGAGGCGGAAGCCGCGCAGCGCGCCGCCGTGCCCGGTCACGGCAACCGTGTCCACCTTCTCGTGCACAAGGCCATAGCCGTATCGTGCGGCCGTGCCGTCGCTGAACGACTGGGGCTGCGACAGGCGGCGATAGAGACCTTCCGCATCGTCACGGGTCGCATCGATATGGCGCTCCCAGGCCAGCATGTCTTCGAGCGAAGCCGAGATGCCGGCATCGCCGGTCCAATAGATCCGGTTGGCGGCGGGGAAGAAGCCGACGGCATCATTGCCTTCATAGCCGACGACGCCATCGACGGGCTGGCTGGTGTCGGCGGTCAGAAGGGCGGTTTCCATGCCGGCAGGTGCGAACAGCCGCTCGGCATAGAGCTCCGCAAGGGACCGGCCCCCAAAATCCTCGAGCAGATCGGACAGGATGCGGAAATTGGCGTTCGAATAGGAATAGCTGCTGCCCGGTTCGAAATGGGTGCTGCGCATTCTTGCAAGAAGCCGCCCGGCGTCTTCCCGGCCGAAGACACCTTCGGGATGGGCGCCCTGCACCACGGTCAGCGCCCAGTAATCACGCAGGCCCGACTGCATGTTGCAGAAATCGGCAATAGTCGGCCTGTGACCTTCGAGCCGGGGCAGGAAATCGCCGACGCGTCCATCGAGGCGGGAAGGCTCTCCCACGAGGTCGAGAAGGACGCCGCAGGTGAACTGCTTGCTGATCGAGCAGATCGGCAGCCGCGTGGTCGTCGTCATGGCCTGGCCGCTCGAAAGATCGGCATATCCCCAGGCCTGCCGCGCCAGCACCTCGCCGTCCGCCACGACGCCCACGACGCCTCCCGGGCCCCTGAATTTCTCAGGCAGGGCGTCGAGCGCCCGTTTCAGGGATGAAAGATCGACCTTGTTCGCCACGGGGCACTCCCACTTTGTTACCGGAACCGGAACGGAAGTGACGACACCCTGCGGCAGAAGTCAATTTCTCGCGGATTTGCCCGGACAGGGGCAGGGGGCCTCGGCCGGGCCGAGCAGGCCGTAGCGCACCGCCATCGCGGCCGCCTGGACGCGGTTGCGCGCGCCCAGCTTCCTTGCCGCCGTGCTGAGATGGAGGACGACCGTCGGGACGGAGCGGCCGATGAGGCGCGAGATCTCCTTGGCCGAATAGCCTTCGGCGCAGTAGAGCAGGCATTGCCGTTCGCGCGCCGTGAGGCGGATCGATTGAGGACCCGGCACGGAATCGGCATAGGCCGGATAGGCCGCCTCGTGGAAGACCTGGGCCAGCAGGCCGAAATCGGCGATGTTGTGCAATGCATCGGCCGCCGTGGCGCCCTGGGCCAGCGTGCCGGTCACCGTGGCATAACCGCCGTGCGGCATGTGGATGGGCACGGTCACGCCGGCCGGCATGTCGTTGTCGAGCAGATAGCGCGCCACCGGCTCGGTCTTCGAGGTCACGAAGCGGCGAATGCGCGTATCGGCACCCGGCTCGTAGTTCCAGAAGAAGGGCACCGCCGTGCGCGCGGCGAGCAATTGCACCGGATCGATGAGGAAATAGCCGCGCTCGCACCAGTATTCCTGCATGCCGCTGGCGATATTGCGCAGCTTCATCAGGGACGGGATGGCGATGTGGCCGTTGGGGCCTATGGGAACCGGCGTATAATCGTAGATCATCGCGTCGAAACCGAGCGCCTTCATGGCCTCGAAGGCATGGTCGATGCGGCCCTCGAGGGTCTGGTGCCGGGCGAACTGGTGCCTGATTGTCTCAATCCGGTCGAGCATGCCTGTCGCCAGTCTCCTTCATCAGGGGGATATCCGCGAACCTATCATTTCTTATAGCTGGTGGAAGCATGGCTGACGAATAAACTTGCCCGGGGCGGCGCATTCCCGGCGCATAGGCCGCCGCGGCAGGAGGACGTCATGTGGCGTGAGATCAAACCGGATCAACAGATCGATATCGACGTCGAGGGGCATCGGGTCAGGGCCTATAGTTTCGGTACGGGCGCGGACACGGTCCTGTGCCTCAACGGCGGGCCGGGCCTGCCGTGCGACTACCTGCGCGAAGCCCATTCCTGCCTGATCGACCAGGGATACCGGGTCGTTGCCTTCGACCAGCTGGGAACGGGCGCCTCGGACCGTCCGGACGACGCCTCGCTCTGGACGATCGGACGCTATGTCGCCGAAACCGAAACCGTGCGGCGCGAACTCGGCCTCGGAAAGGTGCATATGCTGGGCCATTCCTGGGGCGGGTGGCTCGCCATCGACTATGCGCTGACGCATCCCGACAACCTTGCCTCGCTCATCCTTGCCGACACGGTCGCGGACATACCGCATCTCGTCCTGGAGCTTGAGCGGCTGCGCGCCGCGCTCGGCTCGGAAACCGTCGCCATGATGCAGAAGCACGAGGCCGCGGGCACGCTGGACCATCCCGAATACATGGCGGCCATCACCCTGCTCAACTATCGCCATGTCTGCCGCCTGCCGGAATGGCCGGCGCCCGTGCGCCGTTCGCTCGACGACTGGAACATGGGGCCCTATGTGGCCATGCAGGGACCGAACGAGTTCCTCTATACCGGCAACCTCAAGGACTGGAACCGGATACCGGATCTGCCGAAGATCAAGGCGCCGGTGCTCATCATCAATGGCGAGCACGACGAGTTGACACCCGCCTGCGCTTTGCGCATGAAAACGGCCATGCCCGAAGCGGAAGTGAGCATCATGCGCAATTCCAGCCACATGCCGTTCTACGAGAATCCCGAGGATTATTACCGCGTGCTGGCCGGCTTCCTGTCGCGCCACCGGACGGGCGCATGACGCGCCACAGGCGAGGTTGAGGCATGCACCGGTACAAGTTCGTCCTCTATCGCCCGATCCAATTCCTCCCGGTGCTGTTCGGCATCAGCATCGTCACCTTCGTGCTGGTGCGGCTCATCCCCGGCGACCCCGCCCGGGTGCTGCTCGGCGCGCGGGCGACATCCACCGCCATCGCCAATATCCGGCGCCAGTATGGCCTCGACGAGCCGATGTGGCTGCAATACTTCTACTTCCTGAAGAACCTTTTCAACGGCGAGATGGGCAAGTCGATCCTCTACAAGATCGACGTGCTGAAGCTCATCCTGACCCGGATCGAGCCGACGCTCGTGCTGGTGCTGGCAAGCGTGGTGCTCTCGGTGCTGATCGCCGTGCCGATGGCGGCGCTTGCCGCCCGCAACCACGGCCGGTTCGCCGACCATGCGGTGCGCGTCATCTCGACGGCCGGCATCGGTTTTCCGCCCTTCTGGCTGGGGCTGATGCTGATCATCCTGTTCAGCGTCAATCTGGGCCTGCTGCCGGTTTCCGGCTATGGCGACACCCTCGGCGCGAAGGCCGCCCATCTCGTCCTGCCCAGCCTGACGATCGCGCTGTCGCTTTCGACCGTGCTGACGCGCAGCCTGCGGGCGGCGATGGTGGAGGGCCTGCGCTCGGACGTCGCGACCGCCGCGCGGGCGCGCGGCATGCCCGAGCGCGTCGTCTTCTGGCGCCATGTCGTTCCCAATTCCATGGTGCCGACCATCAACCTGCTCGCGGTCAATATCGGCTGGCTGATCGGCGGAACGGTGGTCATCGAAAGCGTGTTCGCCATTCCCGGCATCGGCCAGCTGCTGGTGCGGGCGATCTTCTCGCGCGATTACATGGTGGTGCAGGGCGTGGCGATGGTGCTGGCCTGCGCCACCGTGCTCATCAATCTCATCGCCGACATCGTGACCGTCGCCGCCGATCCGCGGGTGAAGCTATGAGCGCGCGCACGTTCGGCGGAAAATGGATGGGCTGGCAGGGACGGCTCGGCCGCCAGCCGGCCTTGGCGTTCGGTGCGACGGTCCTGATCGCCTTCGTGCTGGTCGCGCTCCTCGCGCCCTATATTTCGCCCTATGATCCGATCCTGCAGAATGCCGATGTCCGCTTGCAGGCCCCTTCCTGGGCCCATCCGTTCGGAACGGACAATTTCGGCCGCGACGTTCTCTCGCGGGTCATCTGGGGCGTGCGGATCGATCTTCAGATCGCGATACTGGGCGTCATCTTCCCCTTCGTCATCGGCACGCTGGTCGGCACTGTGGCGGGGTTCTTCGGGGGGATCGTCGATACGCTCTTCATGCGGCTCATCGATATCATCCTGGCGTTTCCCTTCCTCGTGCTGGTTCTGTCGATCATCGCCATTCTCGGACCGGGCCTTAGCAGCTTCTATATCGCGATGGCGCTGGTCGGATGGGTCTCCTATGCGCGGCTGATCCGCGCGCAGGTGCTCGTCCTGAAAAGCAGCGACTATGCCGTCGCCGCCGTGAGCCTCGGGTTCAGCCGCACGCGCATCATGTTCCGGCATCTCCTGCCGAACGCGATCGCGGGCTCGGTGGTGTTCTCGATGTCGGATGCGGTGCTCGTCCTGCTCAACGGGGCGGCCATCAGCTATCTGGGCCTCGGCGTCCAGCCGCCCATCGCGGAATGGGGCATCATGGTCGCCGAGGGCCAGCCCTTTATCACGACAGCCTGGTGGATCACGCTTTTCCCGGGCCTGTCCATCGTCATGCTCGCCTTCGGCTTCAGCATGTTCGGCGATGCGCTCGGCGATGCCCTGGGGGTGAAGGAATGACCGATCCCGTCCTCACCGTCACGGATCTCACCGTCGCCCTGAGCCTGCCGCATGCCGCCCCGCGCGTGCTGCTCGACAAGGTTTCGCTCGAGCTCGGCAAGGGCGAGGTGCTCGGCCTGGTCGGGGAGAGCGGCTCGGGAAAGAGCCTGTTCTGCCGCACGCTGGTCCGCCTCCTGCCGTCCCGGAACATGCGGATCACGGATGGCCGTATCCTGCTCGGAAAGGAAGACCTGGCCAGGGCGAGCGAAGCGCAGATGCTGGACGTTCGCGGCGGAAGGATCGGGATGATCTTCCAGAACCCGACCAGCCATCTCGACCCGGTGATGACGATCGGCGACCAGCTGACCGAAGGGATCCGTTTCCATCAGGGGCTCGATGCCCGCGCCGCGCGCAAGGCGGCGGTCGCGATCCTGCACCAGATCGGCTTTCCCGAGCCGGAGCGCCAGTTCGACGCCTATCCGCACGAATTTTCCGGCGGCATGCGCCAGCGCGCGATGATCGGCGTCGCGCTGTCGTGCAATCCGGACATCCTGATCGCCGACGAGCCGACGACAGCGCTCGACGTCACCATCCAGGCGCAGATCCTGCAATTGCTGATGGACATACGCCGGGAGCGCGACCTGTCGATCATCCTGATCACTCATGATCTCGGCATCGTGGCGCAGACCTGCGACCGCATCGCGGTCATGCGCGAAGGTCGGCTCGTCGAGCAGGGCAGGAAGCGCGACCTGCTGCGCGCGCCCGCCCATCCCTATACGAAGGCGCTCATCGGCAGCCATCCATCGATGCCGCCGCCTTCGGCTGGACAAGAAGCGGCGATCCCCCCCAGGGATATCGCGACGCCGATTGGCAAGCCGCTCCTGGAGGTGGACGACGTCAATGTCCGTTTCGCCGGCACGGGCAGCCTGTTCGGCGGACGGTCCGGCGCGGTCCATGCGGTCGCGGGCGTCTCGCTCAAGATCCTGCCGGGCGAGACGGTCGGCATCGTCGGTGAATCGGGCAGCGGCAAGAGCACCCTGGCCCGGGCGATCCTGGGGCTGACGCCGATCGCCTCCGGCAATGTGGTCTTCGACGGAACGAGCCTGCGCGCGGATCGCGTCGCGTTTCTCGACCGGCTGCGCCGCGAGACGGCGATGGTCTTCCAGGATCCGTACAATGCCTTGAATCCGCGCCTTTCGATCGGCGATATGCTGACCGAGGTGCTGAAGGTTCAGGGCCGCACCCCGGCCGCCGATATTCCGGCGCGGGTCGGCGAATTGCTCGATCTCGTCGATCTCGGCCGCGAATTTGCCGCACGCCGCCCGCGCAGCATGAGCGGCGGCCAGTGCCAGCGGGCCGGGATCGCCCGGGCGCTCGCGGTGAACCCGCGCCTGATCATCGCCGATGAGAGCACGGCGGCCCTCGACGTCACCATCCAGGCGCAGATCCTCGATCTGTTCCGCGTGCTGAAGCGCAAGATGAACCTGACCTTGCTGTTCATCGCCCACGACCTTGCCATCGTGCGCAGCCTCTGCGACCGGGTTGTCGTCATGCATCGCGGGCATATCGTTGAAGAGGGCGCTTCGGCGCAGGTCTTCGAGCATCCGGCAGAGCCCTATACGCGGGCCCTGATCCGCGCCATTCCGGATATCGACCCGGACAAGCCGCTTCTGCCGCAGGCGGCACGGGAGGTTGCATAGGCGAAAGTGACATCCAGACCAATCAGAAGGGAACAGACGATGAAGAACAAATGGATGAAAATGAGCGTGGCGGTCGTCATGGCCGGCCTGTCGTTCGGTGCGGGTATCGCCGAGGCGGCGGGGGTGCTGACCATCGGCCGGCGCGAGGATTCGACGACCTTCGACCCGATCAAGACGGCGCAGAACATCGATTTCTGGGTGTTCTCCAACGTCTATGACGTGCTGATCCGCGTCGACAAGTCCGGCAAGGAGCTGGAGCCGGGCCTGGCGGAAAGCTGGATCGTTTCCGAGGACGGGCTGACCTATACCTTCAAGCTGCGCGACGCCAAGTTCTCCGACGGCTCGCCCATCACCGCGGAAGACGCCGCCTACAGCCTCCTGCGCATCCGCGACGACGAGGGCTCGCTGTGGAGCGATTCCTACCAGGTGATCGATACGGCGACGCAAGGGGAAGACGCGCGTACCCTGGTGGTGAAGCTGAAGACCCTGTCGGCGCCGTTCCTGGCCTCGCTTGCCATGCCGGGCGCCTCGATCCTGTCCAAGGCGGGCCTCGAGACCATGGGCGCCGATGCCTATGCCGAGAACCCGATCGCCTCGGGCGCCTTCACGCTGAAGGAATGGCGCCGCGGCGATCGCGTCATCCTGGAGAAGAACCCCAATTTCTGGGAAGCGTCCCGCGTCAGCCTGGACGGCGTCGAATGGATCTCGGTGCCTGACGACAATACCCGCATGCTGAACGTGCAGGCCGGGCAGCTGGATGCCGCCCTCTTCGTGCCCTTCTCCCGCGTGGCCGAGATGAAGAAGGATCCCGAGCTGGTCGTCACGCAGGACACCTCGACCCGCGAGGATCATCTCCTGATCAACCACGAGCACGGCCCGCTGGCCAAGAAGGAGGTGCGCGAGGCGCTGGACATGGCGATCGACAAGCAGGCGATCGTCGACACGGTGACCTTCGGCCTGGGCGAAGTCGCCAATTCCTACATTCCCAAGGGCGCCCTCTACCACGACGACAATGCGCTTCAGCGCCCCTATGATCCGGAAAAGGCCAAGCAGATGCTGGCGGATGCCGGCGCGGCCGACCTGACGCTGAACTATGTCGTCAATGCCGGCAACGAGGTGGACGAGCAGATCGCCGTTCTGCTGCAGCAGCAGCTAGCGAAGGCGGGCGTGACCGCGAACCTGCAGAAGGTCGACCCCAGCCAGAGCTGGGACATGCTGATCGCCGGCGACTACGACCTCTCGGTCATGTACTGGACCTATGACGTCATCGACCCGGACCAGAAGACCACCTTCGTGCTCGGCCACGATTCCAACATGAACTACATGACGCGCTATCAGAACGAGAAGGTGAAGCAACTCGTCGCCGATGCGCGCATCGAGATGGATCCGGCCAAGCGCGAGGCGATGTATATGGAAATCCAGAAGACGGCCAAGAGCGATGTCCACTGGATCGATCTGTACTACAGCCCCTTCATCAACGTCACGCGCAAGAACATCCAGAACTTCTACCAGAACCCTCTCGGACGCTTCTTCCTGGAAGATACCGTGAAGAACTGAGACCTTCGCCTTGCCGTGCGGTATCACACCGCACGGCAAGGCGTTAAGCCTGCGACCCATTCCCGGATTTGATTCGCAGAGAGGTCGTGTTGCGTAAATTTGCCCAGATACTTTTGATCGCCGTTATCGCCATGGTCGCCGTTGTCGGCTTCTGCTGGTATCGCTATGCCGTGAATACGCAAAGCCCCTATGACGAGGTCGGCATCGAGCTGAACAGCCGCATGCCCGGCCCGATCAACACATGGGCATGCGGCAAGCTGCACACCACATTCGGCGACGTCCTGCCGCCCTATGGCTGCCAGGACGCGGCCGATTCACGCCAATGGCGCTGATGTGAACGCCTTGCGCGGCTTCGATCAATGGCCGTCTTGCGAGGAAGCGACGGCCAGAAAGCCGCAGAACATCATCGCCGTGACAAGCATCGCAGCACCGAGAAAGGCCGTCATGGCACCGAACATCGCGCCGGCGGTAAGGATAGATGCTGCGATGAGAGCCAGGATCGGCATAAAAGAGAAGATGGTCATGCGGGGCCGCCTTTCCCGAAGTGGTGCGCTGCCAAACGTATAGGGCGGAACGCGTCATCGTTCTTTGCGGGAAAGCAATGTGGCGGGCATCGCGCCTTCTATGTCGCCAGCGATGCGGACGAAGCGGCAAGACATTCTTCGATGGCAAGCGCAAGCGCCGTGATTTGCGCGGGCCCGGTGTCGTGCGACGTCACCAGCCGGGCAGCTTCGCTCCCGTCCGGCTGCTTGATCAGATAATGGAGGAAGCCCCTGTCCGTCAGCATCCGGCTTTGTGCGGGGGTCATACCGACGAAGACCATATTGCTCTCGACGGGATAGAGCGGCCGGATTGCGCGCGCCTGCAGCAGCCGGTCGAGCAGGGCGGCCATGGCATTGCCGTGCTGCGCCGCGCCCAACCAGAACCCATCGTCGAGCCAGGCCCGGATCTGGGCCGAAAGAAACCACATCCGTGCCCCGAGATGGCCGGCGCGCTTCATCATGCGCCGGAAGTCCCGCGCATCGTCGGGAGAAAAGAAGATCACGGCCTCCGCTCCGATCGCTCCCCCCTTGGTCGCGCCGAGGCACAATATGTCGACCCCGGCCCGCCAGGTCAGATCTGCCGGTGAGGCACCGGTGAACGCCACCGCATTCGCAAAGCGGGTCCCGTCCATATGCACACGCATTCCGGCCGCCTTGGCCTTGCCCGCAAGCTGGGCGACTTCGTCCGGGCGATAGACCAGTCCTGTCTCCGTGCTCTGGCTCAGGGAAAGGACGGTCGGCTTGCCGCGATGCACATCCTGGCTGTCCATGAGGGACGGCAGGCTCTCCGGCAATATCTTGCCGTGGCGGCCGCCAATCGGGCAGAGCCTGGCCTGGGCGTGGAATTCGACCGCGCCGCATTCATCGAGGAAGATATGCGCATTGTCGCTGCAGACCACCTCGCCGAAGCGGCCCGACAGCTGGGCGATGGCGAGGGCATTGGCCGCCGTTCCCGTGAAGATCGGGAAGAAATCGATCTCGCGCTGGAAGATCCGGCTGAGACTGTCACGGGTCTCAGAGGTGATGTCGTCCTCGGCATAGGCCGACCCGCCGGCGGACAGGGCGTCCTGCAACCGGGCGAGCACGGCGGGAGCCGGCGGGCATGTATTGTCGGAACGAAAGTCGTTCACGCCAGATTTTCCATGGATTTCAGGATGTCGTCGCGGTCCATCTCGCCGAGGAGCTGGAACAGGCAATCCCCCTCCCGGCTGCGCCCCATCGCCCGGATGACGGCAACGATGCCGCCGGCCCTGAAGCGCAGGTCCACGGGTGGCTCCAACGGGTTTTCCGGGCGGTGCAGGTAGCCGGCGAGCTGGCCTGCCTCGACCCGGTCGCCCAGGGCGACAAGCGGTTCGAGGACGCCGTCCTGCGGGGCATAGACGAAATGATCCTGGATGTTGAACACGAAACGCGTCGGGATATCCGCCCGCCATTTCTCCTCCATCGGCAGGATGCCGAGATGGTCCAGCAGGCGATGGATGCAGCGCTCGGCCACGTCGAGCGCTGCATGATCGAGCCGACCGCCGCCGCCGAATTCACCGGAAAGGTGGATCGCTCCCTTACGAAGCGCCGCCCGGCCGGCCACGGGCCCGTTCGGGCAACCGGGCTGTGCCCAGGAAAAGGGAGCGTTCATGGCCTCGAGGGCCGCGAATGTTCTTTGCGCCGTCGCCTTCTCCGTGCCGAGATCGGCATAGGAGCATGACAGGTGGTTCAAAGAGCTTCCCCCGGAATGCAGGTCGAGAACGGCATCGCAATGGATGAACAGTTCTTCGGCGATGAAGGCGGCTATGCAGCCGGTCGGCGTATCGGCGTAGCTTTCACCGAAGGACCGGTTGAGGTTCCCTTCATCCAACGGCGAGGTGCGCCGGCCGGCCGTTACCGCGGGCCGGTTTGCAGCCGGCAATACGAAGATCCGGCCGCAAATCCGCTCCACATCGAGTTCGCGGATCAGGCGGGTCAGGGCAAGCTGCCCTTCATATTCGTCCCCATGGGATCCCGCCATCAGGAGAAGGGTCGGTCCTTCTCCCCTGGCAAGGACCGCAAACGGGATCGGGATCGTTCCATAGGCCGAACGATGCACCGAATGCTCGACCCGGATGAAACCGACCTGCCGGCCCGGGGCTTCCAGGTCGACATCAGTCCAGACTGCTGACAGTGACATGCGATATCTCCGCGGGCGATGTGGACTGGCGCGCGCCCTATTCCTCGATCCAGACGCGTTCTATGATCCGGTCGCCCGACAGGTCGGCCACGCCGCTCGGCTCGAAACCCTTGATCCGGACGGACTTGGCGTCGAGGAAATCGGCAAAGATGGGGATCACGCTCGGGCCCTCGTCGTGCAGGATCTTCTGCAGCTCGCCATAGATCTCCTTCCGCTTGTCGAAATCGAGCGTCGCCTTGCCCTCGGCAAGAAGCTTGTCGAAGCGCTCGTTGGACCAGTAGCTCTCGTTCCAGGCCGAGCCCGTGCCGTAGATCAGGGAAAAGGTCTGGTCGATCGGCCGGTTGAGCCAGCTCGAAACGGCGAAGGGCTTCTTCATCCAGGTGTCGGACCAATAGCCGTCCGCGGGGCGCCGGATCACATTGAGATTGACGCCGGCCGCGCCGGCCTTGCTCTGATAGACCTCCGACAGGCTGACCGCCTCGGGCAGGGCGGCATCCGAAGTGTAGAGGTCGAGGGTCAAGGTCTCGAGCCCGGCCTCCTTGAGATGGAACCTGGCGCGGTCCGGATCGAAGCCGCGTTGTTCCAGCGCACCGTTGTAATAGGGGTTGTCCGGCGAGATCGGATGGTCGTTGCCGAGCGATCCGAGCCCGCCCATGACGACATCCAGCATGGCCTGCCGGTCGCAGCCATATTTCAGCGCCTGGCGGATATGGTTGTCATTGGTCGGCTCGGCATTGAAGGCGCAGATGAACGTCCAGTGCACGGCTCCGGGAGAGCGCACCAGTTCCAGCGCCTCGTTCCGGTCGATGAAGGCCGCGACCTTGCGGTCGAGCTGGTTTATGATGTCCGCCTTGCCGCTCTGAAGCGCGGCCACACGCGCGGTCGGATCGTTGATGACGGTTATCTCGACGC
>Ga0182742_1004882_pt1 | contig 11740 bp, 4 predicted proteins | sample eDN5th37CBELigMG_FD_128880 | JGI IMG/M metagenome (GOLD analysis project Ga0182742, IMG submission 128880) | Enriched Miracle-Growth compost microbial communities from Emeryville, California, USA - eDNA 5th pass 37_C BE-Lig MG (version 2)... ... | reverse complement strand
TTAGTTGCTAAACAAGGAAAGTATTATGCTCTTCAACATCTTCAATTAACAACTCAAGAAAAAGACAAACACGAAAACGGAGAAACTAACGAAGGAAATAATACTAAAAATGTTCAAGTAGTTGAGAATTTAAGCGGACATAATTCGCATCTCAATAAAATTCCTCAAACCTCCAATAAACAAGATTCTGCTGATCCTGACAAAGGAAAAGAAGAAGTTCAAATTCTCATTGATAATGGAGCTAATGCAAGCAAAGTTAAATTAAAAAAAGAAAAGAAGAAAGATATAGGTCTTTTCCAAATCTGTAGACGTTTATTTTCTTACAATACAAATGACCTTCCAATGATATTTATAGGAATCTTAGCAGCTATTTTACATGGATGCTGTAATCCCTTTACTGCTGTGATCCTTGCTAACATTGTCACAATTTTTAATGATCCTACTGCTTCAAATTTCAGATCGAGATCCGGTTTATTTTCAGGATTGTTCTTGGTAAACGCTTTTGTTGCTTTTATTACTTTGGGAGTCCAAATGTCTCTTTTCAACCTTGTTGCAGAGAGGCTTGCTCGAAGAGTTCGATCCGAAGTTTTCAAGAAATATGTTAGAATGCCGATTGGATGGTTTGATGAGCCTCAAAACTCCCCAGGAGCTCTTGGAAGCAGGCTTGCTACTGATGCAACTCTTATTAATTCACTTACAAGCTCTGTATTCGGAACTTATATGCAAGCTTTTTCTACTTTCTTGACAGGCCTAATTATTGCATTTGTTGCTGAATGGAGACTTGCTCTTATTGGCTTAGCATGTGCTCCCCTTGTAACTATTTCAGGAAAAGTCCGTGCAACTTTAAATAAAAAAGGAACTGAGGCTGGTGATGATGATTACCAAGAGAGTGTAGCTTTTGCTTCGGAGGCTGTTAATAATATGAGAACGGTAGCATCCTTTGGCAATGAGCATAAATTATTCGAGAATTATTCTAAAAAACTTGATGGCCCTCTTAAGGTTGCACTTAAGACTGCTCAATTGTCAGGTGCTGCACTCGGAGGAGGCCATATTGTTAACCTTGGAGTCATTGCCTTAACGTTTTATGTAGGAACAATCTTTATGAGAGATTACAATATTGGTTTCTTAAATTTGTTTATGTCAATTATGGCCATTTTAATATCATCAACATCTGCAGGAAATGCTCTTACCTTTGCTCCAGATGCAGGATCAGCCCAAAATGCAGCAATCAATATTTTCCGTATTCTTGATACTAAACCAGCTATTGATATCGATGATCCAAATCAAAATGTGAGAACACCCATCAGAGGAGATATTGAATTCAGAAATGTATGGTTCAAATATCCCAGCAGAGAAAGACAAATTTTCAAAAACTTCAATCTCAAACTCAAAGCATCACAAAAAGTTGCTTTTGTGGGTCCTTCTGGTTGTGGTAAATCAACCATTTTGGCTCTTCTCCAGAGGTTTTATGATGTTGATCAAGGAGAAATTTTGATTGATGGTGTTAATATCAAGAAATATGATTTGAAACATCTCAGAGAAAGTTATGGTGTTGTATCACAAGAACCAGTTCTTTTCAATGGAACAATCGAATACAATATTAAGTAAAATATTTCAATAACCTTTGTGACTAATTTATTTTTTTAGATATTCTAAAGAAGATGCAACTGATCAAGAAATGATTGATGCTGCAACTAGAGCAAATGCTATTGGATTTATTGAGAAAAATGAGTTTGGTAAGATTCTAAAATCACAATTTTGAATTTAACTCTATGATTAGATGTGATTGGTGATGAAGCTGATGCTGCAGCTAAATATGGTACTGGATTCCAAAGAAAAGTTGGTCCCAAAGGAGGTCAATTATCTGGAGGTCAAAAACAAAGAATTGCCATTGCTAGAGCTATCCTCAAGAACCCTTCGGTCCTTATTCTTGATGAAGCTACAAGTGCTCTTGATGCTGAAAATGAAAAATCTGTTCAAGCTGCATTGGATAAGATTATGACTGGAAAAACTTCAATTATTGTTGCTCATAGAATTTCAACAATTAGAGATGCTGATGAGATTTTGGTATTTAGTGAAGGAGAAATTGTGGAAAGAGGAAATTATCAACAACTCACAGAAAAGAAAGGAATTTTCTATAAACTTGAAAGAGGATTAAATCAAGGAGAAGCTCGTTAATTGCATCTTTAAAAAACCATTTCCTGAAAAAGATTTCATTTTCTTTTTTTATTTTGCATAAAGATTATATGAAATTATGTATAAATTTAAACGTATTTCAAAATCATAAAAAAAACAAACTATCTCAATTCCTTTTGTTTAGAAAGAAACATTTACGATTTAAAAATTATTGTTATCTCTTTTGAAAAAATTGGTCGGAAAGAATCATTAGTAAACATCTTTTGTAAATTTCAAATTTTTATTTTGGATTTTTTTTTGAGTGCAGGGCAGCTCCCATTATGTAAAACGATCAATTTTATAAATTAATAAACTTGAATTTGCTTAAGAATAATAATTGGGGGAAAAAAGTAAAATAGTCATATGAGAAACATTGTATAAATTATTTTCAAAGCAAATTTAGTTTCTCAGAACCAAAATAAAGCTATCAAAATTTTTAGAGAAATTTCAAGAGAAGAACTAAACTCAGATTTTTTATCTAAATATTAAAGTTTGAACAATTATTATCATACTTCAAATAAATATCAATAAATATACTTATACTGGTTTTCTACTGTTCTCTTTCTACATATTAATTCCTCTTTCAAGCTTATAAAACACTCCTTTTAATTTTGTTAATTGTTCATAACTTCCTCTTTCTAAAATTTCTCCATCATTAAACACAATAATCTCATCAGCGTCCTTGACTGTTGAAATCCTATGAGCTACAATAATTGAAGTTTTTCCTTGCATAATCTTATCAAGTGATTCTTGTACTATTTTTTCATTTTCTGCATCAAGAGCACTTGTAGCCTCGTCCAGAATCAAAACAGAAGGATTTTTAAGAATAGCTCGTGCGATAGCAATTCTTTGCTTTTGGCCTCCTGAAAGTTGACTACCTTTTGGACCAACTTTTCTTTGGAAACCTGTTCCATATTTTGTAGCAGCATCAGCTTCATCTCCAATAACATCTAATTAAAGATTAAATTTTGAACCAAATAATAGTATTACCAAATTCATTCTTTTCAATAAAACTGATGGCATTGGCCTTTGCAGCTGCTTCTCTCATTTCTTCATCTGTAGCATTTTCTTTTGTATATCTACAAAAATTTAGCCAAAGTGAATAATAAAAATGTTACTTAATATTATACTCAATTGTTCCACTAAATAAGACTGGCTCTTGTGACACAACACCAAAACTTTTTCTAAGATGACGTAAATCATAATCCTTGGCATTCACTCCATCGATTAGAACTTCTCCTTGGTCTGGATCATAGAATCTTTGAAGGAGACCAAGAATAGTTGATTTTCCACAGCCTGAGGGGCCAACTAAAGCTACTTTACGGGAAGCATCAATTTTAAGGTTAAGTCCTTTGAAAATTTGTTTTTCTCTACTTGGATATTTAAACCAAACGTTTCTAAATTCAATATTTCCTACGATTGGAGTTTTTACGTTTTGCTTTGGATCATCAATATCGATTTCAGACTTAGAATCCAGGATGTTAAAGATACTTTTAGCAGCATCAAGAGCTGCACCGACATCTGGAGAGAATTGAAGGGCATTACATATTCCAATTGAAGCGAAAAGAATACCTTTTATACTTTGGAACAAATCTTTAAATTGAAGGTCGTCATCTCTCATAAATATTGCTCCAACATAAAATAATAACGCATAAACAAAGAAAGTTGTTGATTCTGCTAATCCAAAAGCTAAACCTGATAAGTGACCGTATTTAATAGAGGCTTTCTTTGGTGCGTTAAATTTACGAGAATAATTCTCTAATAATTTTTCTTCTTTTCCGAAGGAAGCAACTGTTCTCATATTATTAACTGCTTCAGCAACAAAAGCAACACTTTCTTTATATGCTTCACCACTAATATTGGAAAATGCTTCATTGAATTTAGCACGTAATTTTCCTGATATCACAGTGATAGGGGCCATAGCTAAACCAATCAAGGCAAGAGCCCAACTACCAAGGAAACTGATAATGGCTCCTGTAATAAAAGATGATAATGCTGAAATATAAATACCGAAAATGGAACTTATAAGCATATTGATTTTTGTAGCATCTGTTGAAAGTTTGCTACCCAAAGCGCCTGGAGTGTTTTCAGGACGATCAAACCAACTCATTGACATTTTAAGATATTTTCTGAAAACATCAATTTTAATTTTTCTTGTGAGTGTTTCAGAAACGTGGAAAAAGCATGCGAAGGAAATAGCTTGGGTTACAAGAGAAACTACTGCAACAATCACAAAGAAAACAGTTATGAGGATTGCTCTCTTTTTAAAATCAGGTTCATCTGGAGAAGCAAGGATATCAATTATTTGAGCGATTAAAAGCCCCAGGAAAGGGAAAGCACAGCCACTAACTAAACAAGCAACCAAACCAGTTAATGTAAAATATTTTTCATTAGAGTTATAAGCTAATAATCTTGCGAAAACAGGAATTGCACCCTTTGTTGATTTTGGTTCTTTCTCTCTTCTTGTGCCAGCATTTGCTTGAAGGACTTTTGAGTCGTTTTCTTTTTTCATACTTGCTTCCTGTTTAACAAAAAGTGTTATTTCCTCTTTATCATCTCTTACGTCTTTCTTAAGAGGGCTCTCAGTTTCATCCTTAACTTTAACCTGAGAATCATATTGCTTAGGGTTTCCTTCTAAATCAAAATCTTGTTGTTCAGTGCCTATTTTAGCAGCTTTTTCCTTTTCTTCGGTTTGAATTTGAAGATGTTGAAGAGCATAATACTTTCCTTGTTTAGCAACTAACTCCTCATGGTTCCCTTCCTCAACAACTTTTCCTTGATCAAAAACAATAATATGATCAGCATTGATAATTGTAGACAATTTATGGGCAATGACGATTGTGGTTCTTCCTTCAGAAACCTCGTCAAGAGTCTTTTGGATTTCCATTTCATTCTTTCTATCCAAAGCACTTGTGGCCTCATCAAGCAAGAGAATAGCTGGATTTTTAAGAATAGCTCTGGCAATAGCAAGACGTTGTTTTTGACCTCCTGAAAGTTGAGTACCATTAGCTCCTACAAATGTATTCAATTGATCGGGAAGACTTTTCACAAAATCGTAAGCATTAGCTTTCTTTAAAGCTGCCCAGATATCATCATCAGTAACATCATCCTTAGCCATGAGGAGATTTTCTTTAATTGAAGTAGCAAATAAGACTGGTTCTTGTCCAACATATCCAATATTATCTCTCATCCATTTCAAGTTCAGATCTTTGAGTTCATTACCATCTAAGGTGATAGATCCATTGCCATTTTCGATATCATAGAATCTTTCTATTAATTGCATACTTGTTGTTTTTCCACAACCCGATTCACCAACCAACGCAGTTTTTTCATTTTTCTTAATATCAAAGCTGATACCATTCAAAATAATTTTTTCTCGTTTTAAAGGATAAGCGAAGGTAACATTTCTAAAACTAATATTCCCCTAGATATTTGAAGGCCTTAATCCTCTAGGATCTTCAACGTCAATTTTACTCTTTCTGTCAATAGTTTTTAATGCTAAAGCTCCTGATGTTTTTGCAGCAGAAAATGCCTTTAAACATGGACTCAGCCTTGGAGTTACCATCCCTGCATTAAGAATACTGAAGAAGATAGTCAATACTGATCCTGCTGAATAAGGAGCACCACTTGAATCAGAAACTCTATCTCCAACGAAGGCCGCTCCAACTGCGAAGCCAAGAGCGTAAATTCCGTAAGTTGCGAGATAGACACCTCCCATAGCCAAACCTGCAATAAACGAATATTTACGAAGTTCTTTCTTATGCTTCATGAGAACGTCTATATATCCTGCCACTTCTTTTTCTTGGCTAGCTAAAGAACATACAGTTCTTACAGCATTTAATGCTTCTTCAGAAATAGAACCTGCCTTTCCATAGGATTCATTGTTAATCTTCATAAGTTTTTGCATACTAAAGACTAAAAGAGAACCGGCAAGAGAAAAGATAGGTAAGAAAGAAGCTAACACCAGCGTTAATTGCCATCCCTTAATAAATCCGATGATAAATCCTGCTATAAATTGAGTAACACCGTAGAGGAAAACTGGAACTTTATCTCCAATTCCTTGCTGGATATTAAAGCATTGTTCAGCTAATTTTGTTGAGATTTCATTTGGGTTGATTGAGTCGTAATAAGCAATTTCTTGTTGCAATAATGACCTAAAGTATTGTATTCTATATTGAATACTTTGTCTTTCACAAGAGATTGACCAAAAAGCAAAGCTTATATATGAAACTAAATAACAACCAATACCAAGAAACATAATTTCTAAAGAAAGGTCTCCTGCTGAATCAACAATGTCTTCTAAAGTATTGGAAGGGGCAAATGAATTTGCAACATCACCAAACATTATACAAAATAATGGCATAGCAACACCATGGGCAATTCCTCCAAGGGAGCCTATAAACATATAGATCCAATCCTTGAATGTGGCATAGCGGAATAAAGCAAAAAAAGAAATAACTTGAGCTTTTGAAGCATTTTCTTTGGTTTTGTCTTTTTTGGTTTTAGTTGGAACTTCTTGTTTCTTTTTAGGATCTTCTTGGTTTAATTTAATTTCGTTGTTCATTTAAAAAATTAATTAAATGTTTATAGAACCTATAAATTTCTGTGATTAAATAGCAAGCTTTTTAAAAGATTAACAGAATCAAAAGTTTTAAGGACACTTGATTTAAGTAAATTGATTAAATAATTCTAGTGGTAATAATCTCAGGAAAACGAAACAACTCGCACTTGGTCCTTCCAAAAGAACAAATTTCCTACACAGTTATGAAATTTAAGGGACAAAATGATATGAATATTCATAAATTTGTAAATTAGACATGTACAAAATCCTTTCTAGAATGATATAAATGACTAAAATTATACTTTATGAAAACTTTTTCTTAAGCCTCTCTTTTCCAAGAATTTTTCACCTATCTGGTAGAGAAATTTGGGTGAACAATTTGAAATCATTTCCTTGAATTCGACAGAAATTTGAATTAAAAAAAGAAACTGGAAGAATTAATCCTTCATTTTCTAAATGATTCAATTTTCTAGAGTATACAGCCCTATTAGGCTTCGAACCTAGATTGCTTATATACATTTAGAAAATATTGAAGGAGATTTAAAAGGAACCAATAAGGCGTCAAAGAGCTTCCTTTTCTTCTTTACAAATCATATCTTTCCAATAAAAATAAACCAAGACTAAGTTTAGGATTTCTGATCAAAATAAGATTTTCTGTTATTTATAAAATAAATGCTCAATTTAACGATTAGTTAAAGTTGAAGCAAACATTAAAATATTCAAATAAAGTAGAAAAGAAGCCCATGAGCTTCCATCAAGGATATGGATTTGCTTCTTTTTTGATAAAATTCTTGAATTCCACTCTTTGGACCATTTAAAAACTTGAGTAAAGGCGATTAGAATCCTCTAATCTTATTAATAATTATGAATCGATAACTATTATCCTTAAAAACTTGACCAGAATTTTAGTCTCGAATTAAAAACTTTTTTTAAGTTTTCACCATATACGTGAATAACGAGAAATGTAATTCTTTCTTAATTTAGATTTGTTTTAAGGAAAATCTCACAGAAAGATTTGTTTGGCCTTTTTAATTTTTAAAAAAAGCTTTTTCAAACTTTTTCCACTCTATTGGTTCTTGGTCAATCCAAAGCTCATTTTTGATGAACTCTTTGAAGTTCAGGGAACTCTCTGGGACTTCAACTCTGAGAGGAATGTTTCAATTCAATTTTCTCAATTGAAATTGATAATTAAATTTTATTCGTCAATTTTTTTTAATCAAAATAAAACATGGCAAATCTAAATTTTTCAATGGAAGACTTATTTTGCTCTGAAAAGAAGAATATTTATCTTATTTTTTCTTTGGATTTAATCATAAAAACGAGAGAATTTAATACATAATCCCAATTTTTGCTTTTCTTAATTTGCAAAAACTTTTTGACCAAATCAGTTTTTAATGATAAAATTTATCCACAGAAAAACTTTTAACAGTTTTAGTATTACCAGATCCATACACGAAAATGGATCAATTAAAAAGGTTTTGAAGTTTGTTTTGGATGATTGTAGGGCTTGAGGACCCTCTGTATACATTCAATTCTGATTTAATTGTTTTCTAATTCTTCCTATTAATAGTTAAATCTAGATTTATGGACTAATGTTTGTAATGGATAATTCAGTTATTTTTAAAAGCAAATTTAGCTTAAAGGGCTATCTAAAGAGAGCAAAATAATCTCAAACTTCAACAAAATGTAATAAACCCTTCAAAAAGATGAAAAAAAACTAATTTTCTGCAAGGAGACAATGTTATTTCAAATTGAGAAGAAATAGCAAAAATCCTCATACTCTGAAATTTGAACAATGTATGGATGTATAAAAAGGAAAAATGTCATGCCATAAACGAAACAAACAAAAAAATAGGACAAAAATAATAGACAAGAATAATTTTCAATCAAGTTTAAGAAAAACGAAGAAAAGTGAAATTTGGTCAAGCTGGTTTCTTTTTTTATGAATAAGTTTTCACAACGAATCCGTTTGAAAGTACTAAATATCAAGGAGAATTTTAAAGATAAAAATTAATTCGAATTTCAAAGCAGAGTTTGGAAAGTCCAACTTTATTCTCAGGAAATTGGAGTTCTCTAAATTTTAACCAAAATTTTTAAAATCAAGCTTAAGTTATACCAAATTATTGCCTGATATATTATTCAAGCTTTTAACATATCCTAAAATTAGAATACTTATTTCTAAAAAAGATTTGGACTTTATCGAACTCTATGTACCATTGTCGCTTCCGAATATCAAAATTTCCTTGAATAGAATTGAAACTTTTTTTGTCCTTTCTTTTATGTTTTTATGTTTTTAGTTTTTTTATGGGCCAAAGGCCAGTGGGCGGGACTTGCTTCCCTACCCTCACTTACTGTGAGGTCTTGTGATTAACATACTTTTACATAACATATTTTTTCAAAATTTAGGAAAAAAAATTATTTTTTTTTTGGGCAACATACCCTGAAACCCCCAAAAAAATTTTTTTTTGGGGTATGTTAATCCAATATAGAGAAAAAGTGCAAAATGCATTAAAAAAAAATATATAAAAGAAATTTTCCTCTTAATAATTTGACAATCTACTGTAACCAAAATTTTATTTAAATTGCCTCATTGTTATTTACAAATTTATTTATTACATGCGAGTATTACTAAATTGAATGTTGTAAATTTTTATGTAGGTATTGTTTTGGTCAGCACAATCTTCCATTTTTAATTTCAAATATAAATTCTTGTTTCAATAAGATGAAAAATTTTGAGTTTAAATTCAAAAAAAAAAAAAATTTCTTTTCTATATATTTAATGAACATACCCATTTTTCTTTTGCATTAACATACCTTTTGATAAATTCTAAAAAAAAAAATTTTGGCGGTTCCATACCTCCAGACCCTAAGATTTTTAAATTAGGGGGTATGTTAATCACAAGACCTCACAGTAATAATAATAAAAAAAAAAGAAGAATTGAAACATAATTTCTTGCTGTTTAAAAAAGTGCTTTAATTCGAATGCTTTCTTAAAAGCCATGTTAAATGTATTCATTTTTTTTTTTTCTTTCAAGAAGATGATGAAGAGTATGATTTTTTTACAATATTAATTCACAGAAAAGATACCAAACTTACAATTTAAATTTTTGAGAAAGAATTTTTTTTTTTATCTTGAAAAAATAATTCTTCTGGATTCTTTTTCCTTTACTCCAAGCTTATAAAGATAATGGATGAAAAAGAAATGAGCTCCAAATAAGGCATAAATTAGGAATCTCGAGTTTGTAAAAAAGCTTAAGCATAATATCATTGATCAAAGTGGCTCAACAATTATCGAATAAAAAAAAAGAGCAACAATGATCAATCAATAAAAAAGAAAAATATAAAGACATTTCACTCCATAAATCGTTTTAATCTTTTGCTATTAGATGCTGCTGCTGTAATTAATAACTTGAAGAAGAAAACTATTCTTTTTATAAACCTTTTTGCCTAATAAGAAATATGATTCTTATCAGTGGCTTGAAAGTTTTCAAAGATTAAATAAATACAGTGCACTTATCTGTTCAGTAAAGAAGAAAAAAACTCTAAAAAATATTTTTTATTTGAACTTCGATTAAATTAAGGCCGTCAGAGATGGTTTTCTAAAAACTAAAACTATATTTGCTCCTGACAAGTACAGCAAAATTTGAAAACGAATCAGTTATCTAAACAAGTAAAACAGTGAAAAAAGAGTTTATATTCAGATATTGTTAGCTTTCCTTAATCACAAAGAAGAAGTTATCAATCCTTCTAATAAAATATTTCCTTGAAATTTCAAGGATCTTTAAGATTTAGGAAATTAAAATTTTTACAATTGAAATAAATGGTTTTGAAGGGAAAAACAGAGAAAAAAAATGAAGGAATACAGTAAGCATAATTAAACACTTTAAATATATTTATTTTGAGAATATAATCGCAAGATTGGAGCAAAATTGACGTCAAACCTTCGGTTACAAGTATGAGAAGAATGAATGATTAAATTTTCCTTTTTAACAGATTATCTATCAAATATATGATAGTAGAAAAAAAATGTTTCAATATATAATTTTGAAAATTAGGAAGCTAATTTGTGAGTGTAAAGACCCTAAGTAAATTGAAAAATTCTTTGTCTCCATTTATTTACTCGGAAATAAGATTAATCTAGATCTTTGCATTTTAATCTGAGATGGAAAATCGAATTTTATGGAAGCTTTAGATATGAAAATCCAGATAATGAAGACTTTGGCCTAGAAAGCTGATCTGAATGACCACGAGAAGAGAAGTACCGTAAAGTTTGAAAAGATTACGTTCTAAATATCGAGCGTCGAAGATCCAAAATATATATTTCGAAGCATCCGAAAGGGTATTAATTGATGACACGAATGCTGGTGGCATTTGAAAGCTAATTTTTGATTTTTCATTTCGATGCGCTAATCATTGTATCGTTTGAAGGATATATTTCGGTTGATGAGTGCAATAAAATTTGCCTTTATTAAAGTCTGGATTTTAGTTTTTTATTTTACAAAACAATAAACTTTTATTTCGCACTCAGTAATACCGTATTACCTCGGTATTTTTACAATTTCCAGGAAAAAAAAATTTTCAAAAAATTGTAAAATCATTGTAAAAAGCAGGCTTTTTGATCATTTTAGCTCAGAAATTGTAAAAATACCGAATATTCCTTGTAAAATATAACCTCTTTAATTTCATTAAGGAGTAAATCATTATATGAAATATATATTTGTTAAGAAAGTTATCGAATATGAAATTAGCTATTCAAATAATGGCAAAAAATCTCTTCGTTAAAATGTTCGTTAATCTTTTCAGAAATTAATGAGAAAACGTAATTTTTTTTCTCGAGAAATGATTTTGCTAAATTATGTGGTTGTGGATTAAAAAAATTAATAAAATAAAAAATATGGTGGTATGAAATTTAAGGATTAGCTGGTCAAATCTTACTATGGGAAATATCTAACATAATAAGAATTGCTTTAACTTTATATAAGTATATATATAATTATTTGTATA
>Ga0182742_1004881_pt1 | contig 11741 bp, 13 predicted proteins | sample eDN5th37CBELigMG_FD_128880 | JGI IMG/M metagenome (GOLD analysis project Ga0182742, IMG submission 128880) | Enriched Miracle-Growth compost microbial communities from Emeryville, California, USA - eDNA 5th pass 37_C BE-Lig MG (version 2)... ... | reverse complement strand
GCGGGAATGCCGTAGCCGTGCTCGGCGGCGTGGTCGAGCAACTGGCGCATGGAGACTAGGGCCATGAGTGGTCCTCCTTAGGTACTGTCTATTGAAAGATGGTTGAAGTCTTGCTGAATGGGGTGATTTTACGGGGGATTCGCCGAAAGGTCTTGCAACCGGCGGTATCCAGGCCATTCGGGCTGCGCCGAACGGCGTAAGCCGTCCCGGCGCCCCCGCCGCAAGCACGAGGGCGCCGGTGCAGGGGCCCTACGGCCGGCCCGCGTGCGGCACGTCGACCCGCGTCACCAGGATGCGCCCCTCGGGCCTGGCGCGGCGGTTGGCCTCGATGAAATCGGGCGCCGCGGCCATGAACAGGCTGCGGCCGTCCGGCCCGCCCAGCGCGGCGGCGAAGATGCCGAACTCGCCGGTGTCGATCTGCTCCAGTATCCGGCCGCCGCGCGCCAGGCGGACGATGCGCTTGCCGATGGCGTCGGCCACCCACAGCGCCCCCTCGGCGTCCAGCGCGCCGCCGTCCGGCCCGATGGCCGAGGCGGCGATCAGCACGCCCAGGTCGTCGCTGGCGGGCAGCGGGCCGAAATCGGCCCAGTCGCGGCGCGGCCCCAGGCCGCCGTCGGGCAGGATGTCGAATTCGGAAATACGGTTGCCGAAGGTCTCGTTGACGATCATGACGGCGCCGTCCGGGGTGATGAAGGAGCCGTTGGGAAAGCACAGCCCGTCGGCCACCACCCGGCAGGAGCCGTCGGGGTCCGCGCGCACGATGGTGGTGTTGCGCACCGGCGCGCCGTTCATCAGGTCGAAGCCGAAATTGCCCACGTAGGCCCTGCCCTGCGCGTCGACCACCATGTCGTTGATGTGCCCGCCGGTCAGCGCCGACAGGTCGGCATGCTCGACCAGGCTGCCGTCGGCCTCGCGGCGCAGCAGCTTGCGGTCTTTCATGGAGGCGATGAGCAGCCGGCCGTCCGGCAGCCAGCCCAGGCCGGACGGCTGCTGCGGCACCTCGCAGATGCGCTCGACCCGGCCGTCCAGGTCCACCGCGATGACCTGGCCGGTGTAGAAGTCCGACGCCCACAGGCGGCCCTCGTGCCAGCGCAGGCCCTCCAGGTAGGTGTATCCGGACGCCAGCACCGACAGTTCTCGTTTCTGCATTTTCCAGTCTCCTTTTTTGTCGCGGGACGCCGCCTTGGCGGCCGGCCAGGCATTCTGGCATGGCGGCGCGGGGCGGTGGCGCTGTTCCAATTTGATACAAATCTGCTCCACTGGAGGCGACAACTGGCTGTCAGCTTGGCGGCGTTAACATCGCGGCCCAAGGGTAAACCCGCAAGCCTCGGGATCGCCCTGGCATGTCTGTCATCCGACCGCTCGCCCGCCCCATGCCGGCGGACCCGGCCCCCGCGGGGCCTGGCGCACGGTCGCCGTTTTTCCGTTTTGATCATGAACACTAAGAAGCTGACGCGTTACATCGGCATCGCCATGGTGCTGGGCATCGTGGTGGGCTACTTCTGCCACCGATACGCGCAAACTCCCGAGGAGGCCGCCCGCATCGCCGCCTACTTCAGCCTGGTCACCGACATCTTCCTGCGCATGATCAAGATGATCATCGCCCCGCTGGTGTTCGCCACGCTGGTGACGGGGCTGGCCAGCATGAGCGATGCCAGCGCCGTGGGCCGCATCGGCATGCGCGCGATGATCTGGTTCGTCGCCGCCTCGCTGGTTTCGCTGCTGCTGGGCCTGGCGCTGGTCAATCTGTTCGAACCGGGCGCGCACATGAACATGACGCTGCCCGACGCCGGCGCCAGCTCCGGCCTGAAGACGGGCGATTTCACGCTCAAGGCCTTCATCGCGCACGTCTTCCCCAGCAGCATCGCGCAGGCCATGTCCAACAACGAGATCCTGCAGATCCTGGTGTTCTCGCTGTTCTTCGGCACGGCGCTGTCCTTCGTGCGCAGCAAGGGCCACCACACCCTCTACAACATGATCGACGAGCTGGCCAAGATCATGTTCCGGGTGACCGACTACGTCATGCGCTTCGCGCCCCTGGGCGTGTTCGCCGCGATGGCCGCCGCCATCACCACCGAAGGCCTGGGCGTGCTGGTCAGCTACGGCAAGCTGATAGGCGAGTTCTACCTGGGCCTGGCGCTGCTGTGGGGCGTGCTGTTTTTGATCGGCTACCTGTTCCTGGGCAAGTCCGTGCGCCGGCTGGGCGGGCTGATCAAGGAACCCACGCTGCTGGCGTTCTCCACGGCCAGCAGCGAATCGGCCTACCCCAAGACGATCGAGGCGCTCTCGCGCTTCGGGGTGCCCAAGCGCATCTCGGGCTTCGTGCTGCCGCTGGGCTATTCCTTCAATCTGGACGGCTCGATGATGTACCAGTCCTTCGCGGTGCTGTTCATCGCGCAGGCCTACCGCATCCCGATGAGCTTCACCCAGCAGCTGACGCTGCTGCTGGTGCTGATGGTGACCAGCAAGGGCATGGCCGGCGTGGCGCGCGCCTCGCTGGTGGTGGTGGCCGCCACGCTGCCGATGTTCAACCTGCCCGAGGCCGGCCTGCTGCTGATCATGGGCATCGACCAGTTCTTCGACATGGGCCGCACCGCCACCAACGTGGTCGGCAACAGCCTGGCCACCGCCGTCATCGCCAAGCTGGAAGGCCGCCAGCCCGCCGATGAGGAAGCGCCGGCCAAAGAGGCCGCGGGCGGGGTCGCGGCGTCTTGACCGTCGCAGTCGCCGGGAGCAACATATAAGCCCCCGGCAAGCCCTGCCCGATCCAGCCATGAATTCCCTACGCCTGCGCTGCACCGTGGCGGCCGTCGCCCTGATGGCCGCAGCCCCCGCCTCGCACGCCTGGACGCGCATATCCTGCAACCTGGGCGGCACCGCCGCCAGCCCGCCCATGCAGATGCGCCAGTTCCGCATCGACGGCACCGAAATCAGCCAATTGATGTTCAGGCTCAGGGTCCGCAGCGCCGAGATCCCCGAAGGCGCGCGCGCCGACACCGACTGCACCGAATTCATGGGCCGGGAAATCGACGTGGTGCTCGACGGCGCCGGCGCCACGGCGGTGCGCAAGGGGCAATCTGTAAAGCTGCGCTACCGCTATGACGATTCGCTGGGCGAGGCGCGGGCCAGCCGGTTCGAGCTGGTCCGTTAGGTTTCGGTCATTCAGTCATTGACCGAGCAAGACACCGGCGCCCCGTCCTCGAATTCCACGTCGTAGGTGTGCACCGGGTCCCAGGGCAGCGTGAACCACAGTTCATAGCCGTCGCCGTCCTCGTCGAACAGCCACAGCGCGCGCAGCACGGCCTTCTCGGCCATGGCCTCGGCGGTTTCCTCGGGCAGCAGCTGGGCGTCTTCGATACCCAGTTTTTTGTAGTGTTCGTAGGAATAGTTGTCGAGCAGGAAATCGGCGGCGGCCAGGATCTGCTCGTCGAGGGTGTCCAGGATGTTCTTGACCGCCTTGGACGCGCCGCTGCCGGGTTCCTCGCCGTCGGTCTGGATCATGACGTGGATCGGCGGGCGATCCGCGCCCACGGCGACGTTTTCGGCCGCCCACAGATCGGGTTCTTCGGGATCCTGGGTGAAATTGAATCGTGCCATCGCGCGCTCCGGAAAAAAGGCGCGCCGCCGGCGGAAAATGCGGCAGCGCTCCAGTTCCCATTTAACCAGATGCGCGGGCCCGCGTCCGGGGCCGCGCAGGATATTTCAAACACGTTCCAGCGCCAGGTGCGGCAAGGCCGGCAGCGTCACGCGAATAGCATCGCCGGCCCGGACCTCGCCGCCTTCGAGCACGATGCCCATGACCCCGGCCCGGCGCATCAGGCTGCCGTCCGGATGGCGGCCCAGCACCGCGGCGGTCAGGCCCTGCTGGTAGTGGTCCAGCTGCGCACAGGGATTGCGCAGGCCGGTGATCTCCACCACCGCGCCGGCGCCCAGGTGCAGCCAGGCGCCGCGCGGCAGCGCCAGCAGGTCGATGCCGCGGGTGGTGATGTTCTCGCCCATCGTGCCTTCGGCCACGTTGAAGCCGGCCAACTGCAATTCGTCGTGCAATTCGGCGTGGATCAGGTGCACCTGGCGCAGATTGGGCTGGCTGGGGTCGGCCTTGACGCGCGAGCGGTGCCTGACGGTGACGCCGAGGTGGGCGTCGCCCTCCACGCCCAGCCCTTTGAGCAACATGATTTCAGGCACCACGGGCTTGCTGAACGTGTGCGCGGCGCTGCGCGCCACGGCGGTCACGATGGGGTCCATCGGCTTGCTCCTGCTGTCTCAGGCCGCCAGGCCCTGGGCCTCGGGTTCGAGCGCCGCGCCGGCGCGCAAGGGCGGGTAGTGGGTGGAGAATACCAGCCGGCCCGCCGACCAGGTGTGGCTGATCAGCGGCTGGCCGCCCACCTGCGCCACCGCCACCAGGTCGGCGCGCATGCCGGGCGCGATGCGGCCGCGGTCCGACAGGCCGCAGGCCTGCGCGGGATTCAGCGTGACCAGCGCGGCCGCCTGCGCCAGCGTCAGCTCGGTCTGCGCCGCCACCGCGAAGACGGCGGCGATCAGCGTGGAAGGCTGGTAGTCCGAGCACAGGCAGCTCGCCACGCCGGCCCGCACCGCGTCGATGGCCCGCATCGAGCCGCTCTGGCTCTGGCCGCGCAGCACGTTGGGCGCGCCCAGGATGGTGGGCAGGCCGCAAGACACCGCGGCGCGCGCGGTATCCAGGTTGATGGGGAACTCGCTCATGGCCACGCCCAGGTTGCGCATGGTGGCGATGCGGTGAATGGAGTCGTCGTCGTGGCTGGCCGTGGGGATGCCCAGGCCCTGCGCATGCGCGAGCAAGGTCTCGACCCGCGCCACCGCGCCGTCGCGCGCGCGGCTCTTGGCCTGCGCCGCTTCCTCGGCCTGCTCGCGGCTCATGGCGTGGTTGCCCATCATGTATTGCAGATAGGACTCCAGCGTCTTGAACTGCCCCTGCCCCGGCGAATGGTCCATGACCGACAGCAGGTCCACCGCGCCCTCGTCCATCAGCGCGCGCAGCACGTCCACCGAGGTGGCGTCGGTGACCTCGTAGCGGCAGTGGATGCGGTTGTCGACCAGGCTGTGGCCACGGAACGCGCGCACCGTGCGCACCACTTCGGCGGCCGTCTGGTTGTTGCGCACGCCCCATTCGCTGTTGGCGAAGGACAGCGCGTGATAAGGCGTGGTGATGCCCGCCGCGGCGTTGCGGCGGTCCACCTGCGCCACCGCGAAGTCCAGCGGGAACAGCACGCGCGAGCGCGGCTCGGCCTCTTTTTCGATGGCGTCGCAATGCAGGTCGATCAGGCCCGGCAGCAGGACCTGGCCCTGCAGGTCGACTTCGCGGCCGGCGCGCGCGCCGGCCGGCTCGACGGCCACGATGCGGCCGTCATCGATCAGCACCGCGCTGTCTTCCAGCACGCGGTCGGCCAGCACGACGCGGGCATGGGTGAGATAAGTGCTGTGCATGATCAGGCCTCCATCGCGGTGGCGGTCACGGCCGGGCGCAATTCCAGCGTCTGGGTGGCGACGGCGTCGCGCACCTCGGCGTCGTGGAATATGCCCAGCAGGCAGCGGCCCTGGGCGCGGGCTTCGAGGATCAGGTCGATCACCACCTGGCGGTTGTCGGCGTCCAGCGAGGCGGTGGGCTCGTCCAGCAGCAGGATCGGATGGCGGGCGATGAAACCGCGCGCGATGTTCACGCGCTGCTGCTCGCCGCCGGAGAAAGTGGCCGGGGCCAGGCCCCACAGGCGTTCGGGCACGTTCAGGCGCCGCAGCAGCGCGGCGGCGCGGGCGCGCGCCTCGTCGGCCGGCACGCCGGCCGCGCGCAGCGGCTCGGCCACCACGTCCAGCGCGGCCACGCGCGGAATCACCCGCAGGAACTGGCTGACGTAGCCGATCACGTCGCGCCGCAGCGCCAGGATGCGCTGCTCCGGCGCGCCCACCAGCTCGACCCAGCCGTCTTCGGCGCGCACGCGGATGCTGCCCTCGGTGGCCAGATAGTTGCCGTAGAGGCAGCGCAGCAGCGTGCTCTTGCCGGTGCCGGACGGCCCGGCCAGCACCAGGCAGTCGCCGGCGGCGGCGTCGAAGTCGACCGCCTCCAGCACCGGCAGCCGCATGCCGCCCTGGTTGTGCAGGGTAAACATTTTTCCGAGGCCCCGCACCTCGATCATCGGAGTGGTTGCGCGCATGCTCAGCTCTGCAAAATGGAGGACACCAGCAATTGGGTATAGGGGTGCTGCGGATCGTCGAGGATCTGGTCGGTGAGCCCGCTTTCGACCACCTCGCCGCCGCGCATGACCAGGGTCCGGTGCGCCAGCAGGCGCGCCACGGCCAGGTCGTGCGTGACCACGATGGCCGCCAGGCCCAGGTCGGTCACCAGCTGGCGCAGCAGGTCCAGCAGGCGCGCCTGCACCGACACGTCGAGCGAGGCCGTGGGTTCGTCCATGAACACCAGGCGCGGATGGGTCACCAGGTTGCGGGCGATCTGCAGGCGCTGCTGCATGCCGCCCGAAAACGATACCGGCGCGTCGTCCAGGCGGCCGACGTCGATCTCCATCTTGTGCAGCCAGTTGCCGGCCACGCGGCGCAGCTCGCCGTATTGGCGCTCGCCCACGGCCATCAGGCGTTCGGCGATGTTGGCGCCGGCGCTGACCTGCATGCGCAGGCCGTCGCGCGCGTTCTGGCGCACGAAGCCCCAGTCGGTGCGCGCCAGCAGGCGCAGGCGCGCGGCAGGCAGCGCGGCCAGGTCGGTGAAGCCCTGGTCGCGGGTGTCGTACCAGACGCTGCCGGCCTGCGGCCGGGTCTGGTGGGACACCGCCGACAGCAGCGTGCTCTTGCCCGAGCCGGACTCGCCGACCACGCACAGCACCTCGCCGGGATAAAGATCGAAGCTGACGTCGCGGCAGCCGTGCACGCCGTCCCAGGTGCGCGTCATGCCGCGCACGGACAGCAGGGGATTCGCTTGGGGATTCATGCCGCGGCCTCGTCCGGGTTGGCGTCCGGGCGCTGGCGCGCCTGGCGATCGTTGCAGTATTCGGTGTCCGAGCAGACGTAGCGGCGCGTGCCGGCGTCGTCCAGGATGATTTCGTCCAGGAAGCTCTCGCGCGAGCCGCACAGGTCGCAGTGCTCGCTCCAGCTTTGCACTTCGAAGGGGTGGTCCTCGAAGTCCAGGCTCTTGACCCGGGTGTATGGCGGCACGGCGTAGACGCGCTTTTCTCGGCCCGCGCCGAACAGCATCAGCGCCGGGCTGCCGTCCAGCTTGGGATTGTCGAACTTGGGGATGGGCGAAGGCCGCATCATGTAGCGGTCGTTGACGATCACGGGGTAGTCGTAGGTGGTGGCGATGCGGCCGTGCTGCGCAATGTCCTCGTACAGCTTGACGTGCATGCCGCCGTATTCGGCCAGCGCATGCATGGTGCGGGTCTCGGTTTCGCTGGGTTCGAGCCAGCGCAGCGGCTCGGGAATGGGCACCTGGAACACCATGATCTGGCCGGCGGCCAGCGGCGTCTCGGGAATGCGGTGGCGCGTCTGCACGATGGTGGCCGCCGGCGTGGACTGCGTGGTGGCCACGCCCGTGACGCGGCCGAAGAAGCGCCGGATGTTGATCGCGTTGGTGGTGTCGTCCGAGCCCTGGTCTATCACCTTGAGCACGTCGCCGCTCCCGATGATGGCGGCCGTGACCTGGATGCCGCCCGTGCCCCAGCCGTAGGGCAGCGGCATCTCGCGGCTGCCGAACGGCACCTGGTAGCCGGGAATCGCCACCGCCTTGAGCAGCGCGCGGCGCAGCATGCGCTTGGTGGATTCGTCCAGGTAGCCGAAGTTGTAGTGGTCGTCGCGCGCGACCGCGGCCTGTTGTTGCGTCGTCATGGGGAAACCGCCTCGTCCATCAGTTGTTTGTCCGCGCCCTGCGGCGCGTCGCGCTCGGCGCGCATGCGGCGCAGCAGCTCCAGGTTGGCCTGGAAGTCCACGTAGTGCGGCAGCTTCAGGTGCTGCACGAAGCCCGAGGCCTCGACGTTGTCGCTGTGGTAGAGCACGAACTCGTGGTCGTTGGCCGGAGAATCGGCCAGCTCGCCCAGCTCGGCGGCCTTGAGCGCGCGGTCCACCAGCGCCATCGACATGGACTTGCGTTCGCCGTAGCCGAACGTCAGCCCGTAGCCGCGCGTGAACTTCGGCCCTTCCTCGGCGTTGCCCGCGAACTGGCTGACCATCTGGCATTCGGTCACTTCGATCTCGCCCACGGTGACGGCGTAGCCGAGTTCCTCGATGTGCATTTCCACTTCCAGCGCACCGTAGCGGATCTCGGCCGCGAAGGGATGGGTGTTGCCGTAGCCGCGCTGCGTGGAATAGCCCATCGACAGCAGAAAGCCTTCGTCGGCGCGCGCCAGGTTCTGCAGCCGCGCGGCGCGCGAGGCCGGGAAATCCAGCGGCTGGCGGGTCAGGTCGAAGGGTTCGGGATCGCCGGGCGGAACCGGCTCGGCGTCGATCAGGTCATCCTGCGCCAGCAGGTCGGTCACGCGCGGCATGGCGCTGTCCAGGGCGGCTTCGCCGGCGGGCAGCGAGTCGGCCTCGCGTCCGGCCAGCAGCGAGAAGTCCAGCAGCCGCTGGGTGTAGTCATAGGTGGGGCCCAGGATCTGGCCGCCGGGCAGGTCCTTGAAGGTGGACGAGATGCGGCGCTGCAGGCGCATGCGGCCGGTGTCTATCGGCTGCGTGTAGCCGTAGCGCGACAGCGTCGTGCGATAGGCGCGCAGCAGGAACACGGCCTCGATCACGTCGCCGGCGGCCTGCTTGAGCGCCAGCGCGGCCAGCTGCGGATCGTAGAGCGAGCCTTCGGCCATCACGCGCGACACGGCCAGCGGCATCTGTTCGCGGATCTGCGCCAGGCTCAGTTCGGGCACCTCGCGGTCGCCGCGACGGTAGTCGTCCAGCATGCGGTAGGAATTGAGGATGGCGCGCTCGCCCCCTTTCACGGCTACGTACATGTCAGTTCTCCACGCGCGTGCTGCGCGGCAGGCCGCAGATCCGCCGGCCCTGCGTCAGCAGCACGTCGACGCCCAGCGGAAAGCGTTGGTGATTGAGGCGCCATTCGCGCCAGAAGCCTTCCGGCAGCCCGGCCGCGGCCAGGGCCTGGCGGCTCTGGATGCCCGGGCCGCTCAGCATGGCTTGCGGTCCGGCATCCAGCGACGCGACTTCGATCAGCAGCGTGGTGGACTGATCGGGATAGGCCGGGTCGCCCGGATGGCAGGCCGACAGCGCCGGGGCCTCGAAGCCGGCCGGCGCCGCGGCGAAGCGCGCCAGCGCGGGCGAGGGCACGATGGGGCAGCCGCAATGAAAACGCAGGAAGGCCAGCGTATCGGCGCTCGCGCCTTGCGGCAGCCACAGCGGCGTGTCGACGTCGACCAGCGTCAGCAGCAGGGCCGTCATGGCGGGCGACAGGCCCGCCGGCACGCCGCTTTCGGCCGTGATTTCGTGGATGCGCCCGGGATGGGCCAGCGCGTCCAGCGCGGCGCGGAAGGTGGCCTGCGCGTCGTCCACCGGATCGGCGAAACCGGGCAACAGCGTGCGGCCCGGGGCCGCGGCGGCGGCCAGTATCGGTTGTTGCATGTCAGTCCTCGCCTCGCACCATCGTGAAGAATTCCACCCTGGTCTGCGCCGCCACGCGGGCCTGGCGCTCGACCTTTTCGGCATGCTGGCGCGCCAGCGGCGCGATGAGCTGCGCCTCCACGGTTTCATGCCATTCGGGCAGCTGAAGCAGGGCATCGGCCACGGCGGCCTGTTCCGCATGGCGCAGCGAGCGGCCCTGCACGTAGGCCACGCCGACCACGCCCTCGCCCATCGTCACCGCGCAGCGTGTCACGGTCATTTCGCCCAGGTTGAAGCGGGCGCCGGTGCCGCCGCTGCGGGCGCGCACCATGGCCATGCCGGTCTGGGCCGGGCGCAGCGTGCGATGCTCGGGCAGCCGGCCCAGCGCGCTGAACGCGCCGTCCAGCGCGCCGGCGTCGGCCAGCGCCAGCACGCGCATCCAGGCCGCGCGCCGGGCGTCGGTTGCCGGTTGTCCTGTCTGTGGGTGTTCCAAGATTCCTCCATACGTCTAGACGACTGGATGAAGTATGATCGGTTCGAAATCCAAGTTCAACAGCCGGGCGTGAATTTTTGATGACAGTTGCTGCGCCTTTGCGGCGGCCGCGGCATCGGGCACAATCGTGGCCATTCTTGAAGAGCGGATATGACAGTACGAGCGCACTCCATGGTTGAAAGAGGTTCCGGCATCGCCGTCTGGCGGCAAATCGGCGAATCGCTTGCGGACGACATCCGCAACAAGCTCTATGCGGCGGGCGAACAGCTGCCCTCCGAACCCGAGCTGGCCGCCAAGTTCTCGGTCAACCGCCACACGATACGGCGCGCCATGGGCGAGCTGGAGCAAAGCGGCCTGGTCCGGATCGAACAGGGCCGCGGCACCTTCGTGCAGGAACACGCCATCGATTACGCCATCGGCAAGCGCACGCGCTTTTCCGAGAACCTGCGCAGCCAGGGCATGCTGGGCCACCAGGAGGTGCTGGGCAGCCAGTCGCTGCGCGCCGCCGAGATCGCCAGGCACCTGGGGCTGGCCCGCAGCGCGGCGCTGCTGCGCGTGCAGATCGTGGGCAAGGCGGAAAACCGCCCCATCAGCGTCTCGGAACACTACTTCGACGAAAAGCGCTTCCCCGATTTCGCGCAGCGCCTCGCGTCCCAGCGTTCGATCTCCAAGGTCTATGCGCACTACGGCATCGGCGACTACACCCGCAAGTGGTCGCGCATCACCGCGGCGCTGCCCTCGCCCGAAATCGCCCGCCTGCTGGGCCAGCCCAAGACCCGCCCCATCCTCCAGGTCGAGGCGCTGAACGTGGACCAGCAGGGCGCGCCGCTGCAGTACAGCGTGGCCCGCTTCGTCGGCGACCTGGTGCAGCTGATGGTCACGGACGAAGGCTGAACCGGCACCGCGGCGCCCCCTGAATCCGGCGGGCCGGCCTCACTCATCTAGACATCTGGTTGTAATGCAAGCCCGCTAACTTGGCGCCATGAACTCACGCACCCCTGCCCCCTCGCCCCTGGCCGGCATCACCGGACAGCGCATCCTGACGCCGCGCGGCGTCCAACAGGCCAGCCTGCGTTTCCACGGCGGGCTGATCGACGATTCGGCGGCTCCCGCCGCGCGCGGCGCCGCCTGGTTCGACGCCGGCGACCTGCTGGTGCTGCCCGGCATCGTGGACCTGCACGGCGACGCCTTCGAGCGCGCCATCATGCCGCGCCCCAGCGTGACCTTCCCCTACCAGGGCGCGCTGTTCGACGTGGACCGCCAGCTGCTGGCCAATGGCATCACCACCGAATTCCACGGCGTCACGCTGTCCTGGGAAGGCGGCCTGCGCGGCGAGAGCTACGCCGAGCGCATGTTCGACGCGCTCGAAGGCATGCGGGCCCTGATGGGCGCGCGGCACTACGTGCACCTGCGCTTCGAGACCCATCACGTGGGCGGGCTGGACATCGCCCAGCAATGGATACGCGACGGCCGCGTGCGCTTCCTGGCGCTCAACGACCACCTGCCCAGTATGGCGCGGCGGCTGGGCGACGAGCGCAAGCTGCTGCAGTACGCGCACCGCGCGGAATGCGACCTCGACGTGTTCCAGGACCGCATCCGCGCCGCCATGGCCGCCGCCGATTCCGTGGCCGACGCCATGCGCGAACTGACCGCCTGCGCACGCGAGGCCGGC
>Ga0182742_1004880_pt1 | contig 11744 bp, 12 predicted proteins | sample eDN5th37CBELigMG_FD_128880 | JGI IMG/M metagenome (GOLD analysis project Ga0182742, IMG submission 128880) | Enriched Miracle-Growth compost microbial communities from Emeryville, California, USA - eDNA 5th pass 37_C BE-Lig MG (version 2)... ... | reverse complement strand
TTTATCATAACTCACTTATATTTCTGCTAAGATTGGAATAACAGACTTTGAGTATTTATAATAATTCATTAATGAACATTGGAGCTTTTTTGTTGTTATCGCACATTCCATCAAATCTAATTCCATCTAAAGTGAAAAAAGAATAATCAACAAAGTTTTGACTATAGAAGAAGAAAATTTAAAACTACACTGTCAAAAGATAGAAAAAAAAGACTTCGCGAAAGGTTTGAAAATACATGTATTTAAAAAAAAAGAAAAAGAAACCCTAACTTGTATATAATAAGTAATACTGAGAATAAGGATCTAAAATGCCTACTCGAGGTTTGCTAAAGAAAAACTATTTCTTTTATCCGAAAGAAATTTAGTGGAATAATTCATATGTAAAAATACAATTAATTATTATAAGAAAAACATCTAAATAAATTCCTAAGCTAAAGGTCCAGAACGACTGTCCCTTAATATCAAAAACAGTCAGTTATGATTTAGCTCCTTACTTTTTTTAATAGAGCTTAAGGCCGAGGCATTCTGCCCCTATAACACAAGTCCCTGTTATTTCATCTAACTCTCCAGCGAATTCTGCTTTATAGGATGCTTTAACAAAAGCATCTTTTTTAACTTGGTTTCCTTTTATAGTTGTCAATGATTTTGCACAAAATCTAGTAACAGCATCATTATCATATAACCAGTTTTGATCAAAGTCAATAGTATGTTGATTTGTGCCTTTTTGTTCACAAGCTGCATAAACTTTTCTGGTGTTTTCAAGTTTATCTCCTTTTATCGAATTTGGATGAGTCTATAAAATTTTCTCCTTGAAATAAAAATTGAAATTACCTCAGCAAGTTGTAAAACTTTCTTTGCAAAATAAGCAGCATAGATAAAATCTTGTAATTTATATGCAAGCGCCATAGCGTTCCTCAATACTAATATTCGATGAGGAGGTTCCATGATACAACAACACATATAAGCTGATAATTCCAATGAACGAATAGGATTATCCTAATCAATATTAGAATTTTTGCTTTCAAAAAAAAACAAACATATGAAAAACAAATTACCTGGACTTGTCTTCTTGTAACTTCGCATTTTAAAGCCATAATATAATTATAACAAATATTAATCAGGGCATAAATGTCCTGTTCATCTTGAGGATTCTGAAGCACAAGTAAAGGTATATGTAATAATATTTCTCTGAATGTGCTTATGGCTTCTGTAAACTTTCCATCCGTTGTTAATTTATATCCTACACGTAACAAACTTGTCAATTGTGATATGTTTCCAAGAACATATGGCCTTTTTCCATCTTCTGACATTTGAATCGTTATAGGATTGATAAAAGGAAGGCCTGAAACTGTAACTTGAGAGGACCTAAAGATCTTGTTGAAAGTAGGTAAGAAAGGATCAATGTTTCCAAGTCCTATTTGTTTCTTCAATAACGCTGCTGCGCCTTCAAAATCTCCACATGTAACTAACTCACCAGCTAATTGAGAGTTTCTTACCCTTTCTAGAATAGGATCCTTTCCTGGAGCAGAATCTGCTAAAGAGGAAAACATTTCACCATTTGTCTGAACATTAACTGGAGTATCAAAGTCTGGAAGATCCATAATATCATCAACACCCCAGTTACCCTCAATTGGCTCTTCGTATTCTTTTAAAAGACCAGAATTACCTCTTGTATCAGGGCTTTGTCCGCTAATATTAGTGTCAATATTTAATTCTAGTTCTGGCGAGTCAGTGTCTTGTGTATCCTCTGTTAATTCATTTGTTCTTGCAAGAAGGATGTCTTCTTCGTTTAGTTCTTTGTGGGGCCAGTTACAAAGAGACATTGGAGTTGCCTGAGGTTGAAAGATTAAAGGCTTTGGAGGAATTAAAGCTTCTGCTTTATCAGAAATCTTGAAGGATTGTTAATTAACGTTAAAGTTTTTATTGATTACTTCAAGGGTGGGAATATCATTTTCAAGGGCTTTAGTGAGTCGTTCTAACATATCGGGAATATTGTGAATTTTAGCTGTTAGATAAGCAAGATGTACTTTTTAATGTTATCAATAGAGAGTAAATAAAAGTTACATAACCCTGCTTCAACCATAATTTTTATCCTTTCTTTAATATCACCGAGATAGATAGCGTTGTTAAATCTGCTCATTACATCTTCTCGCTTTTTGGCAATTCCAAGCATCTTTTCTAGCTTTGGGATATTACCTGTCACTACATATAAGAAAGACAGTTTATCAAATGCTCTGATTTGTTGATAAGCTATTTCTACTATCTTTCAAAATGATTAAGTCAATATTTCAAAGGGAATATTACTTGATGATTTCCTTGACGAAGCGCTTCTTCTCCAAGTTTTGTGTAACTAGGTTTGTCCTTGAGTTTTCCGTGACAAGTCTCGAACCCAATCTTAAAGAGTTTCATACATTTTAATCAGCGGCAATAATACTTCTAGGTTTCCACTATCTAATGCTAAGGAAAATCGGGCTTGGATATCATCAACTAAGTGCAAAGCGACAGCTGAATACTTTTTCTGATACAAGTAAGAAATTATTGAGTTTCCAAATCTTTTATAGTTTCTATAATTTGTTATCGTTTAAACTTGAGAAAAGTTACTTGACGAGTTCATCGATTTTCATAGTATCTTTATTTCTCAAAGCAAGTTTAAATAAATATTCCTCTCTATCAATAGCAAACTTTTGGAACTTCCCTTCTCCATTCACAGCAATAACTTCATTATCTTTAACCTGAGAAATGTTTTAATCCCTAAGATTTAAATAGAAACTTACATGAACTAAATAAAGAGGACTTTCAAGACATTTTATAATTCCTGAATCTCCATTTGTTAAACTATATTTCAAATGTTGCTTTGTAGTGTATATTAATACTCCATCATTATTCCAAACTGCTGAAGTAATTTTAAAAGTTTCATTGATTATCGCAAGAACATTAAAACTCTTGTTGAGAATGTACATCGTTTTCTTACAGAGTAAGGCTACATGGGAAAACTTAGAATTCCAAGCAACTCTTTTTAACCTTTGCAGGTCTGTGTAATCAATTTTATTTATTATTTTTCTAACCTTTTGTTAATATTTACAATTCAATCAGTTTACCTAGTTGTTGTGTCATACAATATTGCTGTACATTCTGAAAGCAAAACAAACTTTCCAATGCCTGCTGGATAAATCATATCAATTAATGGGAGATTTGCTAATGCTCTAGTTCCTCCTCCACTTTCCAATAATTGAACCTTGTAATTCAAATTAAATATATTCAAACCTTACATCTTTTGCGTTCGATAAGATTGCTATTTTATCTTTCCCAACGAAAACAGAAGCAATAGAATATCTGAAAGTACTTTGACACTCGTGTTTAGCTCCTATTCAAATAAGTTCCTTCTTATGTTTTCATATTTTATACTGGAAACATTTAAATCAAATGAGAAATAGTAATATTTATGATAAATCCTTTCTTTATCCTTGAATTGCACCACTATGTTGTGTGAAGTGTTGTTGAATTGATTATAATAAAGGGAAGTTGGATGATGATAGATTAAACTAGTCGCAGTAGGCATATGGTCGATTTCTTTGATAAGAGTTTCTCTCCCACTTTTCACATCTTTATGCATTAATTGCTTTTTATGCACATAAAACAGGTCTTGTTGATTTGGTGCCAATATTGCAGGGATTCTCTCACTTTGAAGAGTAAAAACAGCAAATCCAGAATCGCTTCCTGTGGCAAGATAATTAATCTGAGGATGAGAAGCCAAAATCCAATTTCTTCCTGTGTCTCGATTGAAAGTGCTTATTCCAGCCCTTTTGTAAAGATCCCAAATGCGGATTGTTCTATCTTCTGAATTTGTCACAATGACATCCTGTTATATGTTAATTCCAAAGGAATCATATTGAGGAAAAACTTACCAGTTTATCATGAAACAAAACACATGAAACATTGTTATTATGTCCATAAAACGTGTCAAATTCGTTAATTTTGCCCGTACCCTCTAATATATAAAGAAATTGATGCTTATTTATTACGGCTGAATTTCCATAATTTGACTTTCCTATCATCCCCTACAGAGGCTATCAAATTGCCAGTAGGATGAAAAGCACACCAATTTATTCCTCTCTCGTGTGCATCAATTATAGCCTTAACTTCAACATCGTGCCTAATCTGGCTGTTCTCTATTGCTCTTTCTCTTCCTTCAATTGATGTGTGTTTTTTCTTCAAGTTTGAAAAATCCCACAAACGTAAGGTCTGATCTAATGAGCAAGAAATAATTAAATCATTAGTTGGATGGAATTGAGCACACATAACAAGATTATTATGCCCGGTCATTGTATAAAGTGATGCACGACTAACATAATTCCAAATTTTGACTGTATAATCATCAGATGCGCTTAATACCCAAGGAAGCTTGATAAGGTAAATGTATTTTATCTCTTAAATATTACTTCATTGTGAAAATTAACTGTTCTTATATAATCGAAATGCCCCTTTAGAGTAAATGCTTTTTCCTTTCTTTTGTAATTCCATCCCATAATCTTTGCATCATCTCCTCCAGAGACAAAAAGAGGTTGAGACATATGAAAATTAACACTTCTAACAGGACCTAACTGAAATTTGTTTCAATAACATTAGGAATAAAACCTTCATGGTCTATGAATTTATCAATAAGTGTTCCTATTCTATAGTCCCATAGTTGAATTTCTCCTGTATGAAGACTAGCTAAAATCCATGGTCTGTTTGGGTGGAAAGAAAGCCCTTTCACTCTTGCTGAAGTTGTTTCGAACTTAACCTGCATGATACTATGTAAAAGATTTGAAAGAAGTTATTGTTTAAGTTGATTTATTCTGAAATCTAATATTTTGTGAAAGACCGGGAAATTACACGTTGATTTAGTTCAGTATTTAACCAAAGAAAGAAAAATTGATAAGTGGACTACTTAAAAGATAGAAGCATTGGAAGGATAATCAACAAGGGTTATTTTACACATCGTTTTGATTGACTTCTTTTATGTGAATTATGATTGAAAAAAAAATTTATAAAAAATTTTTTGTGTGAAATAGGAAGAGGATAATGCAGAAAATAAACAAATAAAAACCTTGGAACAAAAAATTCCATGAACTTAAAGAAGTGAGTAATACGCCGAAAGTTTATAAAAATAAGGATTTATTTTTATTTAGAATTTTGTTTAAATTATAAGTAGAACCAGAATAAGTTGATTATTTAATCTCGAATAAACATCAAAAACAAGAAGAACTGGGTAGCTACTCTTTTTTTCATTCAAAATTTCTTGTTAAAAAAATCATCCTAGTACTACAATCACTCATAATTCTTCAGTTGAAATCCTGAACTTTAATCTAAATATCAGTGTAAATCATGAATCCATTTTCATCCTGAAAATTGAAAAAGCCTTTTCAAAGTTTAAGCTTGGATATTCCATCAAAACTCAAAAAAAGATTTGAAAATCTACAAGTTATGTTCATCAGCGAATGTATTTGTTGAATAGATTACTCTTGAATACTACCTGATAACATTAGTCAAATAGCAATGATTTGGAATTGAAGGATAAATAATATCAAGCAAGTGTGCCCGAGCGGTCTAAGGGGTCTGACTTAAGATCTGATGTGGAAACACTCGTGGGTTCGAACCCCACCGCTTGCAAATCTTTTTTCTTTCCAAATCAAATAAAATACGTTTTAAATTTAATTTAGCGGGCTTCTTTGTTCCAATACTAAACCATCTGAGAATATAAAGCATTTACTTAATATACAATACTTTTACTACAAAAATTTGTTATTAGAGTTTATTTTATTTAACTATCGACCGGCTGAGTTAAAAATAACTTATCTCCATTAGCTTGCGTTTTATAACTTCTAATTTGAAAGATTTTACTTGAGATATTGTAAATATATTTCAGAAACTAAAACATATACCTACAAAATTTATTTACTTCAACTAAAGTAGCTCCTTAATTCTTATAAAACTCAAATGATTAGTTCAATACTTACAAGTTTAAAAGCTATATTTTCTTTTCAAGGGAAACGTGAATTTCTCAAACCTACCTTTAGAACGAGTATAGATCATACAATGACATTAATTTGTGTTATTTAATCACATATTCCAGACCTTCTTTTATATATTTTTTGATAAATTTAATTGTTGGTTTATCAAAATATCAAAAATAACTTCATTAAAAACTGAGTTTTTATTTTCGTTGAAACATATATTTTATTGTAAAAACTATGCTCATGAATTTTTATCATGATCAATGTTATGTTATTTTAAAATTCTGATTAATCAGGGGTTCCAAATGAATTTCATATTTTCAGCTGAAATTAGTAAAGGAACTCTCAGCCTCTGGATTGACACCGTCCAAATTTTTTTATATTCCTTAGTCCTCTGAAATAATTGAATTGAAATCACTTCGGACCTCTATAAAATTATTTGGTTAAATTAGAGTTTATTATTTTTATGGAGTTTTTCTTGAAATGATTCATTATATTTTATTTTTTTTTTGCTTCTTTTGATAATCAATTTCCTCTTCGTGGCAAAAAAAAACATCAACATACAAATTATTCGATTTGATTTTTCTGAGCCTTGTTTTCTTTTACATGCATAAAAAATAGAGTGCATAAACTAGTTCTTCCAATTATGAAATGCGAAAACTTTCAAGTGTTTTTTATTTGGTTGGAATCTCAATTTCATTCATTAAATTATATTAAACTTATAAAACCACACGTACATTTTTTCAAGAATGAGAATTATATTGTGATGATTCATTCATTACATCAAGGAAAAATAAAATTTTCACAAAAAACTTTTGAGAAAATTTTTATACTTTAAAGAATTAATTTTATGAAGAGAATTAATTATATAGAATTTAATATCACTTTTGCCCTGGATAATCTAAATCAATATTTTCGCCTAATTATAATGGATGATATGAAAGAATGCATATAAAACTTTTTTGATGAAAGATTAAACTCCTAACTAATTTTTTTATCCATAAGAACTTTTAATAGATTATCAAACTTTTATTTCACTTTGTTTATTTTATCCCAAAAATATCTATTAAATTTAGTTATGAGTTATCAGCTTCATTCAATCAAAGCCAGCTTTAAATCCTCCTCAAAGGAACTCCTCCTTGGAAATACTCTAACCAAAGTCTGTCTTTTTCAAATACATTGAGAAGGTTTGATTTCGATCCAATTTAGATTGACATATTTTTCTCTATTGAATGATTTGTTTTTTTATAAGTATAGTTAAATTAATAAAACCACAAAATCCTTTTAACAAACTTGGTTAAGAAAACATTTTTTTTGGAAAAACAATGAATGAAGCTAACCTAACTCTTTTTCCCTCCTCAATTTTTCTTGATCGAATTTTTAATATTCCATTTTATTGAATCACCACCCCAAAAACCTACCGATTTCTTGATTTCGAGAAATCAAGGTTCCAACCTTTTGGACACTTGAGAACTTGCCTGCCTATTGTTTATTGAAGCGTCCTTAATTATGCTTTTAGCTATTAAAATTCCACCACTAAGTTCTATAAAATCCATATCTAAAAATACAAGCTATCTTTTCATTGTTGCAGATTTAATAAAGGAATAAAATTTTTCCTCTAATGGAAATTTCATTCATTTGTTCATATATAAACATCAATGAGTAAATTTAACATCAATAAAATGAGCTTGAGTTGTTTTTAATATCAAATAGGAAAAATTTTATTGCCTGCTTAATGACATCATAAATTAGTCCTTAATAATTCTAACATTCTCAATCAGAATAAAAAATGGATCATAACACGTTTTCCAAATTATTATCAATAATCTTACTATTTTGTTTGGATGATTTAAATCCATAAATTTTATGTTTCCAAAAAAATTTATACCTTGGCGGGAAACCAATTCTCGAAATGGAATGTATGAATAATATTTGGGGATTTAGGAATAGATTACAAGGCCTAGAAAGTCAATTATTCACCGAAAACTAGTCAGTTTATGACAGAATATGCTTGCAAAGTTCTCCATCATTCACTTGTTTGATTAATAAATTAATTTACAGTTGGGAAGCCCGACATATAATAGCTATTTCCTAAAGTACTTTCTTCATGATAGGTACTGGTATCACAGGTCGGATCAACTTCGATGATACCAGAAATAAAAAGTCGAATTTTCTAGTCATAAAGAAAATATATGTAAAAATGATAAAGTGTTAAAAAAGACGAATTTATCTCAAAAAGGAAAAAGGAAGGATTGGTTTGTTATTCTTGCCTGAAAGGGGAGATAATAAGCAGATCTGAATAAATTGCATACAGTTCAAGGGAAGAAAAGAAGATGATATTTGAAAAAAATTCATACTAAGTTTTGGAGGGAATTTATTTGACTGTAAATTTTCTCTAATGTTACTTCTTTTTTGAAATAAATTTATATGGAAAAAGCAGAAGAAGTCCTTTCAAGAGTTAGGTTCTTTTAGACGATCTTTTTAGAACACTTTGAAAAAAGCTTTCTTGAATAAGCAATTCTTCGTATGATAGAAATTCCTAGCTTAATGTCTAAGTCGATTTTATTTTAAGATGTGGAATATTTTGTTGTATCTAAGAATAAAAGAAATGCGGACAAATTTCCAAAGTCATCAAAAATAAGGAAATTAGTTTTGCTTAAAAAAAAACCTTCTTCGAATCGTTTTTCGAAGAGTTTTAATTTTTGTTTGTTTTGTCGATGGAAATTTCCAATTTTGTTTTGAAGGCTAGAGAATAAGTTTCACGGAGAAATAATGGATCAGTATTTATTTATCAAGAAAAGATTCGAGCAAAAATTTTCTATTTTGCCGGATCCGCGCTAACCAACAAAAAAAATGATAACAAATATTTTAGCTCAAAGCTTCAATTATCTTGATTTGGTTTGTTGATTTGAGTAAGCACTGAAAAGAGCTTGTGGAAAATGGAAAGATAAATGAAGGCTATACAAAACAATATAATATATGTTTGCAAATTCTATAAGACAAGATAAAAAAACATATAAAAACAATAAAAACAAAAGAACAGTTCAGCGAATAAACAATCCAATTAATACATTATAAGTAAGCCTGAAAAATCAAACTGACTTGTGTTTTAAATTATGAAGATTAGATAAACTATGTTGTTTTGTCTACGGGTTTGTTAAATATGGTTTTGAGTGACCAAATTTAGTATCTGTCAACAATGTCTTTTCAATTTATAAAGGAGATCTCTTTGATTTCAGCCAAAGGAGTAAAAAGTATTTCCGTTACTTTGGACTTCAGTTTTCGAGGCTGAATCAAAGAGCAAAAAACAGTGTTTGTTGACTTTTATTTTATTTAACAGAATTCAGAAATTCTTGCTTCAGCTCTGGAAAATAGAGTAGATTGAGCAGAATGCAAAATTATCATTCTTTCATTTTTTCTGAAATGAATGTCATTGATAATTGGGTTTGAAGCCCGAGAAGGAATATCATGGGCAATATCTCCAAAGATTTGATCTTGATTGAAAGGATTTTTGCAAACAGATTTTTTTCCTGGACTGTCAAACTCGATATCAAGGTAGTTGCTACAGCTTGAGTCAGAACTCCATTCACTATAAATTGATAAATATTTTATAATCTTAATAGAATTTTACTTAGCAGATGAAGTGTCACTTTCGACTTTAAGACTGAAAATTTTTGATCTCATAAAATTAGAAGGTGATTCGGAATTCCGACCCAAAGGGTCAATCTCATTTTCTTCATTTGAAGAGAAGAGTTCACGAGCCACATTTGAATTAATACGAGATACGGAAGTCTTCTTCAAAGGAGAAGGACTCAAGATTCTAGTGCAAGGAGTCACAGGTTGGGATTGAGATAATTTAATTGATTGGAAGTTTTCCATTTATACTTGTAAAGGTTCCTTTGGAAAAACTTTTTTTAATTAATTAATATATTAATTAGTTCAAAAACTCCTCAATTTAAGATAGGTTAGGCCGGTTTAATCAATTCCTTTAATCCATTCATTTCTAAGTTATTAAAGAGCGCTATTTATTGGATAATAGAGAACAAAATTCAGAGCAAACGACATTTACTTCATTCCCTCCTTTCATTGATACAAGCTCTTTTAATTATGAATAAACTTTCCCTCTCTGTTACTGATCTTTGTAATAATTACCTTCTAGGTCTTAGTTCTTTTTCTAAATAAATAAGGACATAGTTTTTCGAATAACATTAAATTAAGATCATTACATCGAACATTTCCTTGAAAAGAATGGACTTTAGACTTTATTCTAAAGAAAGGGAAGAAATCTAAAAGTTGGTTGATATAACATCAAGGAGAAAGTTAATTTGGACTGACTTTTTCTCTTGGATTCTGATTGTTTCCAATCATCAGAAATTCAGACAAAGACAGTAAACATTTGAGCTTCTTAAATTTTTATCTTTGAAACCCCACAATGATTAGAAAACAAAGTGGGAACCTTATTGAAAATTGCGTTCCTAACTAAAGTCCTTTTTCTTGAAGGATATTATTATTTATTACAAAGCAAATCTTAATCTCTTTCTCAGGCTAAGATGAATCTTTGAGAGTGTTTGGCTTAGATCTCGTCCTTTTCTAGGATAAAATAATTTTTAGAATTATCTTTCATATTAGAAAGAGAAAGAGAAAAAAAAACCATTATTTTCTCATTCTCTTTTTTTTAAGGGAAAAAAGTGAAAACTCAAGTTAACAAGCTTTTCTTTTATGTTATTATAACAATCTTTCAGGTCCTAGTTTCTTGTTTGTTAGAGGGTTGGGTTGAAGCCTATGGAGAAGTATCTTGAGGAGGATTTTTTCCAAGTTCAGCTTAAAATATTAATTGGTTAAACTTGACTTGTAAAAATAATCAAGGTAAGATTTTGTTAAGTATAAGGTAAAAGGGTTTGTGTAATTTGTTGGGTTTGATCAAAATTCCTTTTGGTTTTATTTGACTTTTTTTTTGGCTTTGACAAGCTTCATTTCATTCACTAGAATTTTTTTTTAAACAAGAGATGTAAGTTAAATTTCTCTTGAATATAAAAAAAATATTTATGAGACAAAGTTTATATTTTTCACGAATTTTTTTTTGAAAATGATGTTTTTTAAAACTTTCTTTAATTCCTTCAGATAAAATAAGCTTTCTTGAATAGAATGAGGATATTGTGATTGGGAAAGAGCTTAAAGTATGAGCTAAATACCATTATATCACAATTTTTAAAGCTACTTTAACATTAATCTAATAATGCAAATTAAATATTTATCCTTTCAGAAACCAAAAAAAAGAAAAATAAAAACCAAGGATAAATTTCTAAAATACTTTTATAATATTTCATTTTATCAAGGTAAAGAGCTGTTTATAAGGTTTAGAAGCAATAGTAATGTTTTTGAATGAATGAAAAATTAGCTAAAGAAAACTAAATTTACTTTTGAGTTAAGATGATTCCTAAATGTCAAAACTCTCATTAGATGACCTTAATTATGGAAAAATGAAGATTATTATAGTCCTCATCTTATGTTAAAACTTTGTTTTCAGCGTTATACATACTAATAAATTTTATTAAGAATACAGTTTATCAAGTGTTTAGTGCTTATGACAAGGTAGTTCTTTCGTTTTTCATTCTTATGAAACTTTTCATTACATAAAAATTTTATTCCAAACATCCATTGCCATAAACTTTCCATTTCCACTCTTTGTCTCCTAAAATTCTTGAAATTATAAAGAATAATGTATTTCTAAACAAAAATCTGTACAGC
>Ga0182742_1004879_pt1 | contig 11745 bp, 6 predicted proteins | sample eDN5th37CBELigMG_FD_128880 | JGI IMG/M metagenome (GOLD analysis project Ga0182742, IMG submission 128880) | Enriched Miracle-Growth compost microbial communities from Emeryville, California, USA - eDNA 5th pass 37_C BE-Lig MG (version 2)... ... | reverse complement strand
TCTTCGTGGGGCGGGATGTAGGTCGGCAGGGGGTCGAAGCCGTCGCGTTTCATCCGCTCGGAGTACAGCTCGCACTTGCCCGACGGGGTCGGGAAAACCCCGTCGGCGAACGGGGCGAAGTTCTCCGGGAGATTCAGCCGGATCGAACCCTCGGTCTTCAGCCGCTCCAGGGTGATCCCTTGGATCGTCGGGCCGCCGTCGAGCGCCTCGCGCATCAGGGTTTCGTCGTCGGGGAAAAGCTCGGGCTCGAAGCCGAGCCGGCCGGCGAGGGCCCGGAAGACGTTGTTGTTCGACCGGCATTCGCCCAGCGGTTCGATGGCGCGGGGGTTGTGCATCACGTCGAAATGACCGTAGGAGCCGTGCAGGTCGACGTGCTCAAGCTGCGACGTCGCGGGCAGAACGATGTCGGCGTGGTCGACGGTGTCGGTGGCGAAGAGTTCGTGAACGACGGTGAACAGGTCGTCGCGGCGGAGGCCGGCGAGAACCTTCGGCTGGTTGGGCGAGACGGCCGCGGGGTTGGAGTTGTAGACGTAAAGGGCCCGAACCGGCGGCCCTGGAAGCTCGCCGGCCAACGCCTCGCCAAGCTGGTTCATGTTGATGGTTCGAGTCCCAGGCGGCGAGAGGTCGGGACGGGTCAGCCGGTCCATGTCGAAGTCGTAGGCCCCGCTGGTCGAAAGCAAGGCGCCGCCTCCGTGATGCCGCCACGAGCCGATCACCGCGGGCAGACAGGCGATCGTCCGGACGGCCATCCCGCCTCCCCCGTGGCGCTGAAGGCCGTAGTTGAGGCGGATTAGCGAGGGCCGCTCGGTCGCCAGCCGACGGGCGAAGGTTTCGACCGTCGAAACGTCGAGCCCCGTGATGGCCGCGACGCGGTCGGGGGGATAATCGGCCAGGACCCGGGCGCGCAACGCGTCCGCTCCAACGGTCGCGCGGGCCAGGTAGTCTTCGTCGGCCAGACCCTCGCGCCAGATGACGTGCATCAGGCCCAAGGCGAGCGCGGCGTCGGTTCCCGGACGGGGCTGGATGTGCCAGTCGGAGCGGGCGGCGGTGGGGCTTCGGTGTGGGTCGACGGTCGCGATGGTCGCTCCGTTGCGGTTGCGGGCCTCGACCATCAGGCTCCACAAGTGCGAGTTGGTGTTCGCCGTGTTCGAGCCCCAGTTGACCAGGAATTTGCAATGGACGGCCGCCAGCGGATCGGCGCCGAGTCGTCCCCGGCCGATCGTGTACTCATAGCCCCGCGCCCCGGCCGTGGCGCAGATGGTCCGGTCCAGCAGCGACGCGCCGAGCCGTTGGAAGAACCGCCGGTCGAGGCTGCTTCCTTGCAGCTTCCCCATGGTGCCGCAGTAACTATGGGGCAGGATCGCCTGGGGACCGTCGGGCGATTCGGCGATCGACCGAAACCGCTCGGCGATCGTCGCCAGCGCCTCGTCCCAAGAGATCCGCTCGAACCGACCCTCCCCCTTCGCCCCGACCCGCTTAAGCGGGTGAAGCAATCGGTCGGGCCCGTAAACCCGATCGAGATACCCGGCCATCTTCTGGCACAAAAACCCGCGCGTGAAGGAATGCTCCGCGTCCCCTTTAAGCTCCACCGCCCGGCCGTCGCGAACCGTCACCAGCATCGAACAGGTGTCGGGACAGTCCAGCGGACAGACGTTCTTGAACGTGCTCGTCTCGGAGGAAGACACGGAGGGGGTCTCCTTTCGTTCGTGAAGCTCGACCGGGACGGCGCCCCCGCTCGAGAACGCCGGTCGGCCTTTTCGTCCATCATTCGTCGGCCCGGACACCGATCGGGGGGCGGCGATCCCAGAGGAGGTCGGCGCGTTTTTGGACGATCTCGGCCGACATTATATGGGATTCGGGCCGGTTCTGGTTATCCGATCAACTCCCGAATCGGCTTGCCATCGCTGAGCTTCAAGGGCCTGGTGGTCAGGGAGTCGACGTTTTCCTTGGCCGGGTTGAGGCCCAAGGTGGTCAGGATGGTGGCGTGGACGTCCTCGACGGTCGTGGGGCGCGTGGGATCCTTGAGGCCCTCGGGGTCGGTCTCGCCCAAGGCGAAGCCTCCGCGAATGCCGCCCCCGGCCATCGCCAGGCTGAAGCCATTGGGCCAGTGGTCTCGACCGCCCAAGGGGTTGATTCGAGGCGTTCGGCCGAACTCGCCGCAGCAGAGAACCACCGTGTGGTCGAGCAGATCGCGGCGGCGAAGGTCGCGGAGCAGGGCGGCGAAGGCCGGGTCGAGCGCGCGAACGAGGCGGCGATGGGTTTCATGGTTGTTGACGTGCGAGTCCCAGCCGCCCAGCGTGACCTCGACGCAGCGGACCCCCGCCTCGATCAACCGTCGAGCGGCCAGACACCCGCGCCCGAACGGCGAATCACCGTACTCGGCCCGCGCCGCGGCGGGCTCTTGGGAGACGTCGAAGGCCTTGAGCTGGTCCGACGTCATCATGGCCCGCGCCGCGGTGGTCGCTTGACGCTGGGGAAGGGCGTCGAGCGAGGCCCCGCGATGGCGGCCGAAGGCCCGGTCCACCACGTCGAGATCGAGCGTCCGCCGCTGGTCGCGCTCCGAGGAGACCCGGGCCGCGACGTCGGGCGGTTTTCCGACCGGATCACCGATCTGAAAGGCGTCGAACTCACTCCCCAGGAAGCCGCCGCGGCTCGGCCATTGACCCGTCAGGATGGAGACGTGGCGGGGGATGTCGACGGCTCCGACCGGCAGTTCGTGGCAGCAGACGGCGCCGATCGAGGGAAAATCGACGGTCGGATCGGGCCGATGTCCCGTCTTCAGCATGTACGTTCCGCGCTCGTGGTCGCCCTCCTTGCTGACCATCGACCGAACCAGGGCGATCGAGCCCATCTCCCCAGCCGTTTGCTCGAAGCCCTCGGCGAGCCGGATTCCCTTGACGGCCGTCTCGATGGCCCGGGTTCCCCCGGCGATCGAGGTGTCGGGATGGGGGTCGAACGTCTCCAACTGGCTCGGCCCCCCCGCGAGCCACAACAGGATGATCGACCGAGCCGGCCCGCGCGAGCCCTCGGCCTCGGCCTGTTGGGCGAGCAGCCGCCCCACCGGCGTCAGCCAGCCCGCTCCGACGACCGTCAGAAACCCGCGGCGATTCATCATGTCAATGATTCCATGAAAACTCGACGGCGTTGAAGAGCGTCCAGAACAGGTCGGCGACCCGCTTGGCGCGGGCGTCGCCTTGGGTTCCTTCGAGCCTCGCGGCGAAGTGGGCGGTTTCTTCGGGGGTTGGTCGGCGGGTGAGGACGGCCAGGTAGGCGAGTTCGACGGCTCGGGCGTCGTCGGGAGCGAACCGGGCGATGCGGCCAGGGGAGGTGAGCGCGCCTTCCTTGGTTGCCTTCTGGATCAGCTCGCCGTTCATGAGCAGCAGGCGCTGAGGGATCGTGCCGCTTTGGGGCGAAAACTCGTCTTCGCCGGCGTCGCCGTAGCGCTTGACGAACTCGTTGTTCTCGCCTTGGGTGATCAAACGGACGAGCCAGGGGGACTCCGGCCCGATGGTTTCGAGCGACGCGGCCTGGTGAATCGAGCCGGCGACCTGCTCGGGCCGGAGCCGGGTCATCGGGAAGGCGGCCCAGGACTCGTCGTGGTCGCGCGCGTCGTCGCCGTCGAGCCGGAAAACCTCGGTCGCGGCGATGGCCCGGATCAAGCGGCGGAGGTCGTGGCCGTGGGTCGCGAAGTCGTCGGCGAGGATGACCAGCGCGCCGGGGGGATCGTCGACTTCGGTAAGGTCGTCGATCGGCTCGACCAGCGGACGGCCGAACATCAGGGCCCAAACCCGATTGACGACGGCCTTGGAGAAGTACGGGTTGCGCGGATCGACGATCCAGTCGGCCAAACGCTGGCGGGGCGTTCCCTCGTCGGGGAGCAGTTCCGGGTTCGAGGGCGCGCGGGGCTCGACGGCGGCGGGGCTTTTGGTGCGGCGGTCGGTCGGCTCGTAATGGACCGCGCCGTCGGTGATTCCCCGAAGGTTGGAGCGGACGCCTCCGAAGAAGGCGGCGAGCCCTTGGAAGTCGTCGCGCGTCCAGGGTTGGAACGGGTGGTCGTGACACTGGGCGCAGTCGATCCGGACTCCCAAAAACGCCCGGGAAACCCGCGCGGCGAGGCGCTCGGGGTCGGGATATTCGACCAGCGGATCGAACGTGACCGAGACGAAATTGGTGGCCGGATGATCGGTCCAGAGCCCCCGCCTGGCGATCAGTTCGCGGACGATCGTCGAATAGGGACGGTTCTCCAGGATCGCGTCGCTGAGCCATGACGCGAACCGTCGGCGGCGAAACTGGAGGAACGGGCCCTCCTCGACGCCGACGAAGGCCCGGGCGAACCGCTCGGCCAGATAATCGGCCGAGCGACGATCGCCGAGCAAAACCTCAACCCATTCGCCGATCCGCCGATCGTCCGGCAACGCCTCGAACCGCCGCGTCTCCTCAAGCGAGGGGACCTTGCCCACGAGCGCCAGGTTCAACCGCCGCAGAATCGTCAGGTCCGACGCCCGCCGCGCCGGCTCGATCCCCCGCTCGCTCCACGAGCGCCGAAACTCGGCGTCGACCAAGGCGACGACGGCGGGCCGCTCGGCTGTTTCGATGGGAATGTGTTCGGGCGGGGATCGAAACAGCCCGCGCCCCAACATCAGGCCGCAGCCGACGATCAGCCCCACAAAGAACACGTCGCGCGGTCGCATGGCGTCCTCAAAGGACGAAGGAAGCGTTGTATTTCAGAAGAAACATAGTTCGATGGCGGCATTTCATTCCCTCTCCCCCCGGGGGAGGGTGGCCCGAAGGGCCGGGTGGGGGTTGTTGGACTTCGAGGCGGCCTGGGCAATCCCATACCAGCCCGAAGCGCCAGCGAGTGAATTGTCTTGAGTCATCGCCGATGCACTCGCTGGCGCTTCGGGCTGGTATGATGGTCGGTTCTCCCGAACTTTTTCCGTAAACCCGTCGACCCTCATCCGGCCCTTCGGGCCACCTTCTCCCGGGGGGAGAAGGATGATTGGCCACGGCCCTTCCATTCCAACTCGATACCCGCGCTGCTTTCCTATCGTTTCGACAAAATATGAAACGACCTTGGATTTGGACGGGTAACGTCGTGCATGCGAAACACCTTGGCTCTTGGCGATGTTCCGATCTTCGACGCGCCCGCGCGCCGGGGACGGTTGCGCGCGATGGCGGCGCGGGGCTTCGGGAAAGCCAGGTCGGCGATCGGCTGGGTTTTTGGGTTGGCCTCGTTGGTTGTGGGGCTGTCGGTCTTGGCGGCCTTGCCGATCCTTCAGTTCTTGAGTCTGGGTTATCTGTTGGAGTCGTCGGCGAGGGTCGCGCGGTCGGGACGGTTGCGCGACGGGGTCATCGGCGTTCGCAAGGCGGCTCGGATTGGGGGGGCGGCCGTCGGGGTGGTCGTTTCGCTGGTCCCGCTTTGGTTGGTCGGGGCGCAGGCTCGCGCCGCGGCGCTCCTCGATCCGGGGGGATCCACCGCGCGCGGGTGGCGACTCGCGGCGCTCGTCGTTTGGGCGCTCACCTGCCTTCACCTGCTGGCGGCCTTCGCCCGCGACGGCCGTCTACGGCGGTTCGTTTGGCCGGTCGGCAATCCTCTTTGGTTGTATCGAGGGCTTCGACGGGAAGGGCTCTACTCGGCCGCCCGCGACGGGTTTTGGGAGTTCGCGGCCGGGCTTCGGCTGCCGTATTACTTCCGGCTGGGATTGGTCGGTTTTCTGGGGACCTTGGTTTGGCTGGTTCCGCCGTCGGCGATGCTCGGCGCGAGCCCTCGGTTTCCCCCGCTGGGGATTTTGGGAGCGCTCTTGCTGGCGATCGTGGTCCCGGGGTTGCCGTTCCTCCAGGTGGAATACGCGATCGCCGGACGGGCGAGGGCCTTGTTCTCCCTCCGAACCGTTCGAGGCCGCTTTCGGCGCGCGCCTTGGGCCTTCGCCTTCGCGCTGGCGGTTCTGCTGTTGGCCTCGATTCCGCTTTATCTTCTGAAGATCGAGAGGGTTCCCCGCGGGGCGGTTTGGCTGCCGAGTCTCGTCTTCGTCGTCTTCCTCGCCCCGGCCCGGCTGTTGGTCGGCTGGGCCCACGCCCGCTCGGTCCGCCGAGATCGGTCGCGACACTGGTTCTTTCGCCTTTTGGGACGGTTGGCCATCGTCGCGGTGGCGATTCTCTATGTTTTGGTCGTCTTCTTCTCCCAATACACCTCGTGGGGAGGCGCTGGGAGCCTTCATGAGCAGCACGCCTTTTTGCTCCCCGCGCCGTTTTGGGGAGAGTGAGGCCCATTTCCCCCGGTCGGTTGTGATTCTCGGCCGGTTCTTGACAAACCGGCGGCGGGATGCGACCTTGATCGGCGTTGAATAGTTTTTGAATTGGTTTCCGCGCCCTCCCCGCCCGCCCTCCGATTCCTTCGTCCGACCGCCCCGCGAGTAATCCAGCCAGAGACAACGGAGTAGGATCCAATGCGCCGAACTTTCGGACTCGCCGCCCTGGCGTTGAGCTTGGTCTGGATGGGGGGCCCCGCCGCGCTCGCCGATCCGCCCCGGCTCGCCGACTCCGCGCCGTTTGGCGTGAAGCGGGGAGAGAAGGCGGAGGTCACGCTCACGGGAACGAACCTCGCCGGCAACCCCCGGCTGATCGCCTCGTTTCCGTTCGAGCTTGAGCCGACGCCCCCCGAACGGAGCAACGCCGGCGCGTGGGTCTTCTCGCTGACCGTGCCGGAGACGGTCCCCCTGGGGACGCATCCGATCCGGGTGCAAACCGATGACGGAATCTCCAACGCCTTTCCGCTCGTGGTCGGCCAGTTCGCCCAAGTGGCCGAGGCCGAGGACAACAACGAGTTTGAGAAGGCCCAGGCGCTCGAGGCCCTGCCGGTGGTCGTCGAGGGCCGCGCGGCCGGCGCCGACGTCGATTTCTTCCGGTTCGCGGGCAAGAAGGGAGAGACGATCCTGATCGACGCCCAGTGCGCCCGGATCGGCTCGGGCGTGGACCCGACGATCAAGCTGACGCTCGCCGGCCCGCCGCGACGTTACATCGCCTCGGCCGAGGACTCGCCGGGACTCTTGACCGACGCCAGGCTCGTCGCCGAGCTTCCCGAAGACGGCGACTACGTCGTCGAAATCTCCGACGCCCGCTACGCCGGGGGCGGAAGACCCGTCTACCGCTTGACGATCGCCGTCGCGGCGCCGATGGCCGAGGAGGTCTATCCGCTGGGAGGCCGAACCGGCGAGGTCGTCGGCTTCGAGCTGCGCGGGGGGACGCTCAACGAGCCCCTGCTGGCCGCCGCCCGACTCGCGCCCTTGGGATCGACCCTCGAACATTGGCCCCGGTTCGTCGCCGGCGCGCTCGACGTGGAATCCATTCGTCCGCTGGCGCTTTCGGATTTTCCGGAGATCCGCGAGCCGGCCGACCCCTCCGCGCCCCGGCCCAAGGCCGTCGCGCCGGTGGTGTTCAACGGTCGGCTCGACGAGCCTGGACAAGAGGATCAGTTCGTTCTGACCGTTTCCCCCGGGCAAAAGCTCCAAATTCGGGTGGAGGCGGCCGCGCTCGGCTCGGCCCTCGACGGCGTCTTGCGGGTCTTGAACCCCGCCGGGGCCGAGATCGTCCGAGGCGACGACACGCCCAAGACGCCCCCCGGCGGCGACCCGGCGACCAAGTACAACGATCCCGACCCCTCGTTGACGCTCGACGTTCCGGCCGACGTGAACGAGGTCACGCTGGTCCTGAGCGACCTGGCGAAGCGGGGCGGAGTCGGCTTCCCCTATCGAATCATCGCCGCCCCCGCCGTTCCGGACTTCGACCTGAACCTCGGCGAGCCCCAGACGAGCGTTCCCCAAGGGGGCTCGGCGGTCGTCGGCGTCTCGGTCGTCCGCAACGGATATGACGGGCCGATCGAGATTTCCATCGAAGAGCCTCCCGCCGGGCTGACCTTCCGACCGGGAACGATCCCCGCGGGTCAGACCGTCGGCGCGTTCTCGCTGTCGGCGGCGCCCGACGCGGCCTTTCCGGCCGCTTCGCTGAAGATCGTCGGCGCGGGACAAGGACCGAGCGGACCGATCCGAACGGAGGCCCTCGGTTGGACCATCTTCGCCCAACAAGGCGTCCTCCCCACCAATATCTTGGCCGAAGAGGGGCTCGCCGCGGCCCCCGCGCCGGCGACCGTCGCGACCCTCGACGTTCCGGCCGAACCGATCGAGGCGATCCACGGCCAAAGCGCGTCGATCCCGATCCAGGTCGCTCGAACCGAAGGGGCCGACGCGGCCTTGGCCCTCGCGGCGCTTCCCTTGCCCGCCGGGTTGACCGTCCCCGCGGCGACCATCGCCGAGAAGGCCGGCGAGGGCGTCGCCACGGTCGCCGTCGCGCTTGAGGCCGTGCCCGGCCCGACCACCATCGGTCTGACGGCGAAAGGGAAGTTCGGCGAGGTCGAGCGGACCATCGCCCTCCCCGCCGTGACCCTCAACATCGTACGGCCCATCGAGTTCAGTCTTGAGCAACCGGCCCTGGAAATCGCCCCCGGCGCGACGGTCGAGCTTAAGGGGAAGGTCGTCCGCAAGGGAGAATTCAAGGAGCCGGTCGTGGCGCGGATTGACGGCCTGCCCGCGGGCCTGACGGCCGAGCCGGCGACCATCGCTCCCGACGCCTCCGACTTCGTCCTCAAGATCGTCGCCGAGGCCAACGCCCAGCCGGCTGAGGCCGCCGCGAACGCCATCGCCGCCTTCAAGATCGGCGACGCCGATTACCCGTTTCCACCCTCGCCCCTGACGGTCAAGGTCGTCGCGGCCCAGCCGAAGTGACTTCTCCATCCTTTATTGATATTCAATCGGGAGTTCGCGCATGCGATCGCCGAACTTGACTCGCTGGTCCCACGTCGCCGCGGCCTTGTTGCTTCCAGCCCTCCTCGCGGGCCCGGCGTTTGGCCAAGAGACCCCCGCCGACGAGAAGCCCGAGGAGGCCAAGCCGGCCGAGCCGGTGAGCTTCATGCGCGACATCGCGCCGATCATCTCGAGCAACTGCGTCGCCTGCCACAACCCCAAGAAGGCCGAGGGCAAGTACGCGATGACGACCTTCGCCAGTCTCGCCAAGGGAGGCGAGATCGGGGAGGGGGGGACCTTGGAGCCGGGCAAGCCCGACGAGAGCTACCTCTTCGAGCTGATCGGCCCGGACGGCGAGCCGAGGATGCCCTACAAACTCGATCCGCTGCCCGACGACCAGATCGCCCTGATCGAGCGATGGATCACCGAAGGGGGCAAGTATGACGGCGAGAGCCCCGACGAGGATTGGACGTTCGCGCTCCGCCGAACGCGCGTCGTGGCGATCCCAGAGGCGTATCCGGTGGCCGTGCCGGTGACGGCGGTGGCCTTCAGCCCCGACGGCCAGCGCGTGGAGGCGTCGGGCTACCATGAGCTGACGGCCTGGAAAACCGCCGACGGCGCGCTCGACGGCCGGCTCCAAGGGCTCCCCGAGCGAATCCACGACATCGCCTTCAGCGCCGACGGCAAGTGGATGGCCGCCGCCTGCGGCGATCCGGGCGTCTACGGATTGGTCAAGCTCTGGTCGATCGCGCCGGGCGAGCCGCCCAAGCCGGCGCTCGATTTGGCCGAGTCGTCCGACGTCGTCTTCGCCGTGGCCTTCAGCCCCGACGGCGGGAAGCTCGCCACCGCCGGCGCCGATCGGATCGTCCGGGTTCACGAGACGGCCACCGGGAAAATCCTGGTCCAGATCGAAGACCACGCCGACTGGATCTACGACCTCGCCTTCAGCCCCGACGGCAAGCTCTTGGCCACCGCCAGCCGCGACAAGACGGCCAAGGTCTTCGACATCGAGAAGAAGGAGTCGCTGGTCACCTTCACCCCCCACGCCGCGCCGGTGCACGCGGTCGCCTTCGCGGCCGACGGCAAATCGGTCTTCTCCGGCGGCGCCGACAACCTGATCCGCGTCTGGACCATCGAGGACGAGGCCAAGCAAACCCGCCAAATCGGCGGATTCGGCGGCGCGGTCTTCGCCATGGCGATGTCGCCCGACGGCCAAACCCTCGCCGCGACCGGCGCCGACAAGCTCGTCCGGCTCTTCAAGACCGCCGACGGCGCGGCGATCCGCAACCTGGAGGGACACCGCGACTGGGTCTACTCGGTGGCGATGTCGCCCGACGGCAAGTCGCTCGCCTCGGGAGCCTGGGACGGCGAGCTTCGGCTCTGGAACATCGAGGACGGCAAGCCCCTTCAATCCTTCCCCGCCGCCCCCGGCTTCAAAAACCCCGGCGATCAGGCGTCGCGATAAGCGCGAACCCGTCGCGCTCCCGTTCGGGGAGAGAGCGGACTCTCGTGGAAAGACAAGGGCGGCCCCTCGTGGCCGCCCTTCGCGTTGTCATGGCCGCGCTCCGATGCGTCGCGCTACGAGAACAGTTCATAAACCGGCGCGGCGTCGACCAAGGGCGAGTCGGGGTCGAGCCCCCGCGCCGGGTCGAGTTCGAGCGCGTGGTAAAGCGAGGCGAGCAGCTCCTGGGGGGAGACGGGTCGATCGACCGGCTCCGCGCCTCGGTGGTCGCTGGCGCCGATGACCCGGCCGCCTTGGACGCCGCCGCCGGCCAGGGCGACGCTCCAAACTCCCGGCCAGTGGTCCCGCCCGCCGAACGAGTTGATCCGGGGGGTTCGGCCGAACTCGCCGATGGCCGCGACCAGCGTCGTTTCCAGCAGGCCGCGGCCGTCGAGGTCGTCGATAAGGGCCGAAAACGCCCGGTCGAACGCCGGTAGAAGGCGCCGCTTGTAGTCGTCGAGCCCGCTGAACGGTCCCGAGCCGTGGCAATCCCAGGTGACCTGATCGAAAACCGAATCGAACATATTGAACGCCACCACGCGCGCGCCCGATTCAACGAGCCTTCGCGCCAGCAGGCAGCTTCGGCCGAAGCGGCTGGGGCCGTAGGCGTCGCGGATCCGAACCGACTCGGCGGTCAGGTCGAACGGGTTGGACGATCGTGGGATGTCGGTCCCGGCGGCCTGAACGGCGCGTCGTAGGATCGCGCCGGGGCGATAAGCGGGTTCGCCGGGAAGCGCGCCGATTGAGAAGGACTCGTGCTCAACGCCGAGCCGGCCGGCCGTTTGGCCTTTGGGAATCTGAACGCCGGTGTTGACGATCGGGCCGGGGAGCATGATCGAGGGCGGGAGCGAACCGGTCGGGCCGAGCAGCCGCGAAACCACCGCGCCGAGGTGAGGGTGCTCGTCCTCCGTTTCGTTGAGCCGGCCGGTCTGGATCAGTTGCAGCCCCGTCTCATGGATCGGCGCTTCGCGATGATGGAGCGATCGAATCAGCGCCAGCCTGTCCATGCGCGCGGCGATCCGGGGCAGATGCTCGCTGATCCGGACGCCCGGGACCCGGGTCGCGATCGACCCGAAGGGGCCTCGAACCTCGACGGGGGCGTCGGGCTTCGGGTCCCAGGTCTCCAACTGGCTCGGCCCCCCCACCATCATCAAAAGGATCAGCGCCCGCTGGTTCCGAGGGGGCGTCGCGCCGCGCGCCATCCGTTCCGGAAGGGTCAGTCCCAAGGTCCCCAGGCCGACGCCTCCGGCCGCCAAGAAGGCGCGGCGGTCGATCCCCGCGCCGTTGCTCCGCTCGTCTCGACCGACGGTCGTCATCGTGGGTGTCGCTCCCGTTTTCAAGTTGTCATCGACCAGAGGCCGCCCGGCGGCGGCGCCCCATTCCGAACCTCCCACCAACCTAACCGGCGCGCGACGTCGGGAACAGGCCCCACCACGTCGAGTCGCTCTC